>Ga0129336_10001374_pt1 | contig 14723 bp, 15 predicted proteins | sample CPB6_02_DNA_FD_96878 | JGI IMG/M metagenome (GOLD analysis project Ga0129336, IMG submission 96878) | Freshwater to marine salinity gradient microbial communities from Chesapeake Bay, USA - CPBay_Sum_0.6_0.2_DNA | ecosystem: Environmental > Aquatic > Marine > Coastal | place: USA: Chesapeake...
AAAGTGCAGTCCAATAGCATTGGACGAAGGAATCACAGCACCAGAGATGATGTTGTTTCCGTACATGAGTGAACCAGCAACGGGTTCACGGATACCATCAATGTCCACAGGGGGAGCACCGATAAATGCGATGATGAAACAAGTTGTAGCAGCAAGAAGGCAAGGAATCATGAGGACTCCAAACCAACCGACATAAAGACGATTATCGGTTGATGTAACCCACTGGCAGAACTGTTCCCAAGTATTCGATTGTCGTTGTTGAGCGATTGAAGCAGTCATTTGTTTAAAAAAAGTAGTAAGACCATCAGGGAAATGGTGGTGATACTATGCTCCCGCCACCCTCAGGCGGGATATGAGAGACGCATTTATACACCCATAGGTCTCGGTTAACGGGTGTTGCAAACATTAAGGATTTGTTACATTCCTTAACGTGTTGTTGTATTTATATTAACAGGTACTCGGGGTTGTGTCAAGTGCCATGTGCCATTTCTCAAATTGACACCGTGCTCAGATTTCCAGAGTTATCTACAATCAATCTATATTTTGTTCCATTTGGAGCGGTCAATACAAGACCTTTAGAAGTATTTACACCAACATTAATATCATTAGATATTGTCGTTATTCCAATTACGCTAACATTCCTTCCAACTTGAAGATCTGTACTAATAGCAACATTAATACCATTTAAATTAATATTATTTGGACTTGATATAGTAGGTGTTCCAGCAGATCCAACAATATTAATTTCTCTTACACCAAAACTTCTGTCTGCCATTATTCAAAAACGTTTTTTAGTATTTATTATTGATATGATATTTTGAGACCATCGCCATTCAGTTTTAAACCGTCTCCAGACAAGAAAGGTGCTTCATTAGCTGTTATTGCCGTTGGTTCTAATGGTTCACTTCCAGTAAGTGCGTCCCATATAACTATTGGTCTACCACCCTCTAAACTATTTACATTTGCCCAATTAGAATCCGTCGCAGAAGTTGATTCAACTCCAGTATCAAATTGATTAGTATCAGCATCACTAACGGTATTTCTCAACCAAGTTCTAACATCTTGCCAAGTCCAATTACGATTGTATTGTAATTTAGTAGCAATCATTCCAGTAGCAACTGGACATGCGGAACTAGTTCCACTAAACTTTCCATCATAAGGCGTCAATGCGAGTGAGGATATTCTTGCATTCACTCCAACATGTATATCGATTTGACTTGGAGCATTTTCATAAAACACTGCTTCATAAACCATGTTAGGTGATCCCAAGGTTCCACCTGTTGCAGCAGTTCCTTCCCACCTAACTCTATATGTTCTATTTGGGGATGAACCCTCCGTTCCATAATAAATTCGTTGTGCGGAATTATCTGCACAAGAAATCATAATTTTATTAAATGCTGGATTTGATTCACTCAACCCAGAATAATTTGTTGATCCTCCGCCGAAAGTGATATAAGTATTTGTTCCAACATAGATCGTGCTGTAAGTAGTACCATTAAAGGTTATATTAAATGGTAAACTTAACGTCCAATATCCATCATCATTATTACCTGTTGTCGGTGTTGTTGCTGAAGTAAGAGACGCTGCTCCCAATAGTGATAGGGTTAAATTTGAGACTGTTGCAGATCCTGCAGAAGTTGTGATTCTTTTTGCAGAATTTACCAATAACCTAAAACCACTTTCTCCAGTGAGAGCAGCACTCGATGAAGCTATTCTTGTAATCCCTGTATCATTTGTTCCTATACTATAACTGTCTGGTCTTACAGAACCACTTGTAGCATTAACTGCACTTAGGGTTCCATCTGCGGGAGCATAACAATCAATTTCTTCTCCCATATCACTATAATTAACCTTCCGCTCTTTACCGTTTGATGCAAATGCATCATCAAGAGCACCAATATTAATAGAAGGATAGATTCTTACTCCCGTCGTTGGATCATTATACATCCCAAGTTGTTGAGGGAATCCTCTTCTATTAGTTGTATTGTATGCAGTTATTCCAAATTCAGAATGTGTGGCACTGGTTAATGGAGTGCTTGCTGCAGACGCCCAATAATTATTATAGTCTGGATGAGTTGGACCTACTTGTTTTTGATTTGAATTTCCAGCAGCAACAACAAAAATAACTCCAGCATCGATCATCTCTTTGCCTGCAGTCAAATATGCATTAGGTGGGTGCTCTCCTTTAAATCTTTGACCATCACCATAAACTCCCAATTGTGCCATGAATGCTGGTTTAGAAGAATACGAAATGCCTCCAGCACCAGTGGTTCCTACACGATAATAATAAAATCCACTAGTTCCTTGAGTTGCTCTATAACCCCAACTATTACTACTAATTGTTGGATCTTTTGTTCCATATAATGGATTTACGGGTTTATACAAATGAAACAACTTCATTATAGTAAAATATTGTTCAACATCTGCACCGTTAGTTCCATAGGCATTTATCACCCACTTATTTGAATTAAATGCCCATCCTTGAGTTCTTCCATATGTGTTTGCAGAACATTGTGTGCCGTGAGTTGTGTTAATAGTTGGTCTAGCACTTGCACTACCATTACAAGCAGCTCTTGTATATGCAGAAGTAATGGGAACTGTACCAATTGTAGAAAATCCAACTGATCTTTGCGAACTATTAGTCCACCAATTATATGCAGCACTATCTGTAGGAACTGTTGTGCCGTCCCAACGTAAAGTTAATCTGGTTGCGGGACTTGCTTCAAACCAATCTGGATCTATGTAATAAGGAGCATCTAAAACAACATCCAAAAGATCACATATTCCAGTAGTTGCTGATGGGGCAAATCCCGCCTTTAAGATATTACCCCCAATATAATTTGTTGGACCAAATCCTGTTGCAGTCTTTACAAACTCAACGTGCCCAAACCAACAACCTTCGTCACCAACAATAACATCAACATTAGATCCATCACCATAATATTGTATTCTATTTGTAAAAATTTGATTAGATCCAGTTGATGCACCAGTCCACCAGGGATCTGCTTTATCAACACACCTTAAAAGTTGGAATCCACTTCTATTAAGTTCTGTGCTTGTTGCTGGATTGGGAAGTTGACCATTATCACTCCAGTTCCTATATTGTCTTGTCGGTGTTGCATATCTATAATTTCTAATATATCCCGATTGAAGTTTTTCTGGAGGTGCTTTGTATGTTTGTGGATAACTTTCATAATTCTCATGAACATACTCTACTCTTGGATGATTAAGCAATTCATTTGCTTCCTGATATGTCAACAAATAAACAGCTCTAGTTTCACTATGTTCTTTTAGATCAACACACTCACAACAGTCATGTGGAATATTATCTTCTAGTGTCCCATCTTTAAGTAACAACTCGTGTATATACTTCCAGTCCTCTGGAGAATAGCATCCAACAGCATACAATCTTTTGGCATTTGGATCTGCTGGATATGGAGTAGCATTTAATCCAAAATTTTCTGGTTGCTTTAATTTTTCGTCCATATTATATCAAAGAAGAGTTTGTCTGGATAGTCTATAAGTTGTTATTCCAGTAACTCCTGTTTGTGGAGTAACCAGAAGTTGGCATACACCAGAAGTTATTGTCGATCCAACAGCAACTAATTGTGTTGTTGATGTGTACATAACAGCATACTCATTTGAATATGCAGAAGCGCCATCTTGCATGACTAGTATTTTTTGTGCCTGAATTCCATTTGCATGTTGGAAGTGTAATGTGTATTCTGCTGTTTTAAAACTATTTGTCGATATAGTAAATGAATCAATAACAGTAGATACTCCAACAGAAGCAACAAATGTACCAATACCAGATTGGAATCCAAGTGATCCAACCTGGAAATCGGATCTTGGAAGATCAGTTTTTACGCCAACAGAAGATAATGTATGAATGCCAGCAGCATTATTAATAAACTTGCTGGCATTAATTCCAGTTAAACCAGATCCATTACCAACAAAAGATGTTGCCGTAACTACACCAACATTAAGATTCGGTGTTCCTGTTAATCCTTGTGCAACTGTTGCAATACCAGATACATTTGCATAGTGAGTTCCTACAAGAACACTAGCAACACCATTAGTAATGCTAACCGTTACAGCAGTACCAACAAAATTAACAGTGCTTGCAGTACCAACATTTACTCCTTGTTCTTGAATAACAATTCCAGATCCAGCAGCAACAACTCCCGTTAGACCAGAACCATCACCAACAAATTTTGTAGCAGTAATAATTCCTGTTGTATTAACACTTCCTGTAGAACCTATGCCAGCATTAATTCCAGTTAAACCAGATCCATTACCAACGAATGATGCTGCTGTAACAATTCCAGATGCATTAATATTTTGAGTTACTTTAAGACTTCCATCAAGGTGAAGTCTCTCTGTTGGAGAATTTGTCCAAAGTCCAACAAATCCTTCACTAGCATTACCGCGAGCTCCACCAACAATATTAATATAATCAATAGATCCAACAGTTCCACCAGCTTCAGATTGCCACCTAAAGTTATTAGTGTTTGCAAAGCATCTATGTCTAAAGAGAAGTGCTGGACCAGCAGAGGCATCATAGAAAAGATATGAATAATTCAAAGAGTTATCAATATCTTGTAATGTTAATGTAGGTGTGGATCCAGCGATACTAAGATCATCATTACAAGAAATTGTTCCTACGTTAATTGATGGAGTTCCAGTTAAATTACCAGCATTAGTTGCAAAATTTGCATTAGTAGCGATACCTGCAGTTGTTGCATAAGTTGCTATACCACTTGAAGTTGCATAAGTTGCGATTCCAGATCTGGTTGAATACGTTGAGATTCCACTTGAAGTAGAGTATGTGGCAATACCACTGGATGTTGCATAAGTTGCTACTCCTGCAGTAGTTGTATAAGATGCAACAATTCCAGTTAACTGAGACCCATTACCAACAAAAGATGTTGCTGTAACAATTCCAACAGTAATATTTGGTGTCCCCGTAAGTCCTTGTGCATTGGTTGCAGTAGTTGCTGTTGTTGCAGAAGTGGCAGTAACTGCAGTCAATGCATTAGTTGCATAGGTTGCAGTGCTTGCAGTTCCAGTAAAAGTTCCTTTGAATTCTTGTGCGGTTACTATACCAGCAATAACTACTCCACTATTTCCACGAAGTTCTCCATAAACAGTTACACCAACACCAGTTGTTGAGAATTTAAGTGCATCATCATAATAAAGATTAACAGCAGCATTTGGAATAAATGAAGCTGCTAATTTTGTAGATGTTGATTTAATGAATGCACCACCAGAACCAATATTGGTTAAATACAATCCTCCATCACTGTCTTTATTTTGAATATGGAATCCAGTTGAACTAGAAGAAGTTCCCCAAAAGATATCTCCATAATTATTATCAACAATAGTACCAAACCTAGCAGTTGCTGAAGAATCATAGGTAAATACATACCCATTACTCATCAATATATTTTCTGAAATAGATCCTGTCAAATATGGGTCCAGATCTGGTGGAGTATAAGTAAATACTCCAGTTGTATTACTATAAGTTAGTGTGCTAACTCCAGCAGAATTTACAGTTACAGATAGATCGGTTAATCCAATTCCAATACCACCAGTAGAGGTTAAGTCTGCAGCAGCAGTCCATTGGGTGCCAGACCATTTAAGAACTTGTCCTGTTGATACTCCACCAACATTAACATTGCTAAGGTCATTCAAAGAAAGAGATACTGCAATCCCTGTTAATCCAGATCCATCACCTTTGAACGATTGAGCAGTTACAATGCCAGTGAATATTGCACTTGATAGACCAACTACATCACTTGTAAATGTTGATCTACCATTTGCATTAAGAGTTCCAATGCTGATGTTAGGAGTTCCAGTAAGTCCTTGTGCAACTGTAGCAATACCAGCAGTATTTGCATAACCAGTAAGAGCACCAGAAGTTACAAATCCTACAAGATCTCCAGATGTTGTAAATCCTACTAGGTCTCCAGATGTTGTAAATCCTACTAATGACGCATCCACATAACCTTCTGTTGCATATCCACTTAAAGCACCAGAGGTCACAAATCCTACAAGATCTCCAGTGGTAGTGTAACCAGTTAATGCTCCAGAAGTTATAAACCCTACAAGATCTCCAGTGGTAGTGTAACCAGTTAATGCTCCAGAAGTTATAAACCCTACAAGATCTCCAGTGGTAGTATAACCACTTAAAGCACCAGAGGTTATAAATCCCACCAAGTCTCCAGAGGTAGTGAATCCTACAAGATCTCCAGATGTTGTATAACCACTTAAAGCACCAGAGGTCACAAATCCAACAAGATCTCCAGATGTTGTAAATCCTACAAGATCTCCAGTGGTAGTATAACCACTTAAAGCACCAGAGGTTATAAATCCCACCAAGTCTCCAGAGGTAGTGAATCCCACCAAGTCTCCAGAGGTAGTGAATCCTACAAGATCTCCAGATGTTGTATAACCACTTAAAGCACCAGAAGTTACAAATCCTACTAGGTCTCCAGAGGTAGTGAATCCTACAAGATCTCCAGATGTTGTATAACCACTTAAAGCACCAGAGGTCACAAATCCAACAAGATCTCCCGTGGTAGTGTAGCCACTTAAAGCGCCAGAAGTTATAAATCCTACAAGATCTCCAGATGTTGTAAATCCAGCAACTGCAGCATCAACATATCCTTCTGTTGCATATCCAACTAAAGAAGTTATTATGCCAGTTAAATTTAATCCACTGCCAACAAATGACGTTGCTGTAACAACTCCAGTTACATTAATATCACCATCAAAATTAGCAGATGGTCCCGTTAAGTTTGTAAATGTGGATATTTGAGTTTCATTTAGAACTGCTGTTCCAATTCCAATAGTGTTATTATCTCCATCAATAATTACTGTACCAGAACCAACAGTAAGTACACCAACAATACGTACATTACCATCTACAAATAGTGCAGTCGTGGCACCACCAACAACAACACTATTAGAAAAGGTAGATACACCAACACTCATTCCGAGGACTGAAGTATTCCCAAGACCAAGGACGTTATTGAGTGTTTGCAATTCAGTTGCAATCCCAATCGGACCAATATCAGAAAATACAAATCTCTGTAGGGTGTGATCATACTTAAGATACTTACCGTCATACACAGATGGATTAGTTGCTATTCCAACAATATCATCAAGATATTTTAATTGAACTTCTCCTCCACCACCAAGAGTTGCAAGTTGTGTAGAAATCCTATCTAAAAATAAAGAATAGTGTTGCTTTAACTGTTCAAAAGTTACAAAATCAGTTTTGGCAAGCGGATCTCCACCTTGAGGAGAACCAGATGGTTCATTAAGAAATCCCTCAGATATTTTTTTACTTAATTTATTATATACAGTAAGAATCTCATCCAACTTCTCCTCAATAAGAGGAATGTTGGGGAACATAGTTTGATTAATATTTTCAACAAGTTCATCCCGTAATCGATAAAAATCACCATCAACATTTGATAAGTGCTGATCTACTTTTTGAAGTTGCCTTAACTCTCTTTTTTTCTCTATTACTTCACGAAGATTTTCAATCTCTTCATTAATTCTTTGTTTATCATCTTCAACTACATCTGCTTCTGTTTCTAATAGTAAATCTTTTCTCCAATCAAATTTTTGTGGGGTATTATCTTCCGAAAAAAATTCTACTGAACCTGTTACATCGTCAAGAGGTCCAACTTTTTTTAATTCTTCATCAAGTTTCTTTAAATTCTCTTCAATCTGTTTAAATTTCTTTCCAATCTTAAGAGACTTCCTAAAGGTGCCCATTAAATATTCCAGTTAATTCTTCTTGTAGTAATATTTATTATACGCCAAATTACTGATAATGTCGATCAAACAATTCTAGAATACCGAACTTTAACTAAGGAACAAACATAAATAAATAAAAAGAGATTTCTCAAGAAGGACAGATGTTAAACGCACCTACAAGAGCTAGATTACTAGCAATTTGCAACGACGTAAAAGCAAACAAAGAAGTTTCTGAAATGAATCTCGTATGGGCGCAAAAAAACGCTATCCATGACGATGAAGCAGCAGAACTTTTAAAGGCAGCAGGTAAATACATCGAAGCTGCAGAACAAGAAGACACAACCGAAGTTTGATTAATTAAAGACATAAAAATAGGGGGCAGTTGCCCCCCTTTTTTTATTTGGTTGTAAGATACTTAATGACTTCTTCTGGAGTTGATCTCACATAAGGATCATCATCAGCATTAGAACGTTGTCCTGGTTCTGCGGACATCCATTCAATCACGCCATCATTAATAACAGCAGCATATCGCCAAGAACGATTGCCAAATCCAATGTTGGTTTTTGAAACAAGCATACCCATTTCCCTGGTAAATTCACCATTACCATCAGGAATTAGTTTTACCTTTTCAATTCCTTGATCTTTTGCCCAAGCATTCATTACAAAGGCATCGTTGACCGAGATGCAATAGATCTCATCAATACCAGATGCAGTAATAGCATCGTAATTATCTTCAAATCCTGGAAGTTGATATGCACTACAAGTAGGAGTAAATGCACCAGGAAGTGAGAAAATAACAACTCGTTTGCCACCAAAAAGTTGAGCAGAAGAACGAGTTACAAATTCACCGTCTTCGCGGAAAATAAAATTAATAGCAGGGATTTGAGCGTCCATAATTGTTTATCAAATAACACCAGGAATAATTTGACCAGTAGTTAGGTAAGTGCCAACAGCAATGACGAAACCGAGCATTGCCAGGCGAGCATTGAGGATCTCTGCCTCAGGGGTCCAACCGAATTTCATTTGTTTTCTCCTTGATAAGGGTGTTGTTGTTTTAGGTCTGGGTTTGGGTTACAAACCATTTTTTCTTTAGTGGGTTTAATGACAATAAACTTATCATTTTTTAGAGTGCCTGCAATCTTAACTTCTAGTTCTACATCTCGATCCCAGGCACCACTCTCAACCAACTCTTGAAGGGCAAGGTTGAATTGCCCCAGCATACCGCCAGTTGACATCACAGATTTTCTTCCTGCTCTGTCAAGATCACACAGTCACTGGTGGGATATGCTACACAAGTGAGCACCCATCCATCAGCAACCTGATCATCGTCAAGGAAGGATTGCTCTTCATTATCTACCGTGCCGCTGAGAAGTTTTCCAGCACAAGCAGAACAAGCACCAGCACGGCAACTGGAAGGTAGATCAACGCCAGCTTCTTCAGCAGCGTCGAGAATATATTGGTCACTAGGGCATTCGATAGTCGTTTCGGTTCCATCGGGAGATTGAAGAGTAACGCTATAAACAGTCATTGTTAATTATAAGGGATAGGTTTACTTAAAATGTGGACCAGCACCAGACATCCATCCTTCTTGGAATTGCTCTGACCCACCACCAAGAGTGGGAAGAGGATCTAGTGCTAAAGTTGTAGCAACATTTTGTGTTGCAATCTTGTACATGACTTCATGGATGTTTTCTGCTTCTTTGGGTTTTTCAACCTCAAATTCTTCAATGATTAAATGTTCTTCAAGTTGTGCTTTAAGTTTTTTTAAAGCAATTGACTTCTCAGTTTCAGGTGCAGGACCAAACCAAGGATCGTCTTGAAGAACTTCAGGAGCAGGATAAGTCATGTCTTAGTAGGTCTCAACAACTTTCTCAACAGAATAACACAAAAGAACCAAAAACACAATCGATGTCAGGGTCCAAAGACTTTCAATCATCAGAAGATCCCGAAGAAGAGTTTGCCAGTGAGAGCATAAGAAATAGCCCCAGCAATAATACCGACCATTGCCCAGCGCCCATTGTACATCTCCGTAGTTTGCATAGGAGTCAGAAGACCCTTACGGTTGTATTCCTGATAAACCATTTGGGGCTCTTTTGCCCACATGTTTTGTTGTCCGTGTTCGTTAGTTGTTACAGTCATTGTACATTCATTAAGAATTGTTACACAATTATATAGTAAAAAGAAAGGGGTGTCAAGCACCCCTGGTAGTAATTTATACTTAATTTGTTAGCGTATCAGAACCTAAAGGTTGTCTGAATCACACCACCATAGTTGTCCGAAGCATTTTTCAGACCTTGGTTGTTGGACACATAGAACACAGCAGGAGTGATGCTGATGTTGTCGCTAACCTTGTAACGATAGAATGCTTCCCACATCAGAGCCTTCTGACTATCGGTAAGCGAAGCAGCATTACCAGGAGCACCGATGGCAAAACCAGCAGCATTACCCTTAGCAAACACATCGCTCCACTGAAGACCTGCCATCCAAGTTTGGGAGTTGGTAGCACCAGTAGGAGTGGTACGACCAGCAGCATTCAGACTAACATCGTTCCAACCATAAGCACCAGAGACGGAAGGTACAATACCCGACTTCTTAGGTTGCCAGTATGCATTGATGGCATAACTATTAGAAGATTGACCAGCAGCAAGGTTGCCAGAACCACCAGCAATCGCATTGAAGTTGCGAACACGAGTTCCTTCAGTACCATAACGATAACCAAAAGCAATACCATACTGAGGAGCACGGTAACCAACCTGTGCCAAAGTGTTCAGAGCACCAGTCTCATCGAATTGACCCTTGGAACTATCCGAACCGTTCTGAGCGACATAGTTCACGCCAGCAACGAAACCACCCTTACCTTTTTTAGTAGGTTGTGCCCATTGAGCACCGAAACCAGAACCAGTTGCCTTGTTATAGACACCAGGAGCACCAGCAACGGAGAAGAAGTCCAGAATATCTGAACGATAGACAGTAGGAACCCATGCCATCTCTGTGTTACGAACAATAGCACCCGCAGTCAGGGTCACACCCTTAGCAAGTCCAGGGAAGCTGTAGTACAGACGATCAAGAGTAACTTGGTTTGCATAAGTTTCTGCCTTGTCCAGTTTGAACAGGGAGGAAGAAGAACCAAAGGGTTGACTGGAGAAGTTACCAGAACGCAGACGAGTCTTGAGCAAATCCTTACCAGTAAAGGAAGTATCAAAGCTCAGGCGAACATCATAGTTGAATGCTGTGTTACCAACGTTAGTATTGTTGGCAAGACGAGCACCTTCTACACCACCAAGAACGAAGGTTGCTTCACCCTTGAGTTTGGTTGTGGTGGAGAATTGAGTTGCTTGAAGAGTACCAACTTGCTTTTCCAGTTTGGTCACACGACCTTGGATAACAGTGAGTTCTTCACGGAACTCACTAGCAAGACGTTGAAGTTCATCAGTCACTTCGGTTACACGATCAAGGCAAGCATTCAGAAGTGCTGCTGCCTCAAAACGAGTCATAGCCTTACCACCAAGATAAGTACCATTCTCATAACCAGCAACGCAACCATAACGCTCAACAAGATTGCTAAGTGCCTGATAAGCCCAATCGGTAGGTTGGACATCAGAAAGTTGTTTGATGCTTGAGACCTGCTCAGAAGAGGTATATTGGTTGACTGCTGCCATATTAAGGTCTGCGGCATTCGCAGCAACAGGAGCAACCATACCCAGAGCAACGGGTGCAAGCATCAGTTGTTTGAGTTTCATAAAAATTTGTTTTAATGTTTTAGAACTAAAAAGCGCCCTATTTCCAGGACGCAAGCATCATATAATACTTTCTTAAGAATGTCAATTAAGTTTAGGTTAAGACTTTAATCCGCTAGGATCACTAACCTTACCAAGATAGGGATCATAATCCATTAATGCCTTGACATCCATCGATGCCCCCATTTGTTGCCACCATTGCAAAATTCCATCGTGACTTTGACGATGGAATACATCAACGTGCTCTGGATGAATGGAAGATCCCAATTGCAGTCTATAAAGAAGTAATGGGATAGTAAAAGTATTTCCAGAATTATAGATTAAATCATCTGCCACTGGACGTGGTTTTACCCCATTATCCAATCTATACTTATCTTGACCCTTGACATGATGGTAAATTAACTTACTAGCGTGATGTCTAGTGATCATGTAGCAAGCGGTAGAAAAATCATTTACAAACCTTCGATGAAGTTTAACATGAATATCTCCTGTCTGAATAATGGCAAGTTGCACAACATCCCAATCATAAGGAATCATTGCAACAAAATCAGACCAAGAAAAGTTCCAATATTGAACAACATCAAAATTGCAATCATCTTCCATGATAATTGCATATGGGCTATCAGAAGTATCGTACCAATGTTTAATAGCTTTTAGATGTGAAGTGATGCATCCAACTTCACCAGAAGACATTGTTTCTGGATATCTACCTTTGATGATATCGCTTAAATCGTCTTCTCTACCATCATAAGCAGAAATTCTAGTGTAATCTTCGACTTCCCAGTATTTAAATTGATCTTCCATATACTGACGACGGTCTTCATCACTATCCATATTAAGATAATAAATTGGACCAAATCCCTTTAGTTTATATGCAGACTTATTTTTATCCAATAAAACACTATGCATGACGTTCAATCACCTTTTGTACGCTAGGAATGTAATACTTTTGAAGGACTTCTTTCCAATCAAACTGCTTTGAATATTCCAAGATTTCTTGTCTATGTGAAACAGAATATTCTCTATTTTTAATTATAGCATTTTCAACATAGTCTAAATCATTAATCTTTCCTTCTGGAATAACAGTAATGAATTCCTTCTCAGTATCTAGATTTGCTTTTCCCCATTCGCAAACAACAACTCCAAGTCCAGCAGCAAGTGCTTCCATGCAAACAAGTGGATGTGCTTCACCATCAGACAAGAGAACTAGATTACCATAATCAGTTAAATCATTATAAAGAGTTTCTTTTGACCACTCTCCAAGATAGTTTTTACTAGTATTAAATCTACTGTCTGCAATATTACCAGCATACCAAAGACTATCTATAGACTGAAACAAATGTTGCCGTTTACGATAATCAATCTTGGCAAGATAAAGACTTCTATCAGGATACTCTGGGGTTTCTTTAAAATTAAACTTAGATGTATTTACGCCATTTGGAGTTAAGTATGTATTTTCTTTTGGAATATCAAACATTACATTATAAACTTTTTCAATTCCAGGAGAAAGACAAAATACATTTGGTTTAATTTTTTGGAATTCATTTGCAACATTACTATATCCACCAAACATTTCTGAACGTTCTAGATATCCAAAATGACTTGTGATTGCATTTGGGTACTGAATATATGGAACGATGGGAATAAACTCATCGTAATGAACATGAACAAAGTCAGGAACAAATGCATTAATACCGTTGATAATTTGTCTGTAATCTTTTGTATTAATAATTTGAACTTCATGCCCAAGTTCTTCAAGAGCGTTCTTTGTGTCCCATACTAAAATCTCTACCGCACCCCAACCAGTTGGTGGGATTGGCATGATTCCAGGACCAATTAAAGTAATTTTCATTTTAATTTTTCAGGATAGTCTGTGCAAATACCAAAGCAATTAGTAACCCGCAATGAATCCCAATCTGAAGTATTCCATTCTGGCATTACAATAACGGCATTAGAAGTGTATGGTTTTCCTGGATATGTCCAGATGTAATTTTTACTTGTCAATGTGTGGTCATCTTCTTGATGCCAAAAATAATTATATCCTCCAGTTTTACTGGTAAAATGATATAAAGCATCAATGTTTTTACAATGAATCCACAAGTAATCCATACGTTGCGCTAACCAATATGGAGTCACATTGTATTGTGCCTCATCATGCCCCAAATAAAAAGTATTATTAAAGACATCATAGCGAACATCTATCTCAACATCATAACCCTCAGATATACATTTGTCAATCTGATCAGGATTATTTTCTACATCTAAATTTGGTCCACCAATATTGGCTCGATGTGCAATGATTTTCATATCAACTCCGTATACAAGCAGCATCCATTGGGCATGGTGCAAGATCAGAATGCTCAAACCACTTTAAAAATGATCCCATTTTAAATGCTTCTGGAGATGGTTCCCAAATGTCCTCATAAACATCTTCAATATCATCAAAAGCATTCAGTGCCCAAGTAAGATACTTTGGACCAAAAAATTGAATAGTGTCGGGAAATCTGGGATGATGTCCTGGCAGATAGAACTTATACTTATCACAAGTATTAAGATCTGGGAATCTCATAAGCACAGTATCATATCTTGCTAGAACAACAAAATCATAACTGGTATTTGTTTCTTCAGCATATGACTTTACAATATTAGCAACTGACTTAATCGAGTACATCTGAGACATTACATTACTGTAATTTTTTGGATTCCAGTGATTACCACTTTCCCCATACAATTCTCTTGCTGGATGTTTATCAGTAAACTTTTGATCAACAAATTCCTTTGCCTTTGGAGGTAACTCAAAAGTTTTTGGACTTTCAATACCCAAAATCAAAGGTTGATAATTATCTGCAATAATTTTTGGGGCATCTTTAGGGACTGGACATTTGTTTATTTGAGACCAAGAAGAATAATCATACTCTTCAGCATCCTCCTCCCACCACATATGACCAAATACATCAGTATCATACCTATCAAGAATTACTTCTTTATAGGTTTTAATAATTTCTGGATTATCAACAAATCTAGGTTGACCAAAAAATGCAAGTGCTACTTTCATCAGACTTCTCCATCATAATGTTCAAGGAAATAATTCAGATCTTCTGGAGTACCAATACCCCACATACCAGACTTATCAATCTCTTTGATACGAATCTTTTTACCATCACCAATTGCTTCATTGAATACTGGGCAGACATAATATTCATTATTAACACGAAT
>Ga0129336_10001375_pt1 | contig 14712 bp, 7 predicted proteins | sample CPB6_02_DNA_FD_96878 | JGI IMG/M metagenome (GOLD analysis project Ga0129336, IMG submission 96878) | Freshwater to marine salinity gradient microbial communities from Chesapeake Bay, USA - CPBay_Sum_0.6_0.2_DNA | ecosystem: Environmental > Aquatic > Marine > Coastal | place: USA: Chesapeake Bay...
CGACGAACTGCACAAAGCAGCAGAACGGTTCGTGAAAGGCGAAGCGCTGCCTGAAAAGTTTGCGTTTCTGTTGCCCACGCTGACTGCTTTAATGAACAAGAAGGGAACCAAGCATGCGGAGCTCAAGCTTGCTGCCACAGTTGACTACGAACCATGCGCGTGGTTCGACAAGAAAGCTTGGGTAAGGGGTGTCGTTGATCTTCTCATCCTCGATGAAGAGAACAAGCTGGCTTGGGTTGTTGACTACAAAACAGGCAGCAACAAGTACCCTGATCGTGACCAGCTAGACCTTATGGCACTGCTGACTTTTATACATTACCCGCAAGTCGAACGCGTAAACGCCGCGCTTCTGTTTGTGGTGAAGGAAAGCGTGCTGAAGCACAAAGTACTACTGGACACGCGGAGCAAACTGCAGAATCATTACCGTGAACGGGTGGCGAACATCGAAGCGAGCATGGCCAATGACGTATGGAACCCGAAGCAATCTGGCCTGTGTCCGTGGTGTCCCGTCACTTCCTGCGAGTTTCATCCTGATCATTAAGGAGAGCAGTATGGCTACAAGAGACTGGAAACGCGAATATCAAATGCAGATCAAGCGCGGTGAAGACAAGGATCAGATAGAACGTCAACGCGCTCGTCGCATGTACGACAAAAAAGGTATCGACCGTACCGGTAAAGACATTGACCACAAGACGCCGCTTCGCAAAGGCGGCAAATCCACTGGCGGCAACCTGCGCTTGCGCAGCCGCAAAGCCAACAGGGGTGACAACAAAGTATGAGCACCCAGATCGCTCCGAACAGGTCGCTGCATCTGCCCTTTGTACAGCAGTTCAGAGAACGCTTCCCCGAGTTTAAAGATTGGGATGATGAAGCGTTGTTTGCGCTGTGGTTGGTTAAGAACCCAACTAATCGGGTGCAGTTTACCCAAGAGGCAATTGAAGATAGCGATTGCTTTTCGGTACTGCGATCAGGGAACCGCGAGCTTGGCATGTGGGTTGAGCTTTCTGTTTACTTGTGGGCAAACAAGTTTTTGATACGGTCTGATTTCCTGCGTTCCGACGTTTTCGAACAGGCGGTTTGCTTTTATGCAGATACTAGAAAATAAAGCTTTAGTTCTACGCACGCGGTACCCCGACAAGTACTCAGTCATTCCGCGCAGTAAGCATGTAGCAGACTTGGGTAACGGTCTGCATGAAGTCGCAGTTTATTGGGGACTGGATGAAGCGCGGGTGTTGAAGAATCTCGGGGTGCGCGAAGTACCCTCGCCCATCCTGCGCAACTATACGTGGCCCGGGAAGTACAAACCCTTTGAACACCAGAAAGAAACGGCTTCGTTTCTTACGCTGCACCGCCGCGCTTTCGTGTTCTCTGAACCCGGCACTGGCAAAACGCTATCGGCACTGTGGGCCGCTGATTACCTGATGTCCAAAGGTGAGGTGCGGCGCGTACTGATTATCTGCCCCATCTCAATCATGCAGTCGGCGTGGATGGGTGACATTGCCAAGAGCGTAGTGCACAGAACAGCCGCCATTGCCTACCACTCGCAAGCCGAGCGCAGGGTGGAGGTGATAAAGAAAGGCTATGAGATCGTCATCTGTAATTACGATGGGCTACCGCTGCTGGCCAACGCGATAAACGAGGACGGCCGCTTCGACCTGATCATCGGCGACGAAGCCAACGCGTGGAAGAACGTGAGCACGCGGCGCTGGAAGACGCTGAACAAGCTGATCAAGCCGGAGACATTTCTCTGGCTGATGACTGGCACTCCTGCTGCGCAGTCCCCGGAGGATGCGTATGGGCTGGCGCGATTGATCAACCCTACAGGCGTGCCGCGCTTCGCTACAGCGTGGCGGGACAAGGTCATGCGTCAGATCACGAAGTTCAAGTGGGTGCCCAAGGACACCGCCGACAGCACCGTGTACGAAGCGCTGCAACCTGCCATCCGCTTCACGAAAGCGCAGTGTCTTGACCTGCCTCCTGTCATCACGGTGACGCGCGAGGTGGAGCTGACCCCGCAACAGATCAAGTACTACCGGCTACTCAAAGACCAGATGTTGGTCAACGCTGCCGGCGAAACAATCACGGCGGTCAACGCCGCTGCGTCTGTGAACAAGCTGCTGCAGATCAGCGCCGGAGCTGCGTACACCGACACGCTGGAGGTGGTGGAGTTTGACTGCCAGCCTCGGCTCAACGTGCTATTGGAAGCGCTGGAGGAAACGAAACGCAAGGTCTTGGTGTTTGCGCCGTATCGACACAGCATCGACACCATCAGCGATTTCCTGACCAAGAAAGGCATCAGCGTTAAGAAGATTCACGGAGATGTTACGGCATCCAAAAGGGCCATGATATTCAACGAGTTTCAGACAACGCCTGACCCGAGAGTGCTGGTCATTCAACCGCAGTCCGCTTCTCACGGCGTGACACTGACAGCCGCAGACACCGTTGTGTTCTGGGGGCCGGTGATGAGCGTGGAGACATACGTGCAATGCTGCGCCCGCGCAGACCGGCAGGGTCAGACCAGCGATAAGGTAACCGTCATTCATATACAAGGTAGTGAGATAGAGCGGCGCATGTTCAAGCAGCTGGAGGGCCGCGTTCTGGATCACACTGATTTGATCAAACTGTACGAAGAGGAGCTTGCCGACACAAAAATCCGTGTGTAAAATATTTGACGTTTTGGGCGGTGCACAAGGCGTGAGTGTGCACGGCGCAGATGAACGCTCTGCGTATAACCGCGCCAGTATGCGACTGGGTCAGGTTAATTCTCCATCTGGGGCGCATACGGACAGCCGGGAAAGACCGGCCACTAAATAAATAACGAAGGAGAATTTACCGTGTCAGAAGAAAAAGTAATACCTATGGACACGCTGGCGAAGGTCTATCTCAAGATTCGCGCCCGCAAGCAGAAGCTGACGAAGGAATACGAAGCCAGCCTCGCTGACCTTGAACAACAACGCGACGAAATAGCAAAGGCCATGCGCGACAACATGAAGATGCTTGGCCTGAAGTCCGTACGCACAGATTACGGCACCGTGATCATGAGCGTTAAGACGCGCTATGAAACGACAGACTGGGAATCGTTCCACAAGTTTGTCGTTGAAAACGATGCTGTTGATCTTCTTGAGCGGCGCATTGCTCAGAAGAACATGGCTAAGTATCTGGAGGACAACCCGGACAAACTCCCGCCCGGGCTTAACTCTGATTCGAAGTACGATGTAACTGTTCGTAAACCCACCAATTAAGAGGAACACATGGCTAACGAAGTAGCAGCATTCAACCCCGCACAACTCCCCTCTTTTGCTCGCAAGCGTGAAGGCAAAGGCATTCTCACCAAAGCGCTGTCGGGCGGTGGTGGTGGCGGGTTCCCTCGCAAAATTTCCATCAAGGGCGGTGTGTTCCGTCTGATTGCTGACGGCAAAGAAGTGGCGCAGATTGATGACCGTCATCTCGATGTTGTTGTCGTGAACGCCGCGCCTACCGTGCAGCGCAGTTACTACGCTGCCAAGTACAGCGAGAACGAGACTGGCGCACCCACCTGCTGGTCGGAGAATGGCGAGGTGCCCGACAGCTCGGTAGCGTCACCGCAGGCATCGGCGTGTCTCAACTGCCCGCAGAACATCAAGGGCAGTGGTGAAGGCGATACCCGCGCTTGCCGCTTCTCGCAACGCATCGCAGTAGTTCTGGCCAACGACATGGGCGGTGACATCATGCAGATTGTCATTCCCGCCAAGTCGCTCTTCGGCAAAGAAGATAGCGGCAATTTTCCGCTGCAGGCATACGCACGCTGGCTGAGCGCACAGAACATTGAGCCGAACGAGGTGGTCACGCGCATGCGGTTCGACACCAAAGCCGAGTCGCCGAAGCTGTTCTTCAAGACCATGCGCTGGCTGACAGACGGCGAGTTTGAGGTTGTGGATGAGCAGGCGTCCTCCGAGACTTCCAAGAAAGCAGTATCTGCTCCGCAGTATCAGGATGGCGGCGCACCCGCTCCTGCCCGTCCCGTAGCTCCCGCGCTCTCCAAGCCTCCGGTAGCTTTGGAAGAAGATGAGGAAGAAGAGGAAGCTCCCCCGCCGGTTGCGAAGCCGAAGGCGAAGAAGAGCAAGTCCGAAGCGCAAGAAGAAGTTGCGGAGCCTACCGTGCGCAAGGCTGCGGAGCCGCCGGCACCGAAAGCTAAATCGGTTGCTTCGGTTGTTGATCAGTGGGATACCGACGACTAATAACGAAGGGGGCTTCGGCCCCCTCTAATAATCATGGCCCAGACAGAAGAAGCTATCAAGAAAGATACCCTCGATCCGCAAGTCCTTTGTGACGCGTTACGCAAGGAAGCAACACGCTTGAAGATATCCGTCATACGCATTGCCAAAGCTACCGGCGCTACTAGGCAGACTGTGTATAACTGGTTCACTGGAAGCCCTGTTGCCCCCTACTATCGAGATCGCGTAGCCGCCGTCATCGACATACTGAAAGAAGCGCAAACTGCGGAACAGGCTTGGAGAAAAGCGTGCAACCAATTCGGTATTCAGAACTGACGTTCTGCCATCATGTAGCACACCACACGCATCAGTAACCACGGGAGAGGTTTATGACACCGCTTGATTTCATAGCGGCGGTAGTGCCTTCCGCTGGTTATTTGTGCATAGCGGAGCTGAGCACTAAAAAGAAGCAACACGTCTTTGCGCAGGACGTGCAGGAGTTCGCTTCGGCATTGGAGGAGTTTGATGCCAAGAAGTTTGATACGTACTTTGCGCTTGGAAGCTTTGTTGAAAGCGGTAGTCGCGTCAGCACCAACGCGCTATATATGCGTTCGTGTTTCATGGACATCGACTGCGGCGAGGGCAAGGCATACCCATCGAAGCAGGCTGCTGCCACGGCGCTGGACGACTTCCTGCAGAAGACTGATATCGGCATCCTCGGTAACCCGTGGGTTGTATCGTCAGGCGGCGGGCTGCATGTCTATTGGCCGTTCACGGAAAACATCGCGGTAAAAACATGGCGCGAAGCTGCGGAAGCCCTGAAGCTCTTGTGCAAAGAGCACGCGCTGGCTATCGACTTCACCGTGACTGCCGACGCGGCAAGGGTGCTGCGGGTCCCGGGCACCCGCAACTGGAAGGACAAGAGCAAGCCTCGCAAGGTCAAGATTCTGGCCACCGGCGCGCACTTCGACTTCGATGCGTTCTCCAAAGCCGTGCGTGCCAAAGCTGCGCCGGCCGTTGAGACATTTTCCCCGATACCCGGCACACGCCCGCAGCGTAAGCGGGAGACGACCACGCACATCAAACTGGTCGAGAACAGCATCACTGTTTTCAAAAACATACTGCAGAGAACAGCATCTGGCAGCGGCTGCGCGCAGTTGGCGCACTACGTAGAGCATGCCTCTGACGACGGCATGGAGCCGTTGTGGCGGGGGCTACTGTCGCTGGCGAAGTCCTGCAGCGATGGCGATAAAGCAGCGCGGCGGCTGTCGGCCATGCACCCCTACAGCGAAGACCGCACGGCGCAGAAGCTGCGGGAGATCAAAGGCCCCTACCCCTGCACCAAGTTCAACAGCGAGAACCCCGGCGTCTGCCCGGGATGCCAGCATTGGGGCAAGATCACCAACCCTCTGTTTCTCGGGCGGGAGCTGGCTACGGACAACACGGCGAAAGAAATAGTGCTGGAACAGCCGGAAGAAGCTAACCTGCCCCTGCCAGCGCCCGTCACTGTCACGCGCCCCACGCCGCCACGGGGCTTCTCCTATGGCAAAAACGGGGGAATTTACCGGGAGATCGAAGCGCAGGACGAGGAAAAGAACACCATCAAGAAGCAGGTGCTGGTACTTCCCTACGACTTGTTTGCCGTAGACCTGCTCAACGTAGCCGGCGAGCACGTGGTGTATATGCTGGCGCTGCGCCCTGAAGGCTCCGTCAACGTCACGCTGCCGCAGAAAGCGGTGGTGAGCAAAGACGATACCGTCAAATCGCTGGCCTCCCAGAACATCATCGCCGCCTACGGCGCAGGCAACGACAAAAACTTGTTCGATTACGTACGGGGTTGTGTAGAAGACGCTTCCACAAACAAGCATTCCATATCTGTGCCGAGCAGTTACGGGTGGCAGGATGACGGCGCGTTCGTGGCAGGCGGCAAGATTTTCATGACCGACAACACCGTTCGCCAGATACCCATGCCGGGGCTGGAGAACGTGACCTACGGATGCCAGAGCAAGGGGACGCTAGAGGCGTGGCGCAAATACGTGGACATGCTGGTCGGGCGCAAGATGTGGGACATTCTGGCGATAGGGGCGGGGGTGGGTTTCGGCTCCCCCCTTATGGAGTTCTCCGGGCTGGACGGGCTGACTTTCCACGCCGGCTCAACGCAGTCCGGCACCGGCAAGACGCTCGCGCTCAACCTCGCGGCGTCCGTGTGGGGGCACCCGCGCGACTACCGGGTCAACAAGTCCACGTCGCCTGTTGCACTGCAACAACGTGCGGGGCTACTCAAGAACCTGCCGTTAATCTCGGATGAAATCACCAGCAAGAACAGGCGAGATTTTGAGTGGTTCCCGGAGTTTGTGTTCGATATGGCCGAGGGGCGCGGCAAAGAGCGGATGGAGAGCGGCGCGAACAAAGAGCGAATCAACATGTCGGTTTGGTCGCTTCTCGTAATCGTGTCGTCAAATACCCACGTTGTTGACTACATGACAGGCGGCCGTAAGCACAGCAGCGAGGGCGAGCTTCGCCGGATGCTGGAGTGGATCGTAAACGACAAGCTGACATGGGAGCTGCACGAAGTCGAGGTCATCAAGTCCCTGCGCTTCAACCACGGCGTGGCTGGCAACGCATACGCCCGATGGCTGTCCCTGAACCGCGAGACCGCGATGCTCGTCTACCAGCAGGTTTACACCAAGATACGCGACGAGTTCAAGATGAGTAACGATGAGCGTTACTGGCATGCCGGCGCTGCTTCCTGCATCGCGGGGTGCATTCTGGCCGGCCCCAAATACGCCAACATCTGCGCGCTGCCCATTCAACCCATTATCGGGTTCTTCAAAAAACTGATCGAGGACGCCCGCTACACCATACGCTCCAACGCCCGCAGCGCTGAAGACGTGCTCAACGCCTACATCCGGGAATACTACGGCCGCTTCGTCAATGTGCGCGTGGACGAGACCTCAAAGACTCTCTACGCGTCAATCGGTGAAAGCCGTGTTATCGACGAGTCCATCACCCGCACGGAGATATACGGGCGCGTAGAACGAGGGGTTACCCCCGGTTACGTAAACTTCTTCATCGAAGAAGCATTGCTGAAAAGCTTCTGCTCCAGTATGTCGTACGGCTACGCGGATATGCGCAAGGAATTGGAGAAATCGTATAGGGTTGACTACGTGAAGAAGGACATGCTGGCCAAGACCAAGGGCCCGCAGATGCGTGTCAACGCTCTCAAGATCAGCAGGCCAGAGTCCGACTTGCAGGAGCTGCAGCTTGAAGAAAAGCCACCTGAAGATTCATTTTCCGTGGCCTGAAACGCCACCGGGTAGCAGTTTCTTTGTGCCAACGCTGGCACCGCACAAAACAAGGGAGGCAGGGCTACGGGCGGCCCTGCACTACCGGATAAAGGCGGTTGCCGCGTTTGGCATAAAGGACGGCAAGCACGGGGTGCTGTTTACTCGGAAGACTGCCGGATGATATCCCGATAGTCCGTTGCAATCTCCAGCCGCATCTTGCGAAGCTCGTCCAGCTCTTTCCGTTTTTCTTCGCTTGACATGTTTGGATCGCGTTTGACAGCTTCCTCCGCTTTCTTGAGGCTCTGCATCTCTGCGCGGAAAGAAGGCCCGCTGTCAGACAGGCTAAGCCGCGCGGATTCCCGATCCATGTATCGCTCAGCTTCTGCATCGCGCCCTTCATCCACAAGCTTGTTGAACGTATTCCGCGCCTGCTCAGCCTTTTCCAACTGCTCGTAAACGTAGTCAATCACGCGGTTGCCGTCGTTTGCTTGGAACAGGCTGCCAATGACCGGCGTCTTCGACAGCTTCTTGTCAGGAGACGGCGGCGCATTCGGATCGCGCAGGATAGGGTTGGCCGCAGACAGCATCGCTACCGCAAGCTGAGTGCCGACGCCCCGCACAAACTGATCGACTTGCACAGGAGAAACCATTCCTTGCGAAGCCCCGCTCAGCAGTTTAGCCAGATCAGTTGTGTCATCACGGAAACGCTCGGTCGGATCGAGGCGCTTCATCTGGGCGGTCTCAACGTCAGCGTCGGTAAACAAGTCCTTGCCCGTAGCCAGTTCAATAAACGGCTTGGCCACTTGCGGGGTTACGTTTGGCACCGACTGCAGCATCAGCGTTTTAAGTCCTTGGGCAATGGGTTTGAACTCGTCTTGTCCAAATACAGTGTTGACAAACGCTTCCGGAATCGCCTTGAACAGCAAACCGTATTCAAACGGAATAGGTATTTTGACCGGTTCATCAAGCCCCGGTATACGAACAAACCAGCTTGATAGCCGCTGCTCGGGCGTGGCGTTTTTGTACGCCTCGTCGTCTTCCATCATCGCAGCGTAGATCATTGTCATGACCGCCATACCCAAGCCGCGCCGCCAGAATTTATTCCGGATGTCCAACCTGTCCTGATACGGCATACGCCCCCGCGCGGATCGGTACGTCACGTTCAAGCTCTGCAGCTGCGTATTGAAGAACGGCACCAGCGTATTCATGACATACACGCTGGGGGACAACCCGCGCCGGTTGAAGTCAATGATGTCGTTCGTTGCCAAGAAAGCATCAAGGTCGTTGAAGCCCATCCGCTTGTAACTGTCATACGCAGAAACACGAGTACCGATATCCGCGTACATGCTCATGGCTTCCAGCTTGGCGAGCCCTGTAGTCAGGGTAGTGCGTCCACTGGTTATGCCGCGCAGAATGGTAGAGATGCCTTCCAGTCCTTCACCCGCCAGTACTTGCCCGCCAAGCAAACCTCTGGTTTCAAGTTCCCGCGCAGACGCGCTCTTTTTAAACAGCGCCTTAACGATGTTCTTGGTGGGATCGGTAATTGGGTTAAAGTCCGCGCCGGACGTGCCGTACGCAGACAGAGAGTCCCGCATTATTTGGCGGATTGGGTACAACGGGTTAAGCACCACAAATTTGCGCAGCAGCCTAGCGGGGAAGCCAAACAACTGCAGCGCCGCCGGGAACGTTGTTTTCACACCCTCCAGACCTTTGACCAGCAGCTCTGCCGGAATGCCTTCAAAAATGGTGTTTTCCGTCTGGACAATCGCGTGCCTGTCCACGCCATTTTCCCTAAACCGAATGGTCAGGGGAGAAGCCGGCCCGGGACCGTTGCGAACTACCATACCCTCGCGCCCAAGGTCCTTAAGCATGCCCAGTTTCTTCAGGGTATACACCACGTTCTTGGTGGTGATATTGCGCAGCGCCATGTCGGTCAGCATGTGCGTGTTCTGCACGGAGCTGGTAAACACGTCTTGAATAGGCTTAGTCCCGCCAACCAACTCGCGCAAATACGGCTGATCCTTGAGGTTGCCGATGGTAATTGGAGCCGCTTCAGAACCAATAAACAGCTGTACGTTCCCGCCAACTTCCCGGTAAAAAGGAATGTAGTCCTTTTTGCGCTTCAAATCCGCAGCAATCTCCGGGCTAATTGCACCCGCTTGCACCGCAAAATCAATCATCCCTGCGTTATAGGCGTTGTACTCTTTGCGCGCTTTCTCAAAAGCAGCGCTAATCTTGGGCTGCGACGCTACGTCTTTCTCCACGCCACGCAGCTTAGCGGCGGTGAGAAGAGGTTCGCCGTCCTTGTCCACCCCATAATTCAGCGCCTCCACGCCAATGCCTTCGTTCTTCACGCGCTGCGAAGCCAACCACAAGGTAAACACCCGGCCAGCTTCATCCGCTTTCATGCCTGATTCGCCCAATGCCTTGAACACTTTGACCAGCGAGGGGTTATCTGCACCCTCTTTGGTCTGGACCATCCAGTAGTTACGCGCGCCTTCGGAGTATTTCTTCAATTCCAACGGGCCCTCTGCGGCTACGTTGCGCGTAAAGTTCATGCGCTTGTCGTGCGCTACAAGGTAGTAGCGGGCTTGGCTGGCTTCCAACTCCGATATTTTCCCGGTGGCTACGCCTCTTTGCAGCGCCGCCAAGAACGGAGCCGTGCGGTCAAACGCCTGCGTAACGCCGGTTAAACCCAGTACGTTTCCTTTAACGGTGTCGATTGCTGATTTCTGCGTTGCTACAACGCGGCGCAACACTTCTTTCGATGTGTCGCTCATCCAGTCAAGGTCAGACGAATCGCCGTCACGGAAGACTGCGTTGCCATCAGGGGTAATGTAGACCCCGGGGCGGCCGTTTTTTAGCGCGCGCTCGGCATCCCGGATCAACGCTTGAATTTCCTTGGTGTCTTTTTTGGCCTGAGACGACAGGCCCGTGTTGCGCATCCAGCTACGCACCGCGCTAATCATGTCCCGGATAAAGGTCTTGACCTGCTCAGCAAATGACGGAGCAACACGCCGGCCTTCCGAAGCCCGGGCAATCATCTCGCGGACTTGAACCAGTTTGCTTTCTTGGCTCTGCCGCAACGCCATCTGCGCCGTCTCGACGTTCGGGTACAACCCCAGCCCAACAGCAACTTCGGCTACGTGTGCCTCGCCTCGTGCAAACAGCTTATCGGAAAGAGCCTGCACGCCGTCCTTACCTAGAACGATGTCAGCGCCGTAGTGGCCAATCAGTTCGTGGGCAATCGTTTCTTCCAGATCAGCAATGGATTTGTGCGCTTCGCCTACGACCACAACGGTGCCATCCGGCATAACCGCGCCTTTAGCACGTGTGCGGCCTCTACGCTTCAGTGCTTTCTTGAAGACGTCAGGGGCATCAACCAGTGTCGGGGCGTAGACAAACTTAACCCCCTCCGGCAGTGCATTCTGCACCCGGTCAGCAATGGCTTTGGCTTCGCCAGCATCAACCCCGGTGTCATCAGCAGACGCATCGCGTAAATCCGGTTCATCCGGAAACTTTGCAGTAGCTTCAGTTACTCCAGTGCGCAAATTGGCTGGACGCCGAACGCCTTCACGGCGTTCCATCCCTGAAATTTCTCGTTCAGCTTTTGCTTGCGCTTTTGCCGTTTTAAGTTTTGGAGCACGCGGAGCCGGCTGTTCTTCCCGAGGTGTAAATTTAATTACGGGTTCCGTTTGTTCCTGATAAGCACGTTCCAGCTCCTGCATAGCATCAGCAGTTTCTTTAGCCTGTATTTCACTGGCAATACGTTTAATAGCGGCAGTATCGGCGGCATTACGACGCTTAGTACGTGCAGCAACCTGTTTACCAAGTTGCGTCACCTGATCCTTAAGTTTTTTAACAGATGCCTGTTGACGTAATACGTTCTCTTGTTTGCGCAACGCCCCCAAATACGCTTTGTATTCTTTTAAATCTTTCTGCAACTTATCAAGAAGCGTGTTTTCCTTAAGAAGCTGCCGCTGAAAAGACGCGCTACCAACAACTTTGTTGGCAACACGTTGGAGCCTTTCGATTTCTTCAACCGTTTCAATGTTCGCTTCTTTTCTGCGTAGATCGCTAAAACCAAACATAGCGTCGTTAAGGTTCTCTAACGAGATTTCCAACGTCTGTTTTTTCTGTATAGATTTGGAAAAATCGTTCTTCAAAAAATCATCAATTCGTTTTATTTCGGCATCAATTGCTTTTGCTGTTTCTTCAACCAGAGCTTCTTGCTTTTCAACATTTGCGCGAGCGGCTATACGCGCTGCAGTTTCTTTCTGCGCTTGCTGCAGCCGAGCAGTTTCTTTTTTCTGCTGTTGTTCCGCGTTGCGTTTACGGCGTGCTTCAATTTTTGCTTGTGCAGCCGCAATTTGTTCTGGTGTTTTTTCTTTAACAATCCGTTTTTTGGGTTCTTTTGGCGGAAGCGGGGGCAGCGGTTTGAGTTTTACAGCTTTCTTGCGCACGCCTTTTTGTGCTGTTTTTTGTATAGCGTCTTCAGTAAAACGCTTAAGGGCGGCAAGCTCACCAGTGCGCGTGTCTGAAATTGTCATACCGCGCTTAATAACATCTTGCCGTTGGCGTAGCGACTGTTCGTATTTCAACAACGGAATCATTTCCGACTGCGGAGCGTTACGGGCAATGGCTTCTTGAATTTTTGCTTCGGCAGCGGCACGTGCTTTTGCCAATGCTTCTTCCATAGCGTTTTTCAGGTTAACCGGAGCAGCTCGTTCTACCAAACGATCCAGCTTATCCCTAATTTGCTCTGCCAGTTTTATTTTTTCTGCTGTCGTCAGTTTTTTGCCGGTAGCTTCAATGCGACGAAGTTCCGCTTCCCGCACAGCCGCATCAGTAATTTCTGCGGCATAGCCCAACGCTTTACGTTGGTCAGCCTGCCGAGTTGATCCAGTAAATTCGCCTTTGCGAAGAGAATCAACGATGTTGCCGTATTCAAACAAAGCGTTGTTTCGCCGTTCCGCTTGTTTGTTGGCCTCGGTTATGCCTTTTTCCGTTATAGCCGCTTTTGTTTTACTACCCTCAGCTGGGGCAAACAACGAGGGTGGCCCCGCTATTTCTAAAACTTCTGGGACCGTAGTAGCCGCTTCCAGTGCTTTGCTTGCTTTTTCCGACAGAGTAGTTTCTGCAGGTGACAGTTGCTCACTCTGCAAAGTTTGTTCTGCAATAGAACGAAGCCGTTGCAGCTCGCGTAGTGTTGCTTCTACACCTACAAGTTGCTTACCTGCGGTAGTCAGCGCGCCGTCTGCGACCAGCTCTTTGTTTGGAAAAACCGTGTTACGTTGGTTCGTAAGCGTACGTATGCGGTCATCAATATCGCGTATCGCAGCCCGTGCTTGTGTTGGGTCAGTCAAATCAACAGAACCTGCAAAACTCTCATACGTGTCCAAACCCAAAAATTTAGCTGTGCTGTTTTCAGGCCGCGCAAGATATGCATCCAAACGAGGATTTGTTACTTGCATAAGCGACGGACCAACAGAAAGCTGCCCTGAATCAATTTCAGACTGGTACTTTTGCAGCAGTGCCCGCACCGGTGCTTTTTCTTTTAGCGTGCGACGTGAAGCCGCAAAAATGGCTTCCAACGGCGCTTCTCGCGCTGCTTTTTCTGCTTGAGCACCCACTCCCTCGGCTTCCGCTTCTTCACGGCGCTGTTGACGCTGAGCATTGAATACGTCCCGCGCTTGCTGCAGCCGCGCTTCTTGGGCTTCCGTCAGTTGCTCCAGCGCCTGCTCGCCAAAGGCAGCGCCGCCAACATACTCCGGAGATTGGGTAAACAGCGCGATCTGCTGTTTCAGCCCGGCGATCTGCTGCTCCGTGCTGGCTATCTGGCTTTGAATAAACTGCTTGCGCAAACCAACACTGTTTTTCTTCTCCTCCAAAAGCTGTTCGCGTTGTCCTTCCAGCTTCTCCAACGCATTAATAAGTTGCGGGGGTGCTTCGGGTCGAGCGGCTTCCGCTTCGCCTGCTGGGTAGCCCCGGGCTTCCATGTCTTCAGCAAACAGGGCGGCTTGACGCTCAATGCGCTGCCCGGCTTCCCGCTCAAGCGGGGTGCCCGTAGTTTCAGCAAGCTGTTGTTCCAAAGCAGTGATGCGGGGCTGCAGCGCGGTGGCTTCGTCGTATTGACCCTTCTTGTTAAGCGTTTTTTGCCGGGCACGCAGAGCCTGCAGCTGCGCCAAAACACCCCGGTTTGTCACGCCCAAATCATCTTCCGATACGCCGTACTGCGCCGCCTGTGCCTCAAAGTCGGCTAAAGCTTGCTTGCGCTGCTCGCTAAGTTTGCCAAAATACGCTATTGCTTGTTGGTTATTCTGTTCTTCCGCTTCGGCAAGCCTTGCAGAGACATCATCAAGGTCAGCGGCAGCGCGACGGTAGTTGGTCAGAAACTCCTGTTTGTCCTGCTCGCTGGGGCCTTCTGGCCGCGCGCCCAAAGGCGTAAAGGCACCACCCACTTCCCCAAACATATCAAGTTGCGTGCCGCCGTATCCGGCGAGCTGCCGCACTTTCTGAAGGGTACGAATTTCTTGGCGCAGCGCGTTGGCTTCAGGAGAACCGCCACGCTTTTGCTTGCCCAGCGTTTTGAGGTCTTCCTTGATAGCGGCAATTTTTGCTTCCGCTGCAGCTGCTTTCTCTGGAGGCACCGCCCCGGGCAGGGCGTCGTACGCATACTTGATAGCCTGCTGGTCAGCAGCGGCCTTTTCTTCTGCCAGTTTCTTGGCCCGTTCGGCTTCGCCTTTAGGCGGCGCGCGGCGGCCGGCAACTGCATCAAGCAGAAACTGCGCAATAGCGCCCGCCCCAGCACCATAGGCAGCGCTCTCTCCAACCCCCTCAATCAACTGTTGGCTGGGTTTGTATACCTGTTGAGCAATCAAGTTTTGCGCAACGGCAGACGCGGCTTCCTGCGCGCCTTCATAACCGCCAGTGGTAAGCGCTCGTTTCACATATTCAAAAATGCCGCCTTTAATCTCATCCGGCATTTTGCTGAACAGGCGCTCCACCGAAAACATTTCAGCTACGCCGGGTATAACACCAAACGCCGTAGATTTCGTGATCTGTTCCGGAGTAGCACCGGCAGCAACGGCACGCTCTCGCGCTTCACCCGCACCCAAAGCTGCTGCAACCGGCGTAGCGGCAGCAAGCTGCCCCGCCCTAGCGGTATACCCAAGCCCTTTAGCCGCCAGTCCCCCAACACCCCCGGGTACCAACAACGTGCCAAAAGAACC
>Ga0129336_10001376_pt1 | contig 14710 bp, 6 predicted proteins | sample CPB6_02_DNA_FD_96878 | JGI IMG/M metagenome (GOLD analysis project Ga0129336, IMG submission 96878) | Freshwater to marine salinity gradient microbial communities from Chesapeake Bay, USA - CPBay_Sum_0.6_0.2_DNA | ecosystem: Environmental > Aquatic > Marine > Coastal | place: USA: Chesapeake Bay...
AATGGCTGATCTGAAGTTAACTGATTTAACTAGAGCGAATGTAGTTCGCTCTGGTGATGTATTTTATGTTGTCCAGGATGGGGCTAGTAAACAAATAACTGCTGCAAATCTATTCGGCAGTGTTATTAACCCCACGTTTAAGGGCAATATATTTCTAGATACAAATAAACAAGTTCTCACCGAATCAAATGTTCACATTTTTCCAATTACAAATAGTAGGCTAATTACTGATTTTGTAATTGCAAATGCTATAGTATATCCTAAATTAAGTAATGGTGTAGAAAATGGTCAGTTAAAAGTTATTAGTTTAAGGTCAAAAAATAGCGGATCAGTTATATTAAAATCTGGTAATGCCAATATATTGGGTGGAACTGAACTAGAATTTTCTCGGGTAGGCGATACTGCATTTTTACTCTATGAAAGCAATGTCTGGAGAATAATAGGCACATCGCCAGGCTTTAAATCAAATATATCAGGATATACTGAATATTTGGAGGAACTACCTGGAACTAATAAATTATTTTTTAATAATGCAAGAGCCAGAGCAGCAATTAGTGCAGGCGATGTAACAATTATATATGATCAGGCCAATGGTACAATACGTGCTAATGTAGGATATCTTGCAAATCTTGACCTACAGACATTCTCTACAGATGATTTACCAGAAGGTACCGCCAATCTATATTTTACAAATACGCGAGCAGTAACTGCTGTAGCAAATACAATTGCAGATTTACGCTCAGATGTATTGCATCCTGTTGCAAATGTAATATATGTTAAAGGCAATGGAGATGATAGTTTAGATGGTAGAACACTTGCAAATGCATTAGCTAATATTCATGTGGCGTTGTCTAGAGCGAATGCATGGGAAACTGTAATGGTTTCCTCGGGCGAATATGTTCTACGTAATAATCCAGTAACGATTCCTGCAAGAGTCGGTTTAGTTGGAGACAATTTAAGAACAACTACAATTTATCCTCAAACTAATACGCAGGATATGTTTTATGTTGAAAATGCATCTTATGTAACTGGATTTACATTTAGAGGCCATGTTACCCCTGCATCTGTTTTTGCATTTAATCCCAATGGATCCGCAGGTAATATAATTACCTCGCCTTATATACAAAATTGTAGTTCAATAACGACTACCGGTACCGGCATGCGTGTTGATGGTTCAGTAGTTGGCGGTCTCAGATCAATGGTATGCGACTCTTATACTCAGACTAATTCTGGAGGTATAGGTATCCATATGTTAAATAGGGGCTATACTCAGTTAGTTTCAGTATTTACAATTTGTTGTAATATTGCAGTTCTTTGCGAAGCTGGCGGATTTTGCTCAATAACAAACTCAAATAGTTCTTTTGGTACTTTTGGATTAAAAGCAGATGGCACAAGTGGTCCATTGTATTACGGTAAAATAAAATCTCAGGGAAATTCTAGAACATTTGTGATGAAAGATTTGACTCAAAGGCCCAGTGTAGGTGACGCAGTATTGATTGCAAATTATAACCAGGCTAAGTGTTCAAGAGATACTGGATTAATTGTAGATTCTCTAGCATTTGATTTAGCATATAGCGGTAATACACAAGCAACATTTGCAGGATTGCAATATTATGCACAATCTAGTTCAGCTATACCTGGGCAAGCTACAGAAACAGTTGCAGCTTTACAGCATGCAAGAACATTAGCAAATAATATTTCAAGAAGTATAGGTGCACCTGTTAGGTATCAGGCTAATGTAGTCCAATTCTATGCAAATACTTCTACAGGCACAGTATATACTTCTAATATAATAGATACTGAGTTCAACTTAATTATAGATATAATTCAAAATGGTACGGTAGGCGTTACTGATAGAATTATACCTAATAGTTATCCCGCAAATACAAATGCTACAATTAATCGCGCAGCTAATTTATTACAATTAAATAAAGAATTTATAGCAGCTGAAGTAGTAGGATATGTCAATAATACGTATCCAACATTCACTTATAATACTGCCACTTGTTATAGAGACGTAGAATATATTGTAGATTCAATAACATTTGATTTATTACATGGTGGCAATAAACAAGCAATACAATCAGGTGTATATTATTACAATTTTAATGCTAATGTTTCGCAAATTAATAATCAAGTTGTACAGACAGGTGCTGCATATGATTACATTAAGGTGCTATTACAAGATGTATTAACCGGCACACTTATAGCTACACCATTACAAGTAACAGTTGCGCAAAACACTACTGCTGCTCCTGCAGCAACAAATTCAGAAATTACTAGAATCAGTAATAATATTGATTTAATCGTGGATATTATTGAAGATGGCCCTTCTGCTGCAGGGCCTAAGAGACCAATCGGATTAACTGCAAATACCAATACTAATGTTACTAATGCTACAAAATTATTACTCTCTAATAGAGATTTTATTAAAGCAGAAGTTTTAGAATATGTAAATAAAAATTGGGCGCTAATTAGTAATGGAACTGTACAATTTTATACTGTCAATTCTTCTACAGAATTGACAAATGTAGCCAATGGTCTAGGTGAATCTACAGTTATATTTGACGAAAAATTATTAACGGCAGATTTTCCTGCAGCAAATAGTACTGTTTCGTTTCACCAAAGAAGTTATATATCTGCATCAGGGCATACATTTGAATATGTAGGTTCGGGTAATGAATTGGCAACAGCATTGCCTTATGCGGGCGGAATACCTATTCAAGAAAATGAAGTTATTGAAACAAGAGGCGGTGCAGTATACTATACTAGTACGGATCATATAGGTGACTTTAGAATCGGTAATGAATTAATTATAAATAGAGCATCAGGTACAATTGTTGGTAGAACTTTTGATAAAAGTTTGTTTGCTGTATTGACACCATATATATTAGCAATTCAATAAGGATTTATAAACATGGCGATTACCGTCCCATTAAATACGTTTAAATCAGTAGCTGCAAATTTAACAACAGTAAATACTTTATTATATACTGCACCAACTGAAATAACATCAATCGTGCTAATGGCACAAGTATCAAATATAGGTGCATCTACAGCAAATGCTAGCTTTTATTATAAATCTAATACCGGCCCTATGACAGAATTGGTTAAGAATTTTGATATTCCAACAAAAGACGCTGCTTCAATGTTGACCGGAAAATTAGTTTTAGAGCAAGGGCAATCTGTGTATGCTCATGCAGGCGCAAATAGTACATTAAAAATAGTTCTTAGTTTACTAGAAACATCAAATCAATAATAAAAAATGCTTACAAGACTTAGCAGCGCAGTTTTAAAAGTAAATGCAGCAAATGCCGATCCAAATCGTTATACTTTTTTAACGCTCCAAAATGCTGAACCTAGTTTAGGTATACCTGCGGGCGATAATTATGTATTGACAAGTAATGTAAATGGACAAAGAACATTTGCACAAATAGGCACTTTACTAACTGGCGGATATGGTATAGATGTTTTCTCTAATGGCCTAATACAATTAGATCCTGAGATTGATTTTAATTTAAGTAATGCTAATATTGTAGCAAGCGGTGTTGCTAGATTTGATTACACTACACTTAATCCAACAGGCACTTTAAGTGGTAATGATAATAATGGCAACTCATTACAATTTGATGCTAACGATACAGTTTTAGTATATGTAGATGGATTTTTATTATTAGAAACAGAAGATTATAGTTACGATATTGGTGCAAACTCAAAAGTAATTTTAACTGCAAATACTTTTGCAAATAGTATAGTTTCAATTGTTAGATTTTCTCCTACATTGTTTGTTAGCGGAACAGGTGGGACATCAAATGCTAATGCAACAATTGGGACAATATATGCTTCAAATGTAATTGAAAACGGTAATACAACATCTGGTAATGTATTCTTTACTAATGCAAGAGCAATAGGCGCATTTATAGCAGGCTCTGGTATCGGTATATCTGCAAATGGTATGATAACATCTGCTGCTGCATTTACCGGCAATACAAATTCTGTACCAGAAGGTTCTGCAAACCTTTATTTTACAAATGCCAGAGCGATTTCTGCTGTAGCAAATAATATAACAACGACATCTGTTACAGAAGGCATAAACCTATATTTTACAAATGCCAGAGCTCTTAGTGCAGTACAAAATAATATAACTACTACCTCAGTAGCTGAGGGCGCAAATCTATACTTTACAAATTCAAGAGTTGTGTCTGCAATATCTGCAGGTAAAGATATTACAATAGATGCTAATGGTAGAATTAATGCAACATTAACAGTTGGTACACTCCCCACAATTTTTGCATCAAACGTAATTGAAAACGGTAATACTACAACGGGTAACGTATTCTTTACCAATACTCGTGCCCGTGCAGCATTTACTGCAGGTCAGAATATCTATATAGAATCTAATGGTATGATTATATCGTCAGCTACATTTAGTAGCTTGCCTACGATATTTGCAAGTAATGTAGTAGAAAATGGTAATACAACAACAGGCAATGTATTCTTTACAAATGCCAGAGCTCTTAGTGCAGTACAAAATAATATAACTACTACATCGGTTGCTGAAGGTACAAATTTATATTTTACTACTCAACGTGCAAGAGATTCTATATCAGCAGGTCCAGGTATAAACTATGATAATCTTACAGGCACCGTTTATATCGGCACGTTATATACGGCCAACGTAACTGAAAGTGCTTCTAATTTATACTTTACCAATGCAAGGGCCATTAGTGCATTTACCGCCGGACAAAATATTGGCATTGATGCGAATGGCAGAATCTCAGCGAATGTTAGTGTAGGTGGATTGCCTACAATTTATACATCTAATGTAAATGAATCTGGCGATACTACATCAGGCAATGTATATTTTACCAATGCAAGGGCAAGACAAGCATTTACATTTGGTCAAGGATTAACATTTAATGGAATAACTGGGTCACTTGTTGCAAATGTTAGAAGCGTTAATGGATTAACGGGTGCAATAGTTCTCAATAGTGATAGCATTAATGAAGGTAGCTCAAACCTTTATTATACTAATGCAAGAGCAAGATCTTCTATAAGTGCAGGTGATACTACAATTATATATGATCAAGCAAACGGAACAATTAAAGCAAATATAACAGCAACAGTTGTTCAAGGTTCAGTGGATGGTATTGCAAATACTGCTACATTAGTTGTAGGTAATTTAATACCCTCATCGCCCGGTGAAAGAGATTTAGGTAATGCAACACATCCTTGGCGAGATTTATGGTTAACTGGATCTACAATTAGATTAGGAAATCTTGTATTAAAAGATATTAATGGTAAATTTACGGTATCAAATGCAAATGCAAATATAATAACTCCTGCATTTACTACTGCCCAAGTCCCAGAAGTTGCAAGTAATCTATACTTTACAAATACCAGAGCGATTTCTGCAGTACAAAATAATATAACTACTACATCGGTTGCTGAAGGTACAAATTTATATTTTACTACTGCAAGAGCAAGATCTTCTATAAGTGCAGGTACCGGTATAGTTTATGATACATCGAATGGTATAGTTTCATTATCTACAATAGATGGCGGTGGATTGGCAGTAAGCATTCTTGCATCAAATGTTATTGAAAATGGAACAACAACTACAGGTAATGTATTTTTCACGAATAATAGGGCCAGAGCAGCATTTACCGCAGGCGCAGGTATTGGAATTAATGCAGGTATAATTACTGCAAATGTTAGAAGTGTTAATGGCGCAACAGGTATAATAGTACTTGATACTGATGATATAAGTGAAGGAACATCTAATTTATATTTCACAAATGCAAGAGCCAGAGCAGCATTTTCTAATGGTACGGGTATTAGTATTGATGCAAATGGAGTAATTTCTTCAGCTGCGTTACCATCTAGTAATGTAGTTGTCGGCACATATGGCAATTCTTCGTTTGTTGGTCAATTTACTGTAAGTGCAAATGGTCTAATAACTGCTGCAAATAATATTGCCATAACATATCCAGTATTATCTGTGGCTGGAAAAACCGGAGCTGTAACTTTAACTACCGCAAATGTATCAGAAGATGGTAGTTTATATTTTACTAATGCAAGATCAGTATCAGCATTTACTGCAGGCAATGGTATTAATATTGCATCAAATGGTTTAATAACCGCAAATGTAATTTCTGCAACAAATAATACAATAAGAACAACAATTAGTGTATCAAATGTAACTGCTGTAAATACAATAGGGTATGGTAGTATAGGTTATGATTCTGCAAATGGTATTATTACTTATAATAAAGTAACTAATGTTAATGTTGTTAGTGCCTTAAGTGCAGGCACTGGAATTAATATTGAATCGAATGGTAGAATTAGTGCAACAATTACTACATTTTATGACAATTCAAATACTAGATCTGCTATAAGTGTTGCAAATACAGGAACCGGATTTGGTACTATAGATTATAGTAATACTACGGGAATTATAACTTACACAAGAGTAACAAACACTAATATTAGGTCAGCAATTTCTGTAGCAAATGTAGGAACAGGGTATGGTAGTGTAGATTATGATTCTACCAATGGTATTATTACTTATAACAAGGTAACAAATTCTAATATTAGATCTGCTTTAAGTGCAGGTACGGGTATCGCAATTGATGCAAATGGAGTTATTACTGCAAATGTAACTACAAGTTATGGTGATTCGAATACTCGCAGTGCATTAAGTGTATCTAATGTAGGGGTTGGTTTTGGTACTTTAGATTATAATAATTCAACCGGTTTGTTTACGTTTAATCGAATAACAAATGCCAATATAAGAAGTGCAATTACTGCTACAAATACTGTAGCAGGGCATGGTAATTTATCATATAATGAAAGTACAGGTGCATTAACATTTACACGAGTTAGTGATGCTAACATTAGATTGGCACTGTCCGGCGGATCCGGTATCACCTATAATAATATTTCAGGTGTAATTTCTCTTTCACAAACATTGGACACAACATCAAATGTTCAATTTAGATCATTTGGTGTAGGAACTGCTCCATCGGGCGTAGCAGGTGAAATAAGAGCAACAAATGATATAACAGCATTTTATTCTTCAGATAGACGATTGAAATCTAATATTGTTACTATAGCAAATGCATTAGATATTATTAGTAAATTTGAAGGTGTATACTTTGATTGGAATGATGATTATATTGAGGAAAGGGGAGGAGAAGATAATTTCTTTGTTAGAAAACATGACTTAGGATTTATTGCTGATAAATTACAAACTGCTATACCAGAAGTAGTAGGTAGAAGGCCTGATGGATATTTGGGAGTTCGATATGAAAAAGTTGTACCTGTTTTAACGCAAGCAATAAAAGAATTGGTTGAAGAAATTAATATTTTGAAAACACAAATTAAAAATATTACCTCGGAGAAATAATGGTTTCTAGAGCAAGGCTTTTCTCTTTAGGATTAATTGAAACCTCAAGTATTGCAAATGCTGCAGTTACTGCGGTAAAATTATCCAATATTAGCACTTCATCTATATATGAGGGAGCAAACCTTTATTTCACTAATACAAGAGTAGTATCTGCTTTAATACCAGGATTAAATGTAACAATTGAATCTAATGGTAGAATTAGTGCAGCAGCTCAAGCATTTACGGGCAATACTGATGTTATTGCAGAGGGTGTTAATAATTTATATTTCACAAATGCAAGAGTTTATGCAAATGTTATTGGTTTAATTAATTCTAAAGCAAATGTTACTGATCTAACAACAAGCAATGTTATTGAAGGTGCTAATCTTTATTTTACAAATACAAGATCAAGACAAGCATTTACTGCAGGTACTGGCATAACAATCGAATCAAATGGCTTAATTTCATCATCTGCAATTTTTAGCGGCAATACAAATTCTGTACCTGAAGGTAGTATTAATTTATACTTTACAAACACAAGATCGGTACAAGCATTTACTGCAGGTAATGGTATTAGTATTGCATCAAATGGTTTAATAACATCTTCAGCTACCTTTACCGGAAACACCGATTCGGTACCAGAGGGAACAGGCAATCTTTATTTTACAAATGCAAGAGTAGTATCAGCCCTTTCATCTGGACCTGGAGTTAATGTTGCAGCAAATGGCATGTTATCGTTTAATTCATATGTGCTATCATTAAATAGTGACCTATTTACTTCCAACGGCTCAAATACTGTGCATGTAATTAGTAAAACAGTAAAAAGCAATAGCAGTATAATTGTAATAATTAATGGATTATCACAAATACCAGGCACAGATTATACTGTATCTGGCAATATTGTTACTTTGACAAATGCGGCACCTAATAACGCGTCAATAGACATCAGATATTTTTCATTATAGCAATAAATAATATAAAATGAGAAATATCGAATATGCCCTTTAGACAAGTTAATTTATCACTTATATCACCATTTACTAGTGCAGCTGAGGGCGCGGTAATCGTCAGTGGCGCTTCTTCTAGACTGGTCGCGTCAAATACTGCAGTATTACAATTAAATCCAGAAATATTATCGGCAACTATTTATGCTTCTGGATACATTCGCATATTAGGCTCAGATTTAGATACTAATTCAAATATATTTTATGGTAATGGTACAGTATTAGTTGAATTTTCTAATTACAACTTTGTCAGTAATAGTAATATTCAAGCTACATATTCTGGCACACTATCAGGCTCATATGATATTACAATGTATACTCCAAATGGAGAATCTACAGTGTCAATTAATGCGTTTAGTGTTTAATTGGGAATAAAATGGTAAGAAAATTAAATGCTAATTTAATAACAACTTCTGGCGATACCTCAGGCAATATCTTTTCTATAAGATCTACTGGATATGTAGATGCATTTTTACCTGGCGATACACAGATAGCAATCACAAATGTAATGACAACTGATGTAACATTTTCAACCTTTCAGCCAAATTTATATGATTCGGGCGGGTATATAAAAGTATTGGGCAGAAATTTTGATAATGGCACAACATTGTATATTGGAAATACTAATACATCGTTTCAATTAGCACCGGTGACTTTTACATCAAATAGTGAATTGCGAGCAACTGTTCCTGCAATTAATGTATTAACTAATACTGTATTTAGTGTATTTGCTCTATCATCTAAAGGTTATAGTACAATTAGACCAAATGCGACAAGAATTGATACATTTAAATCATATTCACTTTCGAGATCAGCCACTAATGTAAATGAAGGCAATACATTTGTTATTACTCTTACAACCGTAGGCGTATCTAATGGAACAAGTGTACCCTATTCGATAACAGGTGTTAGTTCATCTGACATTGCCAATGCATCATTAACCGGAAATTTTGTAATACAAAATAATGCAAACTCTGTGACATTTACAGTAACTTCGGATTTATCCACTGAGGGTAGCGAAACATTTGCATTAGGATTAACTTCTACTCCTGCAACAAATACTACAGTTAGTATAAATGATACATCAGTTACCCCGACCTACACTTTATCAAGATCTGCGGCATCAGTAAATGAAGGCGGATCTTTTACTATAACATTGACCACTACCGGAGTTAATAATGGCACATCTGTGCCTTACACAATTACAGGTGTTACAAGTGCAGATATATCCAATGTTTCTTTAACTGGCAATTTTGTTATTCAAAGTGGTTCAAATACAATAGTATTTACTGCTATGGAAGATTCATTAACTGAAGGTAATGAATCTTTCACTATTGCTTTAGATGGTAGAGCTGAATCTATAAGCGTAACAATAAATGATACATCTGTTCCAATTGACCCAAACACACAATCTCCTAATGCATTATGGATTTCTGGCGGAAATGGTGTACCCGCAGTAAGTAGATCAACAATTCAAAAATTAACTTTTGCGAGCGATACTGTATCACCGGCAGTTAGGGGAAATATGTCTTTTGCCACCCACAATCATACTGTCACCGGCGATAATACTTATATGTGGAGTACCGGTGGGTTCTATCAGCCTTCCCCGGGTACTGGAACATCTGCTATAGATAGAACTACTTTTGCAACAGATACAGCTACAGGATCATCCAGAGGTTATCTAATAACAAGAAGGCGAATTTTTACCTCACATCATAATTATGGCACAATTATGTCATATGGTTGGTTTGTTGGGGGCATTAATTTGCCTATACCGGGTTCAATGATTTCTAGTGTAGAAAGAATGACTTTCGCGACAGATACTGCAACTAATTCTGCTAGAGGTAGTTTAAATTATACAAAATATAATCATTGCGGTGCGGGTAACGCAGATTACAATTGGACTATGGGGGGAGAAATAACCTCAACTAATAATTTTTCTTCAATGGTTGAAAGAATCACTTATTCTACAGATACTGCAACTGCAACGAATCGAGGCAATTTACTTAATGTTGCTGATAGCAGACATATAGAAGCGGCGTCATTATCTAATAATGATTATCAATGGGCAGCAGGCTTTCAACGATCTCAAATTCCAGCATATGATTCTTATATACAAAGATTGACATATGCCTCAGATACTGTAGCAGTTTCAGCAAGAGGGCAGATAGGATTAAATATAGGCACTAGGGGCGCATCGGGGAATTCAACAGATGGATGGTTCCTGGGTGGGTATGATCCCTCATTGGGAACAATATCTAGAGTGCATAGAATAAATTATGCCACAGATACTGCTACTGCTGCACTTAAATCGCCTCTGGCAGAAAGATTAAATTATCCTAGAGCATCATCAGGTTACGCATAAAATAAATAGTAGATATGGTACAAAAATTAAAAGCTAAATATTTAAAAGGTACTTCCGGGGGAATATTAACCGTAGGATCCGGAGGAGCACCCACCTTTATTAGTAATACTAAAATATTTGGCATTATAACAAATAATAAGGTTGATGGAAAATATAAAATAACTTGTTACGGCTTTGATTCAAATAGTAATGTATATGCAGGAAGAGTGCAACTAACAAATGAAGGAATTACAGGTAACACAATTACTGCAGGTTATGCAGAATTTCTTGCAGATGGGGTATATAATCTCTCCATGAGAGACAGACAAGCAGGTGGCACTGCAATATTACCTGCAGGTATAACAATCAGTAATTATTATGCCTGGACTAGAATGAGTGATATTAGTACAATTTATAGATTAAATATGTCCTCTGATACACAAACAGAATCAATAAGGGGCACAACTTATATAACAACAAGTGAAGCTGCAGCTATAGGCAATTCCGTTTATGGTTGGTTTGTAGGGGGGTATAATCCATCTTTTGTAAGACAATCTCATATTGAAAGGTTAGAATTTTCAACAGATACAACCAATAATTCATTTAGAGTAAATTATCCTGTTGCAGTAAATGGCACAAGATCAGTAAGCGACACAAGTACATACGGATGGTTCGTAGGCGGAGAGGGCAATCCCGGGGTGTCTTATATTAGCAAAATACTTCGCTTATCATTTGCTGCAGATACGACTTCTTTAAGTGAAAGAAGTTCATCTGGTGGCTTATCTACCTTATACCATTCAACAATGTATAATACAAGTTATGGGTGGATCACCGGTGGTGTGTTTTCTGAATCCACTATTAGTAGATTGGATTATTCTGCGGATACGAACTCATTGTTGTATAGAACAAATGATGTTTTAAGTAGATATTCAACAACAGGGTTGGGGAATTCTACCTACGGTTGGATACTAGGCGGGACTTCTCCTATTAGGAGTTATGTAACTAGATTAGAATATTCTAATGATACAATATCACCATCTATCAAAGGATATTTAGTTTATTCTAGGCGCGGCGCAGGCGAAGGGGTGGATAATGATTATTCCGGTTTAATAATTGGCGGCAGTACGCCCGGAAGAAGTTCTGCAGATAGAATATCATTTTCTAATGATACAAATACCGCAGTATCAAGAACACTTAATTATGAACGGTTAGAATATCATTGTAATGTGGACAATTTTAACACAAAATAAAATATGAAAGAATACTTAGTCACACTTCATAATATAGAAGATCTTCAAAGTTTTTACGAAGATATGGAAACTCCTGGTGGTTCTTTGTATATCCCAGATAGAGTTGTTGAATTAGTTGCAAGAAGAGAAATAAGTAGAACTACTCATTATATGCTTAGTGACGAAGAGGCTGATCTGGTCAGGCAAGATTCACGAGTATTGAGTGTTCAATTAAATGATGAAGATCGCGGCGTTAAAAGAATGCCGTTGGGTGGGTTTGATTCAAATCTGAGACAAATAAGCAATAATTGGGATTTGTCTAATACTGTTTCTGCAAATATGTTAAATTGGGGTTTAGTAAGATGCACTAGACCAAGACCTTCACAAAGTACGGAATTTGATGCATGGGGATATTTATCTGCAAGATCGCAATTTGCAAATGCAGAAATAGGATTTAAATATCTAGTAATCAATAATAGAACTATATCTATTAAAAGCGATGTTGGCGATACCTGGACTAATCAGGGATCTTGGGATCCAACTTATGCATCTTGGGGTGATTATTTTAATACAGGTGTTTGGCCTACATCATCAAATGCTACAGTTGATTTAAATTTTTATGGAGCAAATGTAGATGTTGTTATTGTAGATGGAGGAAATGTTCCTTTTGAACACCCAGAATTCGCAGTAAATCCAGACGGTAGCGGCGGTTCAAGGTGTGTTGCATATAATTGGTACCAACATAATCCTGCAGTAAAAGGAACCTCAGCAGGCAGTTATACTTATGGTTCAGGATACAATTCTCACGCAATTCATGTTACTAGTACGGTTGCAGGTATAACTCAAGGCTGGGCTAGAAAATCTAGTATCTATAATATTAGTTATAATGAGGGTGCATATGTTGTAGATTATATTAGAGAATTTCATAAAAATAAACCGATAAATCCAGCAACTGGCTTAAAGAACCCCACAATTGTCAATAATAGTTGGGGAAATTTTAGCGGAACATTTACTAAAGATAAAATTACCGGTGTAAGTTATAGAGGCAATACTTATAGTGCACCTTTTACAGATCAACAGTTATTTGATTATGGTTTATTGCCTTCAGCTAATTATTATGCAATAGGTGCATCAGATTCTGCACTTGAACAAGATATAATAGATGCAGTAAATGAAGGTATTATCTTTGTTGCTGCTGCAGGTAATAGTAAATATTTAATTGATAGACAAGATGGCCCTGATTGGAATAATTCTGTAACACTAACCGCAAATACATCTCACGCCGGGCACGCAGCTGCTGGAACTTATTTTTATAATAGAGGCCAAATACCTGGAACAATTAATAAAAATTATAAATTAACTATTGGCGCTCTTAGTAGTTTGCCATGGGATGCTAAGGCGGATTTTAGTAATTGTGGATTTGGTATAGATTTTTATGCCCCAGGTTATTCTATAATGGGCGCATATTTAAATGAAACTAATATTAATCCTGCTGTTCAAGATAGTAGAAATTCTAGCTACTATCTGCAAAAGGTCCAGGGAACAAGTATGGCAACGCCACAGGTTACTGGAATAATTGCATGTCTTGCAGAAAGATATCCACATTGGTCACAAGCAAATATAAAAGAATACTTATTACAAACATGCGAGTATAATACAATAAAAGATGGAGTTAGGGCTTGGGATTCTGCGAACTCAGTAGCTACATTTGGATCTGATTATAATATACAAGGTAGTGGAAATAGAGTAGTTCGTTTTAATGTTAGGGGATTGCAGTATGAGGGCAATATTTCTTTATCTGATATAAAAACAGAATTTATTGATGATGGCACAGCGTTTAACAAAAAGATAACAAATTATATAGATAGAGAAACTGGATTATACGGCCCATTCGCAGGTAGCTCAGTATCATATTCTTCACCTGGTACATATAATTGGACATGTCCGGCAAATATCTATAATGTATCTATAGTTATGGTTGGTGCGGGTGGAAGCGGAGGCACTAAATCTTCTTCAACTAATTCATTTGGAGGTGGAGGTGGCGGTGGCGGGCTTGGTTATGTGAATAGTGTTTCTGTAACTCCGGGCAATATCTATCCTATAGTAGTAGGTGCGGGTGGTGCTGTTAGAAGCGGTTTTGGATTAAGTGGATTTGCTGGTGGTAGTACAACTATAACTATTAATGGGGTAGTTTACGCAGCAACAGGCGGATCTGGAGGATTGTCTGGCGATGTCCTAAATTCTGATCCTGGCAATCCTAGTGGAGGGGCAGGTGGCGCATACAATAGTAATTGTACTACAGGCGGTGTCGGCGGCATAGGTGGCACAGGAGTTATTTCTTTAACTGGTAGATCAGGTGGCGGCGGTGGCGCTGGCGGTTATTCTGGTAATGGTGGTGCAGGTGGCTATTACGAATCGGCTACTGTTTTTTATTCTGCAGAAAATGGTATAGGTGGCGCTGGCGGGGGCGGTGGCTATGCTGCTAATAATAGTATTGGCGGTAATGGTGGGGGTGTTGTATTGTATGGAGAAAGCACAAATGGCATAGGTGGCGGTGTAGGTATAATTGGATCTAACGGAAGTAGTTACTCAACTTTCTTCGCAGCAGGTGGCGGTGGAGCTGGAGGTATATCAACATCAGGCGCAGGGCAAAATGGGGCAATAAGAATATTATGGCCAGGTAATTTTAGAACATTCCCAGTATCACAAGTGCAAGATGTTTCTTCAATTCATCCTCCAAGAAAAT
>Ga0129336_10001377_pt1 | contig 14709 bp, 23 predicted proteins | sample CPB6_02_DNA_FD_96878 | JGI IMG/M metagenome (GOLD analysis project Ga0129336, IMG submission 96878) | Freshwater to marine salinity gradient microbial communities from Chesapeake Bay, USA - CPBay_Sum_0.6_0.2_DNA | ecosystem: Environmental > Aquatic > Marine > Coastal | place: USA: Chesapeake...
CAAAGCCGGTGGTCTTGCTAACGCTGCCGTCGCTCTGCCGCTGGTCGAGAAGATCAAGTCCGCTGCTCAACCTCAGTAACCCATGCAAACAGACAGCACCAACAACGGAAGTGGAGTTGGAATTTCGCTCGCAACTGCTGCCGCTGCTGGTGCGGTCTCGTTTATACCGCAGCTAACGCAGTGGTTCCAACTTGGAGCCGCTGTGTTGGCTTTCATTGCTGCTGCAATTGGACTCTGGAAAGCCATCAAGAAATGAACTGGAAAACGACTCTCGCTGGTGTTGGTGCAATCATGGTTGCCGTTGGTGGAGCTTTGAAGGCTCTCTTCGACGGTGATCCCGCGACCAATATTGATCTGACTGCGACCATTGCCGCTGTGACGGTTGGTTTCGGTCTGATCGCCGCAAAAGATGCGGACAAGAAGAAGACCGAGTGAACATCATCGAACAGATCGTCACCGCTCTTCTGAAGTGGTTGACTGGTCTGGCGAAAACACCACCAACCGTTGAAGATGCGAAACAAGACAAAGAGCTTAAAGCAAAGCTTCTGGATCGCATTGACCGCGCTGGTGGGTAGCTGTGGCTGTGGCACTCGCGTTGTCATGGTGCCTCACGGTGAGCCGGTAAGGCTCGCTGAGACCGTTAAAGCGCGAGTCTGGGTCAAAGGAGCGGACGGTGTTTCTGTGCGCTCCAACAACCGAATAACGTTGTCCGAAGGTTGGTACGCATTGCCGAAAGATTGAACCATGGCTCAACAAGTCATCAACACGGGTACAACCGCCAACGACAACACCGGAGACACGCTCCGTGCGTCTTGGCAGAAGGCCAACGACAACTTCTCGGAGATCTACGCCGCGCTGCCGATGCTGGCTCCGTCAACGTGGGTTCCTACGCTGACTGACTCCGGTGGTGGCCGCACGTTCGCTTTCACGGTCAACACGGCTCGCCATACGTCCATCGGGTTTGTCTCTACGTTCACCGCTGACATCACGATTAACTCGGTGAGCGGTGCCGCGACTGGAAACCTTCGCTTAAGCCTTCCAGATCCTGCGACTTACGATGCTGCTGTGTCGATCTGGTTAGACAATGCGACGACGCAAGCCAAGACCGCTGTGATTGGTAAGGTTGTCGGCGGGACTTCTTTCTGTGAGTTGAGCGTGTACGATACCGGAGACATTTCTAGTCTTGCTGGTCCCCTTCAAGCCACTTCCCGAATCTTGGTTTCCGGTGTCTACTTCACGGCGTGAACCTGATCGCAACCAGTCTTCAGTTGGGCATGACGGTCCTTCAGGGAGCGATGGGAAATCCATCGTTTCTCTGGCAGGGTTCTCTCGTCCGCTGCATTCCTGCTGCGATCACTGACGCCAATAACGTCATCAACGGTGGTTTCCAAGACAACGTGCAGGTCCGCCTGTTGGTCAAACTGGCTGACTGGAGATTGGCTGACTCAACGCTCGTAACTGTAGACGCGACTGTCTGGAGTGCTGATGTGGGATCGACCGCTGACCGGCTCTTGCAAGAGAGCGGGAATCTGATTCTCCAAGAGAACACCGATGCCCTTCAACTGACATTCGGCAAGATGATTCCGGTGGTTGGTCGCACGTTGACCTATGATGGGCGAACGCTGCGGATCTTGTCTGCCAAGCGTGACGGTACTGGTGCGTATTACGTTCTTGAATTGGGGGCCAAAACCAAATGACTCCCACGGTCACAGTCGATACGTCTCGGTTTGATGCGGCTTGGAAGGAGTATCTTCCCAAGACCAAGCGGTCGCTGGCTGATGCGGTCAATGCTCGCACGTTCTTCTTGATGCTGAGGCTGTATTGCTTGTTGCCTCCGAAGTCTCCCCAAGCAGCGCGGAACAAGATTCTGGACTACTACAACCGGCCCGTTGGCTCTCCTGCCTTTGACAAGAAGACCGGAAAGAAGGTGGGACGTTCTCGGCAATTGCGCTTGGTGCATCTGATAGCTCAAGCCAAGAACGCGAAAGCTGGAAACGAGGGGCTTTACGGTCAGAAGATGAAAGACGCTGCTGCCAAATTGCGTCGTCGCGCTGCTGGTTCCGTTGGTTACCTCAAGTCATGCGTGACTAAGGGAATCAAGAAGCTCTCTCCGTCGTTCCAGCAATTCGGCGGAACTCGACGATCCAAGAAGGGTTCCGCTCAAGTTCGCTCTGTTGCCGCCAATCAAGCATTGGTCAACCTCGCCAACCAGTACGGTTTGCCTTACGAGAACGTGTCAATGCACCGTGGGTCTTCAGCCTACTCTTACAATGCGAAGGCTGGCTTCAACCCGCATTCGCACGTCCGAATGAACATCGGTTTGGCTGACGATCAGATTGGTAAGGTGGAGAGCATTTACTCGAAAGCGATGCAGCAAGCTTACGACGACGAAGCGCGTGAGCTTGAAATCCACATTGCCGCCAAGCTGGCCGAAGCGTTTGACGGGTCCGAGTCGAAAGGAATCGTTGTCCAATGAATGGCGTTGCAATGCGTACCGAGCGAGCGTTGGCCGATTGGCTGGCTGCTCAAGACTGGTCAGCGTCTCCACTTGGGACTCCCGCTTGTCTGACTAGCTACGGACACGGCGCGTTCAACGATCCCGACTTGGAGGATCGAATGCCAAACTTCCCGCGCATTGTGATCCGTTCTTCGACTGCGGTTCCGGTCCATCCGATTGATCGCACTTGCGAGCTTGATGTCACCGCAACGCTTCAGTTGTCGGCTGATGACACCTCGGAATCTGACGCTCTTCTGACCGTTGCAGCGTTTGAGAACATTCTTCAACCGCTGTTTGTCGATGACAACATCTCCGACTTGAACACCGGAGATGATGACCCGTCTGGTGGGTTCACAGCGTTCTTCGCAACTCCGACTGATTTTGGGGTCAATGACACCAGCGAAAGGGCTAGAACTTTCTCGCGGTCGATGACAATCTTTGCAGCAGCAAACGCAAACACTTAACACCTAACACAACATGGCAGTTTCAAAAGGACTCGCGCTAGTCTACGGCGCAAAGGGAACCATAACGCTTTACACTCCTGCTGGCGTTGCTCTGACGACTGGAGCGATCAGCACCATTGAGAGCTACGACGCGACCCATGAGGCTGATGTCGAGCAGATCAAGAATTCTGCTGGTGAGACTGTGGCTCAGGTGTCCGCCAATGAGCGCATTTCGCTGAACGTGACGTTTATTCCGTCCGCTGCGAGTTTCGCTCAAGCCAAGCTTGCTGCCGGTCTTCCTGCTGTGAATGGTTATGCGACGATTGCTTCCAGCGACGGCGTGACTATTGGCGGTGGGTCGATTGACGGAAATTACGTTTATGCCGGTGGTGGCAGCGTCAAATTTACCAGCAGCGGTAAGGTGATGGTTACCGTCACGGTTACCAAGTATTTGGACGCGAGCGCGTTGACTGGTAACGCTTCGACGTTCACGCTGTAATCTGTGGCCGATCTTGCAAAGATCCTGTCAGAGACTGGACCTCAAGCACCTGTTGTGCTTGGGGTTCGACTTGTTCCATACACCGTAGGACACGCCATCGTGCTGCAAAGGTTGCGCTCTCCGTTTGTCATGGGCGGAGAGATCGCGCCAACCGATCTAGTGGAGGCTGTGACCGTTTGCTCACAGTCTCCGCTGGAATCTATCCGATCCATTAAGTCTCGGTGGAGTGGTCTTGTCTTGTGGCTGTGGGGAAAGCGCATCGCCAAGCTCAATCTGTTGGCTGAGTCCGACAAGTTCCAGCTTTGGTTGAAAGAGCAATCAACCGCTCCCGAAGTGCTGATGGAGAGCGGAAGCAAGTCAAAGACTCCTGCCATGCCGTGGCCCGAGCGAGTCTTGGTTGGATGCCTCAACATCGGCATTGCTCCTGACGACGCAATCCAGATGCCTCTTGGCGATGCGGAAAGGCTGATTCTAGCCCACGCCGAGATGATGGGACACGTTCAGTTGTGGGACGATAGAAGCGAAGCAATCTGGCAGAGCCAGCAAGAGGTCTAAAATGGGCGTTCTCTCTCTACTCGTTAAGCTTGGTATTGATTCCACCTCGTTTGAGATGGGACTCAAACGCGCTCAGGGTCTCGGTGAGAAGTTTGGGAACAGCTTCAAGAATGCAGTCACAAGCAGACTTAGCGCGGCTCTATCCGTTGCCGCAGTTACGAGCTTTGCTCATTCTGTGGCGCAAGCCGCTGATCGGGTTGGTGAGCTTGCAGAACAGTTGAACATCTCAACAGACGATGTTCAAAAGCTGGAGATGGCTGCGAAACTGTACGGCGTTAAGTTTGAAGCTGTAGCTAGCGCGATTGGCAGAATCAATGACGCAAGAACCGCTGCACTCTCAACAGATGGAGCGCAACGATCGGCTTTCGAGAAGCTTGGGATGTCAGTCGCTTTTCTTTCTGACAGATCTCTCGGAAGTGAGCAGGTCTTGATGAAGCTTGGCGAGACTCTCAACGCCAACAGAAACAATGCTGACATGATGGCCGCTGCGGCTGACCTGCTTGGCCTAAAGCTTACAAAGGCAGCAATGGCTGCTGGAACTGTCAAAGACTTGGGTCCAATTGATCTCTTCAAAGCGGAAGACATAAAGACAATTGAGAAATTCAACGATCAAATGGATCTGTTGATAAAGAAGACTCAAGTTCAATCAATAGAAGCTGCTAAAGCGTCTTACAACATTGCAGAGATTGCTTTTGGGTTGTTCAAAATGACTGCGGCTGGTAAAGCTGCCGCATTTGCATCGAAGCTTCAAATTGCACCTGCTGCAATTATGTTAGACTTGGCATCAGGATCTTCTCGATTACTAGGTCAAAACGCTGCCGCAAAATCTGCTGCTGCATCAAGCTCAACTGGAAAATCTGAAGATAGATTCATACCTCCAGAGATGATTCTTGCTGCCATCAGAGGAGAAAAGTTTGCTCTCGGTGGAGCGCAAGACTCACTTGCTCGCATTGGTGGTTTCACTGGTTTCCAAAGCCAGCAAGACACAGCCATCAAGCAAGCAATCGAACAGACCCTGCAACTGAAACAGATTGCCAAATCAACCGAGAAGACGGCTCAAGTAATATCCAGAGACTGATATGGCAACGATTAAAACAACGACACTTACACCGGCTCGCATTGGACCTCCAGCAGCGGAGCCGGTTTTCTATAGTTCGTTTGGGGGTCTTGCTTACATTGAGGTCTCCCGTCAATACAACAATGGCGACGGGACTGGTCGATACATCACTTACACCTACCGTGGAAGCAAAGATGCTCTCCGCGCCGCTTCTGCTGATTGGGTCGCTGCTGGTGGAAAATATCAGATCAATGAAGACGGACCATATTCAACGGCAACCGTCACGTTTGCTGGATCATTAACTGATCCAAATACTCCACTTCAACCTGTTAACATATTTGCAGAGGAACCGTCAGTAAGATTTGAGTTTCGCACAGAATACATCGACGCCCCTCTGTTTGCGCTGCCTTACGTCCGAGCAGAAGCCAAGAAATGGGTTCAAACATACGCTTCAGTAAACATCACTGAAGCTGATTACTATGCAGCAATTAAGCTTGCTGGTGAAGATCCGAAGAACAACAAGCTTAACTCAGTAACGATTAAAGACGTTACAACACCGGCAGAGATCTTTCCGGTGTCTCAATTCCCGCTTGCCCATCAATTGGTTTTGAGGTTTTCGAGGGGTCAGGACAGTTTCCAGACTAGTCGAGTCTCTCTTACCAAGATTTCCACCTATTCAGCAAGAAACGGTCTTCCTGCAACTCCTCCAATTATTTCTTCTGTCTATAGCGGAGAAATTCTTGCAATTAGAAATGACTTCCCAGATATCGTAAAGCAGGTGATGCCGAAACCACCTGTTGACCCGAATCTTACGCCAGATGGAACCGTCTGGTCTTGGCTGAAGACAAACGACTCAACCTCACTTATCATCAAGACCAACCAAGTTGAACGAAACGAGACTTGGACCTTTGCTGCTTGGGATCTTTTCGCTTATCCTTACAACCCACCAACCTGATAACATAACATGGCTGACGAAATCCAAATGACGGCTCGCTTGTACGCTGCGAAAAACGGAGCGTATCTCCCGAGTGTGACTTACACCAAGAGCGCGACCATGGTTGGGACCGACATGGGTTCCCAGACCCAATCCATCGGCACCAGTTCGTCCGAGACGCTTGACGTTCCCGTTGATGTCACCAGCCCATACAAGCTGCTGATCTCTAATCTGGATAACACCAATTACGTCGAGCTTTCGTTCACGAGTGGTTTTCTTGCCGGTGCTGGAACGATGCGCCTTCCTGCTGGTGAGACGATGTTGATTCCGTACATCAACACAAATCTCTATCTGATCGCCAACACCTCCGCCGTCACGATTCAAGCGACGTTCTGCGAAGTCTAACCTTCTGACCTATGGCCGACGAAATCCAGATGTCAGCGCGATTGTATGCTGCCAAGAATGGCGCATCAATCAATCCGCAAACATATACTGCGGTTGCGAACATGACTGGCACCGATATGGGCCAGCAGACTCAAGAGGTTGGTTCAGCTTCTGAGACGTTAGACATCACCGCTGACCTATCGCTTCCATACAAAGTTTTGATCTACAACATGGATCTGACTGCGTATTTAGGGGTTGGCGATGTTGGTTCCAATGTCAGCGGTGTTTGGTGGCTTCAAGTGCCTCCGCAACAGTTCATTGTGTTGCCGTACGTCAATACGACCATGTACGTCAAATGCATGACTGCTGGATCTAGTTTGAAAATCTTCGCTCAATTCTGCGAGATCTAATGGCTGTATCACTCCCAGCTAAGGTTGCAGAGCGTGGACTCAAGACAGAACACGCTCGCGCAATCAATCAGCTTATTGATGTCGTCCGTAAGATCCAGCTTGTGGCTGGACCGGATCAAGCGATTGAGCAGACGCCAAATGGCACTGTGTTGAAGATACGTCAGCCAGTTGGAACGACGATTGTGCAGACCTCCGAGGATTCTTGGTTTTATTGATTTATGCCGTTCGCGTTGGATAAGCGGGACCGGATGTTCAACGCTCGCAACCTCAACGGGTTGTATGCTCGTTTCGACCAGAAGTGCGCTAGAGTATTGGACGGCAAGAGTCCAAAGGTAGCAAAGAAGCCATACGACGAGCCGAGTCAGTTTGAGTTTGGTTTGGATGTCCCGTATGGCGTGACATACACCTACACGCTGACCAATGAGGGAGCGTATCTTGAGAATTACGACCAAGCGCAAGCGTCCGTTGAGCTTTCAAAGCTAGAGAACGCCCACCTCGACACTGCTGGAGGTCAGATTTACGTCGATAAATACCCCATTGCAGGAGAGTCGTTCACCTGCGACGTGAAGCAGATTCACTTCTCGTTTGAACTGCTTCGACGAGAAGTTGACGGAGTTCTCTACGATGTCCACTTGGGATGGGACGAGGACGGAGCGTTGAACTCATACATCCGAGGGAGTCTTGGGGCTGACGCTCCCACACTGCCTCCCGGTCGCATCCACAAGCACAAAGTCGCTGTTGCTGAGATCGAACTAAAAGGTCCGAGAGAGTTCCGAATCTTCAACACCTACCAGCGGTTCGATTGCTGGCGGGTCCACAATCTGAGCGAGAACACCGCGACAGTCTTCTTGCAGAATCCAGACGGCTCTAGCCAGCGTGAGTCAGTTGGTCCGTATGGTTGCCGATCATTCAGACGCAAAGCCGATGGAACGTGGGCCACAACATGGCCGAGTGGGTCTCAATGTCAGTACTTCTTCCCATTCTTCAGGGGCGATGTTCCGTACTTTGCCGGTGGTCCGCCGATGTACGATTGGCCCGTGTCTCCGTTCGTCGCGCATGAGCGGTCAGAGCGAGCAAACAACGTCGCAAACCCGTTTGTACTGACCCAATGGTTTCGAGCATTGGGAGGCTGGCATGACCCGTTCATCCCGTTCGACATTCGGCAGACATACCCCGACGTTTACGGAGACCCAGAGAACGCCAACACTCCGATTGGAGATCTCATTTTCAGTTGGGGACGTGCTAGAGTTCAGGTCTACAACACGCTGACGAATGCAGTCATTGCGGATTACATGAAGGTTTTCCGCGACACCAATCTCTTCGTTGAAACTCTGCGGTCGATTGGCGTTGAGGTTGAGCAGATCGGCGGTGCGTTGGGGCTGCGGACGGTCGAAGGGAACACCGGCATTCGGATCTATCCGGTGGACTGCAACGTGTTCTTCACTGACACGCTTCCATATTGGGAAATCAGTCCGACGCTCGCTTACTTCTCGACAGTATATCCGAAGCAAGTGTGGACTCAGAACCTGTTGAATCCGCTTTCCGCGACATCGTGGACTGCTGGAAACGAGCCAGATTGGTTTGAGACAATGCGGACATTGCGCCGCCGTGTTGCCGTCGAAGAAGGGTTTCTCAACGCATACGACGACGAAGTGGACATCTCTGAAGAGAAGGTCTCGCGGGTCGCTTTGACTCCGCTTGGATTGATGGTCCGCGCTGCGACTGCTGTGGGAATTGCAGCATTCGATGCCAACGCCATGAGCGATCTGCCAAGCTACGAGAGAACGGCAAACAAGTTTGAGCTTTGGACTGAATCGCAAGCCGCCGGTTTCTCTCCTGCGATTGGATGGACCGGAACACGGTACACGTCAGCAGTAAAAGTCTATTACCTCCAGACTCCAGCGAGTTCCAGCGGCTGGTATAAGCACGTCTTCCCAAACTTGTCGGTCCCTGCTTCCGATTACTTCCCCGCCGTTGACTGTGGGTATGTTCCGGTGGGTGGACCGTGGGGATTCTCGTCGAGCGTCTATGACGCGAACCTTTCTCGCGTCTATTCCACAGACCCGAATGATCCCGTGATTGAGAACGTCCACGGGTCAGATTTCTGGGTCAATAAGTGGGGCGGTGCTGGCGGTGTTGATGCAACGGTGCGGATCTTGGGTCAGCCAAACCAGACGCTGCAATTGCCGGTTCAGACGACGACCGCAACGCCAGATCTGGTCGCTGATGACATCTTCAAAGATCTCAATGCGCCAACGATGGCTGGTCTTGCACCATGGACCGGATCAATCACGGCAAACACTGGCTTTAACCAGTCGCATCTGGCCGAGATCCGTTGGCGTGATACCGATCAGTATTTCAACCTGCCTTACGTCGTCCAGTCTGACACTATCAACTACACGCTCAACGGAGCTTTCTACCACAAGATCCCGAAGACTGCCTACCTGTGGAATTTGCTGGAGTGGACTGTCAGAGCGTGGACGCGAGCGATTCCGTTGTGCTTGGGAGAAGTCGCTTGCCCGATCAATGGTTTTGATGGGAGCGGAAATCTTGAACCGTCGAGACTCGGAATCCAGATTCCCAAAGACCTCACGACCACCGGCATCGAAGGTGGGCAAGCGGTTTTCTACCTCTCTGAAGCACAGCACAACGTATGCTTGGCAAATGGTATCGTCTCTCAGACCGCTGACGATCCGTCTGGGAATCCATACTGGTACGTCAGCCAGTCCGCGCTTGCTGGTTACTGCGGATCGAAGGGCTTCAACGCTTACAACTTTGACGCCACCAACGCTCAACCCAACCTCGTCACGCCGATTGCCGCGACTGCGTGGATTCCGCTGAGAGCGTATGGAGTTGGCGAGACCGTCGAGATTGCCAGCTATTACGACGACATCTTGGGTCAGCAGTATTACCGAGCGGTGCGGTATGTCAGCCTCCGCCTTCCCAACGAACTCTCCGCTTGACGGAAACCCAACGTTGGGTTAAGTGTCTGTCCAGCCGATGAAATGCCCGTCCTGTCAGCATATTTTTGCCGTTAGCTTGCGCGAGATCGCTCAAGAGATGGGGCGGAAATCTTCACCGGCAAAGGCCGAAACCGCTCGCGCAAATGGAAAGCGCGGGGGGCGGCCAAAGAAGACATATGAAACAAGAGTTGATCCCAAGTCAGAAGCAGTCCGCGCTCGCAATCATGGCGAGCAAATTCAACGTTGAACCGGCTCGCTTGCTGGAGACGCTGAAGGCCACGTTGATGCCCAAAGCGTCGAACGAAGAGCTTCTCAGCTTCGTCGTCACCGCTAACCAGTACGGACTCAATCCATTCACGCGAGAGATTTACGCTTTCCCCGCTCGCAACGGTGGCATCCAGCCAGTGGTGAGCGTTGATGGCTGGATCAAGATGATGAACAGCCATCCGAGCTTTGATGGCATCCAGTTCACTACCGAGGACAAAGACGGCAAGCCGTGGAGTGTGACCGCGACGATTCACGTCAAATATCGCGCCCATCCGGTGGAGGTCACCGAGTACTTCAGCGAGTGCAGCCGCAACACTGAGCCGTGGAAGGTCAACCCTCGTCGAATGCTGCGACACAAAGCGTTGATTCAATGCGCTCGCGTTGCGTTTGGTTTCAGTGGCATTGCTGACGACGAAGAAGCTGTCCCGCAAGTCGCGCTCAACGTCACTCCGTCTCGGCCCATTTTCCGCAGCAAGCTTGAGCCGACGGTCGAGCCTCCGGTTGTGATCCCGAGCGTCAGCGTCGAGACCAACGCTCAAACCGCCACCGAGGAGACGACCAATGAGTGACGAACGCTTAGGGTTGCCGTCCGCATCGTCTGCGAGCCGGTACGCTGCTTGTCTTGGAAGCTGGCAGCTTGAAAAGCAGATTGCAGAAGGTGCAGCAACGAATGACGCGACCATTGGAAACCGCATCCATGCCGCTCTTGCGCTGGAGACGGTGGAGAACCTGACCTCAGACGAGACGTGGACCATCGACCGTTGCCGAGAGCAGGAACTGGAGTTGGTCAAAGCGACATTCCCAGAAGCTACCGAAGAGCCGAATGTGTGGCGAGAGAAACGTCTGTGGTCCATCGACGATCGTGGGGTCAAGCTGTGGAGCGGTAAGCCAGACGTCATCTACGTTGTCGGCTCCGCTGGTCTGATCATCGACTACAAGTCCGGTCGCGGTGCAGTCGAGAATGCTGCCGAGAATCTCCAGTTGCGATGCTTGGTCGCTCTGCTCGACGAGAACTTCGGGTTCACCTTTGACCGCATCACGGTGGCAATTGTGCAGCCACTTGCAGGACTGCCGAGTGTCGCGGTCTACGAGTCAGCGGATATCCGAAATGCAATCGCTGAGTCTGCGGAACTGATGGAGCAGATCCAGAAGATCGGGCATCCGCGAACTCCATCCGAGTCCGCTTGCAAGTACTGCAAAGGAAAACCCTATTGCGCCGAAGCGCGAGAGTTGGCCGTTGCTGGTCCGCTTACCAACACTCCAGAAGGCATAACGCCAGACGCTATAGCCGCCACACTGACCAATCAGACGCTTGGAGCGTTCTTGGACCGTGCAGCGCAAGCAGAGGCCGTGATTGAAGCTTGCCGCACTGAGGCCCGACGGAGGCTCTCGGAAGGAGATGCAATCGAAGGGTGGACGCTCAAAGAAGGTTCAGTGCGTGAGACAATCAAAGACACCGAGACCGTTTACCTTCGATTTATCGAAAGTGGCGGGACTTACGAGGACATCATGCCAGCCATAACAATCAACAAGACGAAGCTCAAAGATGCGTTGAAAGTGGCAACCGAAACCAAAGGCAAAGAACTCGACGCGAAGCTGACCGCTTTGCTTGACGGATGTATTGAATCGAAATCCTCCCAACCCACACTGACCCGAATCAAATGAACCAAACCCATCCAATGGAACTGGTCCGCGAATTCATGCGGACGTTCCAGCAGTATGTTCCAGTTACTCCAGTCATGCCAGATCCGGTGACGCAAAATCTCCGGTATCGACTGATCGACGAGGAAGCCCAAGAACTCAATGAGGCCACCGATAAGGTCGAGTACCTCGACGCTGTTGGGGATCTGCTTTACGTCGTCTATGGGGCCGCGCTCGCTGCTGGATTCTCTCCGCATCAAGTCGATGCTGCGTTCTGCGAGATTCACCGCTCTAACATGAGCAAGTGCTGGAGCGACGACGAGATCGACTCCATCCCTGCTGACTGCCGATCCGCTCGCGTTGGAGACAACCGGCACATTGTCCGCCGAAGTGACGGCAAGATCGTGAAGTCTCCATCCTACTCACCGGCCCGACTGGAGGGATACACGCGATGAGACACTTATGGGCGCGTGGTTTCGGCAAGCTTTACCGAGACGCTGAACTGATCACCACCGACGATGGCAAGACGTTTCTGTTGGCCGTCATTGAGTTTGAACAGCGGACGTTGGGGAACGGCAAGCCGTACTCTCAAAGGGTTCAGTTCCGATCATTCGACCGCGACGACATGGAGATCGTGGACCAACTGGTCGCTGGGACTTACATCATGTTCGACGGTGATTGCGATGCGACTGCCGACAAGAGCCAGACCGGATGGTGGTACGCCAACCCTCGCGTGACTGGCCGCATCCACGAGATCAGTCATGCATCTTGACTTCCATGTCAGCGGAATTCCGAAGGCTCAACCGCGAGTCAAAGCTTTCCGCCGTGGGAATCACGCTGGAGTCTACACTCCAGACTCAGCCGATGCGTGGAAGCAAGCGGTACGTCAGGAAGCCTCCGCAAACGCTCCAGAATCGCTTATGACGGGTCCGATTAGGTTGCAGCTAGACTTCTTCCTGCCGCGACCAAAAGCGCATTTGGACAAGCATGGATGGCCGAAGCCGAAATCTCCGGTCTGGCACCCAAAAAAGCCAGACTTGGACAACCTCATCAAAGCGGTGACCGATGCGATCACCGACACTCAACGGGTCTGGCTCGACGACTCGCAGGTCTACCAGATCACAGCGACGAAGACTTACGCTTTGTATGCCTCTGGATGCAGCGTGAGAATCAACGCTGACTGACCTTCAGAAAATGCGGCATGGTGCATGGGGAGATCCCATGACGGGTTGGGTTCACCTCAAGAAACACCGCATTTTCCCCAATGTTTACGGGCTTTTTTGGAAGAAGTGAAAAAAGTTGCAGTTTTCTGTTGCGGAGAACCGAGCGTTGGGTTTAACTCTCTCCATCGACGGCAATGAAGCCGCGAGAAACGGAACGAATACGATGACCAAGCAAACCAAACTCAACAAAATCACCGAAATCGTCTACAGCTTCCCGAAGGCTAAGGTGACGAAGTTTCAAGCAGCCGAAATCGCTTCCCACATTCTTTCCAAAAGCGGATGGAGCTTTGAAGATGCTGCAAAGTCCGCATCCAACCCGTTCATCATGTCTGCCGGTCCTGTTTGGCAGTAGAATTTAAAGAGGGGCGCGACTCTCCAACGCGCAAACCATCAACATCCATCAAATACCATGAAGTACCATTGCAGAAATAAGGACAACAAAGTCCTAAGCATTCACCGCAGCATCGAAGAAGCTCTCCGCGCTAGAGACGTCTGGAACCATACGATTGAGCTAATCGGTGTTACTGACGAGAGTGGGAGGTTGCTTGAAGCCGAAGAGATCATCCAACACAAAGCCGCCGTCTGGCTGAAAGGTCTCCGATGAATCTTGGACCTTTGATCGCGGCTCTGATCACTGTGGAGTCCAACGGAAACGACATGGCAATTGGAGATGGTGGGCGAGCCATTGGCGCGTTGCAGATCCACAAAGCGGTTGTGGTCGATGTTAACCGCATCGCTGGCACCAGCTACACCCACCAGCAAATGACCAATCGCGTTGCGGCTCGTCGAGTTTGCGAGATCTATCTGAGCCGATACGCTGCGGGAAAAACCAACGAAGAAGCGGCTAGAATTTGGAACGGTGGCCCGACTGGCAATCGCAAGTCAGCGACCGTTGCCTATTGGAACAAAGTCAAAAGGCACCTGTGAAATCAAAGACCGTATTCATCACTGAGACAACGCACGTTCGATTGAAAGAATTGTGCAAACGAGAAGGACTCAAAATGAACCATGCAATTGACCGAATCATCCGCGAGTGGATGGACAAGAAGGAGGCGAAATGAGCGACAGCAAGTCAGAGACTGTACGTCTCACGTTCAAAGGGCTGCTGTCCATCTATCTGCCCGAGAAGACGATGATGGAAGTCTACAACGCAACCGAGCTGTGCTGCCGAAGGAACAACTGGGGCATCGCAATCGACGAGAGCAACAGTCTGGATTTTGTTCCGATGGTGAAAGTGGAGGAGGCCAAGCCGTGAGCGATCATATTCCTGACGTCACGAAAATGATAAGCGATACACCGAGGACAAACCTCGAAGCATTCTTTCCGCATGATTCAATGTATCAGGTTTGCGATTCCGATTTCGCCCGCAAACTCGAACGCGAACTCAATGCGGCCAATCAAATCGCTAAGAAGTACGAGGACAGATACTTCGATTGTTTGGAACGCATCAAGCGGTTGGAGGAGGCGGGGGATGCGATGGTTGAAACCACAACGACACCTGCTGCTGAAGCATGGAACAAAGCCAAGGAGGCCAAAGCCGTGAGCGAATACGAACACAATGAGCATTTGCTCGACGAGATTGATAGACTTCGTGAATCCAACTTCCACCTCCGAAAAGGCTGCGAGGAACTGAAACATCGCATCACCCAACTAGAGCAGGAGAACGACGCTCTCCGTGCCGATCTGCTGCTGTGGGAGAATGGAGGGCCGTTGCCGTGAACACACCCATCGGCCCTGCCGCATTCATCTTCAAGCACAAGAGAACCGGACAGGTTGTCGTCGTTCCTAGCGAACAATGGAATGAGTATTGGTTCCATAAGGACTGGGAACACACGG
>Ga0129336_10001378_pt1 | contig 14702 bp, 17 predicted proteins | sample CPB6_02_DNA_FD_96878 | JGI IMG/M metagenome (GOLD analysis project Ga0129336, IMG submission 96878) | Freshwater to marine salinity gradient microbial communities from Chesapeake Bay, USA - CPBay_Sum_0.6_0.2_DNA | ecosystem: Environmental > Aquatic > Marine > Coastal | place: USA: Chesapeake...
CAAGGATCCAACCTATGGAGATCCAAGATTCGTAATGCCACTTGCTGGCAACATTCTTGGTGCAATGCTTGGAACTGTGACAGGCTCACCTGTTCCTGCAATGCCGGTATCTCTATCGATCCCATCATTGAACTTGGCTTTCTCTAACGAGTTACTACCGGGTGTAGGCCCTGCTATTCAGCTTTCATTGGGTCGCTACATCAAGGATCAGAATGGATGGATTGCGGATCAACTCCGTGACATCATCTACCCATTCGGGGCCCCAGAGGGCAAGACAGGAATCGTTGAGACCTTCACCCCAGCATGGGCTTCTCGTATCCTCTATGGCCTTGGTATGGACTCCTATGAGGCAAAGAATGTCTCTACCCTACGACCATTGATGGCATACCTTGCATCTACTGGTGAGTACGGAGACTTCCCACTTGATGGTCAAGCTCAGGCTAAGTTGCTTGAGGATGCCGGTCGAGTGAATCGAGTATTGGCTCTCTGGCGTGGTATCACCCAGAACCTATCTCCCGGAGCTATCTCTCCACAGATTCTTGCTAAAGACAAGACTGGTGAGTTCCATGTACAGGCATTGATGTTCAATGACTTCGTACAGATCAGAGCAAACAACCCAGACTCATATGAGTTGGCTGTTGCTAAGTGGGCAGATAAGTATGGCTACAACGCTTTAGCAGCTCTTGTATCAGGAACTCGTGGTGGTATCACACCAACTGATGATGCTTGGAAGTTCTACACAGAGAACCGTGATGATGCCAATCAGTTCCCGAATGCGTTTGCCCTCTTCTTCCCCGGTGGACAATACTCACAAGAGTATGCCAAGTGGCAAGAACAGCGTGGACAACGCTTCCGTTTATCACCTGCTGAAATGCAAATGGAAGCAGCTCGATATGTTTACACGGCTCGTAAGGCTAAACTCCAACAAGATATGACGATTGCTGTTCAGCAAGGTGCAGATCCTAAGATGGCTAATCAGGTTTATCTAACCTTGAAGTCAGCCCTTGATGATGAGTTTGGTGGACAGCCAGACTTCCGAGCTGCTGGTGTTCCTCGTGAGACACTTGTCAAAGAGGTGACAGCGGCATTGGATAACCCTAAGTTTGCAGAAACGGAAACAGGTAAGGGCTTGGCTAAGTTCTTGCTATACCGTGATGCAGCGTTGCAATCTGCTGCACAAGCAGGATTTAAGAGTCTTACTGGAAAGTCAGTAGCCAATGTGGCTGAGTGGCTTAATCAGTCTGCTTATCAGATCATCGCAGAACATCCAGAATTCTCTGTAATGTACTGGCGTATATTTGCTACCGAGACAGGAAATAGTTAATGGCACTTGATACAGATAAAGACGGAATCCCAGATTCCATCGATCCGCAGCCAACCGTACCTGCCACTAACTCTCCTGTTATTCAGGCACCGGCTGTTGGGGCTAACCCATATGCGGCTGCATCTGCATTCCCTGCAAAGGGTACAAATGTTTTTAGACCGGGTGTTACTTACACAGATCCGGTAACTGGTAAGAAGACTGATGTAACTGGAAAGTTCTATAAGGCTCTTTATACAGCTACTAATGAAGAAGCGATGACTATTAAGAACTCAGACTTCCTTACTACAGCAGATCAGAATCAGATTAAGTCTTTACTTGTACAAGGTGGATTCTTAAGTAAGTCTGACTTCCAGACATCGTACTGGGGCCAGAAAGATACTGAAGCATTCCGTGAACTACTTGCTGAAGCAAACTCTGCTGGTGGTCTTTCCTACCAAGAGTTGCTTGCAAAGGTTGCTACAGGTGAGCTTAACAAGGGTGCAACTGGCCCACAAGTTCAGAAGTCTTTTAATATCTCTGATCCTGCTACTGCCCGAGGAATCGTACAGAATGCTGCACGAGCAATTCTTGGTCGTGATCCATCGGCTAAAGAAAGCAAGCAGCTAGTTCAAGCACTTATGACTGCTGAGGGTGAAAGTCCATCAGTTACTACAACCACTATGACTGCACCGGGTCAATACACATCGAGAACCACAGGTGGTCTTGATGCAATGGGTAAAGGACAAGTTATTGAAGAAGCCATCATGGCTACACCAGCACTTGAGACAGAGGTCGTTGACAAGAGACTCAATGGCTATGGAGACATTATTGGGAAACTGGCAGGTGAGTTCTAATGGCTGAAACACTTAATATTGACACACTCTTAGCTGAAGCCGAAAGAATTAGAGCAAAGGCTGCTGCCGATGCAGAGACCGCCAAGAAGAATGCTGAAGCGGCCAAGATTGACACCAGAAACAAAGAAGCTGCAAGAGGTTTTAATGTTGCTGCAACTCGTCTAGTTCCTCAGTTAAATGATCTTAAAAACCAAATTACTCGTGAAGTACAGATTGTGTCATCTGGTGCAAGAAAACCTGCCAATCTTAAATCATTAGTTGATAAGTACAACAAACTTGTTAGAGAACAAGCAGATCTTATTAAGAAGTCGAATGACATTTCTAACGGAATTTTGACACTAGATTCCAAAGGTAAACTTGTATCAACTGGTAAAACACCTGATACAAAGATCACAGATGGTGGCGTTGCAATGGGTGATAGACCATTCGGTGGTCAACCTATCGTTCCGCAGGTCGTTACCCCAGACTCAGAGCAGTCTGTAGTTACTGATAACCAAGGTAATAAAAAGGTTAACAACCCACCTGCTGGTGATACCTATAAAGGATCTGGAACTAAGTCAAGCCCTCTTACCAAGAATGGTGCAGCTTTTACTGGAACCTATAATGGTAAGAAGTATGAGAATGGTATCGTTGTTAAGGCTGGTGCAGAAACTGGTACAGGTCTAACAACTGAGCAGGAAGCAAGACTTGGTACCTATGGATCAAAGTATCTACTTGAGTACTTTAAGTCTACTTACCCAACCATCTACAACGATCTTATTAAGTTTGCTAAAGCCGGTGAGAACGGTGCCAATGTTGAAGGCTACCTTCGTAATACCACTTGGTATAAGGATGTTAACCAGAGAGTAAACGCCACTATTGGTGGTTATGCTCTAGCCAACGGTATCTCTCTAACCACAGAACAACAGACTGCTTATCGTGACCAGCTTCTTGCCAAGGTCAAGGATAAGGAAGAGATCCAATACAACATCCGTTTACAGGCTATTGATAAGTTCCAGTTGGATGCAACCAAGCCAGACATTGCTCGTGCAATGAGAGCAGGTGTTGACTTCTCAACAGCGGCTGCTGACTATATTCAGATTTTTACAAAGAACTTCAACATGGCAGCTTCACAGTTCTCTGTGAATGATCCCATGTTCCAACAGTTGCTAACTAAATCTACTAACCTTGCAGACTTTGAAAAGGGTATCCGCAAGACAGATAAGTACCTGTCTCAACCACAGGTTCAGCAACAGATCAATGCAAATAAGTTGATGGTGCAAACCAAGTATCGTCAGTATGGTCTATCTATTACTGATGAAGCAGCAACTAATCTTGCTAAGAATGTTTTCCTTGGCGATTCGAGTAACGAGCAGATTGATGAGAATCTTCGTCAACAGGCTGTTGCAGCCTTCCCTGCTTTCCGTGATCGAATCCTTAATGGAGAATCTCCATTGGCTATTGCCAGCCCATATATCCAAGCGATGGTTCGTATTCTGGAAATTCCAGAAGGTGGTCTTGATCTTGAAGATGCCACGATCCGTAAGGCTATGCAGGGTAAGGCAATCACAGATGCCAAGGGAGCTACTACTTCCTATGAAACAGTTCCTCTATGGATGTTTGAACAAAGTCTGTTTAAGGATAGTCGTTGGCAATACACCGCTAATGCTCGTAACAAAGCAGATAGCATCACAATGTCAGTCGGACAGATGTTAGGACTAATGGGATAATGGCAGAGACAAAAAGAGTAACGGCTAAGTCCGGAGATACACTTTCACAAATTGCTAAGGCTAATGGCACTACCGTTGCACAGATCCTTGCAGATAACCCAAAACTTGCAGCTCGTGCAGAGGCAGGTACACCTGTTCTATTTAGTGGTACCAAGGTAAAGATTACTGCCCCAGATACAACAACAAATCCATATGGCCCAACAACAACTGGCGTAGGTGCTGGTCTTGGAACTGCTTCAGTTCCTATTTCTACTGCTACAAAAATCTTTGAATCTGGCCCACTTTTTGATGATGGTGGAGTGACTCCTACACCATCCGGTGATCCAAATGCATCCGGAGATCCAAATGCTGGTGCAAAGACTGGTAAAAAAGTTGTATCTACCGTTGATAACGGAGATGGAACTTTTACTGTCACCTATGACGATGGAACCACCGAGATTACTGGCACCAAGAAAACTGGTAAGAAAGTTGTATCCACAGTAGATAATGGCGATGGAACATTCACCGTTACCTATGATGACGGAACTACTGAGATAACTGGCACTAAGACTTCTAAAACTGTTGTAAGAACTGAGATCCTTGGATCTGGTGCTAATCGTGTAATCCGTACTTACTATAGCGATGGAACATTTACTGATACTCCATCTCCAGATAATTCCACACAGGGCATGACCCCTGAAGATATTCAAAAGATGATTGATGCTGCTGTATCCAAGGCAACATCTAGTTTTACAGCACAACTTCAGGCTCAACAGAAAGCTGCTGAACAGGCTCGTCTTGAGCAGTTAGCCAAAGAACGCAAGTCTGCATATGACATCATTGCTGAACGATTCACCCAGATGGGTGTTCCAGAGTTCGGAGATGTTATCTCTAAGATCTTCAAAGGTGAGGGTGTAGATCGAAGTGGCAAGAAGTTTGATGAGATCCCTACCACCGCAGAAGGTTTCTACCTACAGTTAATCCAGACTGCTCCATATTATGAGAGATTCGGTAAGGTTAACGAAGCTCGTTTGGCTGCTGGATATCGTGCATTAGATGAGAAGACAATCGTTGGTATGGAAGATGAATACCAGAAGGTGCTTACTCAATACAATGCACCAAAGGGATTCTACGATCAGACATCAGACTTCCAGATGTTCTTGAAGAACAACTACACAAATGTTGATGTAGCAAATGTCTTCCAAGCTTATAGAGATTTTGTCCAGACAACTAACCCAGTAGTCCGTGGACAACTTAAAGATCTCTTTGGTATCAACGATGACATGATTACTGCATATATGATTGACCCAGCGAGAGGTCAGTCAATCCTTGAAGGTATTGCTGGTAAGAACCTTAATACAGCAGCAGCCCTTCTTGAGGGCTTGACTAAGGAACAAGCAGATATTGCACAGCAATACGGTGCAGGATCTCTTACCTATCAAGCACAACGCCAGAAGTATTCACAGGTTGCATCAAACATTCAACAGTATGGCAACCTTGCTGATATCTATGGTGAGAACTTCGGAGCCAAGGAAGCAATCGCTGCTGAATTTGGTGCCGATGTATCAGCCACAGAAACAATGAACCGTCTCAAGGCAACTAACCTTGCACAGTTCTCTGGATCGACAGGCGTTGGTCAGAGGGCATTGAGGCAAAGAACAATTTAATAGGCAGGGTGACTGGCAGACATACAGGTTCGAGTCCTGAACACCCACTCCGTCTCTTGAATCGCCGGAACTTGAGATGAGTATTACCCGGAAGTTGGAGCCAAGTAGATTCCCCGATCTATTTGAGGCCAGCGACAAACATAGAAAAGGGAGTAGGACAAATGTCCAATTACGAAGACGATGAGGATGATTTCGAACTAGATTCGAATGATGCATTTTCTCAACTACGCAAAGCTAATAAGCAAAAAGACAAGCAACTGAAAGAAATTCAGTCTGAACTTGCCGAACTGCGTAAAGAAAAAAGAGATAGAACCATCAAAGAAACCCTCACCTCTCGTGGTGTGAATCCGAAAATAGCGGCATTCATTCCGCAGGACATCGACCTCACGGAGGAATCGTTGTCAAACTGGCTTAACGAATACGGAGATGTCTTCGGAGTCGAAAGTCAGTCATCCAACCAAGCAAGCTCTAACTTGCCTGAAGGTTTCAAAGAAAATTACATGAAGGCTCAATCAACAATCGATTCCGGTCTCACAGCCGATAGAGAGAGATTGATTCAAGCCCAAATGGAAGAAGCTGCCGCTAAAGGCCCAGATGCCCTAAAGCAGCTCTTTGCAGATCTTGGTAAGCAGGGCTATTAACCAAGAAATAAGGAGGTAGTGCCAAATGGCAACTACACAAATCTCTGGTCTTGGCAACCTCGTAGTCAATGCATATGACACATATGTTCGTGCTGCACTCCGCTCACTTCCTGTTATGCGTTCTGTTGCAGACCTACGACCAGTTTCAATGACCAACCCGGGAACAACTCTCAAGTTTGCCGTTTACGACAACTTGACTGCTGCTACCACAGCTCTAACCGAAACATCCGATGTAACTCCAGTTGCATTGGGCAACCCATCTCAAGTTACTGTAACTGTTACCGAATACGGTAATGCAGTTGAGCAGACTGAGAAGGTAAACCTTGCAGCATTCTCCGACATTGACACAATGATCGGTGATGCTATTGCATACAACGCTGCCGATACTCTCGACAAGCTTGTTGCTACAGCTCTTACAGGTGGAACTGTTGTTAAGTACGGCGGAACCCGTACCTCAACAGGAACACTTACAGCATCTGATGTTCTTTCAACAACAATGCTTCGTAAGGCTCAGACAACTCTTCTTGAGGCATCTGCACAACCACGCATTGGTGATCTATACACCTTGTTCATTCACCCACGCCAAGCTTTCGACCTTCGTGCCGAAACAGGTTCAGGTGGATTCGTTGACATTCACAAGTACACAACCGAGAATGTTGGCAACCTATTGACTGGCACCATTGGTGTTCTTGAAGGATTCCAAGTTGTTCAGACAACTCGTGTTCCTTCAGCAGCAGAAGGTGCTTCATCTGCAACTGTCTACAAGGCTGTTGCAGTTGGTAAGGAAGCTCTTCTTGAGGCAAATGTCTATGATGTACAAACCGTCATTGCACCTCAGATCGACATCCTTCGCCGTAAGTCAGCACTCGGCTGGAAGTACTTCGGTGGATGGGGCATCTTCCGTGATGCTGCTGTTTGCCGTTTGGAAACTGGTGCATCAGCTCTTTAATCTGAGCTAATTAGTTGAGGGGGTGGGGCAACCCACCCTCTCTCTACTAAAGGAGAAATATGGCAACTTATACTTTCTATCCACCGCAGGTAATGGAAGGTTTCCCACTACGAGACAAGTGGTGGAGAAGAGTTGTATCTCCACGAGGTGTGGCAGTCTTGATCGATGGATCAACACTTACTACATCCAGAGCAGTAACAGAAGATGAATTGAAAGACTACGATTATGTCTTCCTAGGCGGAAGAAGCCACATCGTAAGCGAAGCAGTTAAAGATGTTTTAGTAGGTTTTGGTTATACAATAAAGACTCAAGCGGAAGCCGATGCAGCATCGGATGAAGCACATAGTGGATTTCTAGTATTGAGGTCATAATGCCGTGTAGGACAGGTTGCCCAACTCAGGATCATGCCAACTGGGGAGAATGCTTAAGAGCATCTGGGTTGCAGATCAGTACAGGTGATGCAAACAGTAAGCGTTTAATGTCTCAGAAGGCTTGGGATAATGAACTCAATGCCTATAAGTCAGCGATAGACCAAGGCATTGAACCAGCAACAACTAACATGGCAGACATCAGAGGTGCTGTTGAGTTATCGAATATGACTGGTAAAGCATTCGATGCCAACACTAATAGTTTTAAGGAATAACAATGACAACCATCGTGGGAATCCAAGGCAAAGGCTGGGGCCTTATAGCAGCAGATTCCTTGATGGTGGCAGGTAGCCAGAAGTTTATAGCTACTGGAATGGATAAAGTCATTGAAAAGGGTGAGTATGTATTTGCCTTTGCTGGCGATGCAATCGCCGGGGATATTGCCAATTTCAACTGGGTTCCACCCAAACTACCAAAGGTAGTTAACTTAGATAAGTTTATGATGACAGAGTTTATGCCATCACTTCGTCAGGCTTATGCCGACTATGGCTACGATCCTTCTCCAAAGAAGGAAGACGGTATGCCCAATGAGGATGCAGGGTTCGATGCTTTAATCTGTATCCGTGGAAAGATCTATCAGATAGATAATGATTTCTCTTGGTGTAGAGATGATCGAGGAATCTATGCAGTCGGATCCGGTGGATCCTACGCTTTAGGTTCTCTTGCTCGAGCTACCCTCTCTCCAACGAATACTAAACTTGCAGTCAATGAGGCTCGTAAGGCGATAGAGATTTCCGCTTCGTTCGATATCAACACAGGTGGAAAAACAAAAATCATCACACAGAGAGGTAAATAAATGCCAAAGGTCGGAAATAAGAAGTTCCCATATACAGCCAAAGGTAAGAAAGCAGCCAAGGCTTATGCAATGGGTGAGAAGATGGAATCTAAGAAGGAAAAGATGATGGAAGCTAAGAAGGGCAAGAAAGCGATTGCCAAGAAAGCCAAGTCAAAGAAGAAGTAATAATGGCAGCCAAGAAGAGTAAGGCAGATCCTCGGCTCAAAAAAGCCGGGGTGTCTGGCTATAACAAACCAAAGAGAACCCCATCTCACCCAACCAAGTCTCATGTGGTCGTAGCCAAAGAAGGTTCACAGGTTAAGACAATCAGATTTGGACAACAGGGTGTAACTGGTGATCGTCAACCAACAAAAAGACAAAAGTCATTCAAGGCTCGTCACGCAAAGAACATTGCCAAGGGCAAGATGTCAGCCGCATATTGGGCAGATAAGGTGAAATGGTGAAGAAGAAGAAAGCATTCTGGGATACAAAGAACCCAAAGAAGAAATCTACAAAACTAACACCTGCACAAAAAGCTCAGGCTAAAGCAAGAGCAAAGGCTGCCGGTCGCAGGTATCCAAACCTTGTGGATAACGCAGCAGTATTGAAGAAGAAAGGCAAGTAATGGCAACAGGCACTAACGGTAGTACCTTTACAGCAGAACTTAATCGTCTTGCTAATGGTGGTACTTATCCTGCTTTGCAGGATTATGTTGATGATGCATTAGCAGCAAACACTTGGGCTGGCACTACTGGCCTTGATGTCGTTGGTGCCTTGAATGTCAAAGCAGGAAACACCAGACCTAACTATAAGGATCTTCGTGGTGTATGTAATCAACTTGGTAGCACTACCGATAAGGCACCTGCTGCTGCCCTGAGAGCTAGGGAATCCTAATGTCAACAACTTTCGGACAACTTATCGACAAGGTTGCCTTTAATATTCAAAGCGGTGCAGCTCAACAAGAGACTGCTACTTGGATTAACCAAGCGGCTGGAATTACGAGTTCTGATACATCGTTTATAGTTAACGAAACAAGTCAAATGGGTCGTGGTCTTATTGAAATCGGCGATGAACTACTATATGTTGATAAAGTAGATAACGCTACAAAGACAGTAACCATTGCCCCATGGGGTAGAGGATTCCGTGGCACCACAGCAGCTTCTGCTGCTAATAATGCCAAGGTAGTTGTTGCACCTGTTTATCCAAGAGCTTTAATCAAGCAAGCTATTAACGACACAATTCAGGCTTCTTACCCAGAGTTATTCGGAGTAGCAACACATACTTTCTCCTTCAACTCAGCCGTGACAACCTATTCACTTCCTTCTGCTGCTGAATATATTCTCGATCTTAAATGGCAAACCATTGGATCGACTAAAGAGTGGCTCAATGTTCGGCGTTATGATTTTGACAAGGTTGCAAATACCACAGAGTTTGCTAATGGTAAAACCATTAACATATTCGACTCTATAGATCCGGGTCGAACAGTCCAAGTTGTCTACGCTAAAGCACCGACATCCTTATCATCTGATAGTGATGTATTCGAAACCGTAACTGGTTTCCCATCAAGTAGCGTTGACTGCATAACCTACGGTGCAATGGCTCGTCTGCTTATGAATATTGATGCAGCTCGAGTACCTGCACAGTCTGTCGAGGCAGATATGCTCGACCAGTCCAAGCCAGTAGGCGTTGGATCATCTACTGCTCGTTTCTACTTAGGTCTTTATACACAAAGACTTCAGCAAGAAGCAGCAGGTCTTAGAGACTTATACCCTCCCCGACTCCACTATAAGAGGTAACGAATGGCACAGAATAGATATTATTCCTCTACAGCAAAGCAAGCTTCCTTATCTTCATCGATAAGTAGCGTTGCTACAAGCATCACGCTGGACTTGACTACTGGTTTTCCAGCCAGTTATCCATACTCGTTGGTCATCGATCCAGATACCAACAAGGAAGAGATTGTCAAGGTAACCGCCTCTGGTGGTGGAACGACCCTTACAGTTGTCCGTGGTGACGATAATACTACGAATGTTTCTCACTCAGCCGGTGCCACGGTTCGTCATATTGTTTCTGCTCAAGACTTCACAGATTTCTCGTCTCACCTCGGATCAACAGCAAGTCCAACAACTACCGGTGTCCACGGAGTATCAGGAACCATCGTTGGAACTAGCGATACCCAGACTCTCAGCAATAAGACTCTTACTGCTCCAAAGTTTGCTAATGGTGGATTCGTTGCTGACGATAGTGGCAATGAACAGATTATCTTCAATAAGACAGCATCTGCTGTCAATGAGTTCACAGTAACCAACGCTGCTACTGGTAATAACCCAAGTCTTGCAGCTACAGGTGGAGACACCAACATCTCAGTCAACATTGTTCCTAAAGGATCAGGAACTGTTCAGGCTGCTGGTGTAGATATAGCGACTATTAGTGGATCTCAAACATTAACCAATAAAACAATCAGTCTTGGATCAAACACAGTCACAGGTACAAAGGCTCAGTTCAACTCTGCCATGACAGATGCTGACTTTGCTACTCTTACCGGATCAGAAACCCTGACCAATAAGACAATCAATCTTACAGATAACACTCTCTCAGGTACTGTAGCTCAGTTCAATACAGCTCTATCTGACGATAACTTTGTAACTCTTACAGGTAGTGAGACCCTTACAAACAAGACTATTACAAGCCCTACAGTCACAGGTTTATTCCTTAATGACTCAAGCATCGTATTTGAAGGATCTTCTGCCGATGCTAATGAGACAACCCTTACAGTTACAAACCCTACTGCTGATCGAACAATCACCCTTCCAGATGCCACAGGTACTGTAACTCTTGATGGGGTTGCATCTACTCTTTCTTCTAAGACTATTACAAGCGGAACCTTGGGTTCTGATCTTGCAGCAGGTGGCTACAAGGTAACAGGATTAGGAACTCCAACCTCTGGTGGAGATGCAGCTACAAAGACTTATGCCGATACCAAGTTGGCATTGTCTGGTGGAACCATGACCGGTGCTATTGATCTTGGCACAAACAAGATTACAAATCTTGGAACTCCAACTTCAACTGGCGATGCCGCAACTAAAGGATATGTGGATACTCAGGTATCCAATCTTGTAGATGCAGCTCCGGGTGCATTAGATACTTTGAATGAGTTGGCTGCTGCAATCAATGATGATGCAAACTTCTCAACAACTATTACTAACTCCATAGCAACCAAGTTATCTCTATCCGGTGGCACTATGACAGGTGCCATTGCTATGGGTACAAATAAGATTACAGGTCTTGGAACGCCTACATCTAGTGCAGATGCAGCAACTAAAGACTATGCAGATGGCAAACTTGCTTTAACAGGTGGAACCCTTTCTGGCAACCTATCTTTGGGTAACAACAAGATTACCTCTCTTGGGGATCCATCAGCATCTAGCGATGCAGTTAATAAGTCATACATTGATACCCTCTTTGGATCAACTTCTTCTGCTGCTACCTCAGCCTCATCGGCTGCCACATCTGCTTCTTCAGCAGCAACCTCTGCTTCCTCAGCGGCTACATCGGCATCTTCTGCCTCAACCTCAGCATCCTCTGCTGCAACTTCAGCCACTTCGGCTGCTAACTCAGCATCAGCGGCTGCTGCCTCTTATGACTCCTTCGATGATCGATACCTTGGTGCCAAGTCAACTGCACCAACTGTAGATAATGATGGAGATACTCTCCTTGTTGGTGCAACCTATTGGAATACACCATTGGCCACCATGTATGCATGGAGTGGTACTGCTTGGATTGCAATATCTGCAACATCTGCTGTGGCATCAGTTGCTGGCACAACTAATAGAATAACCTCGACCGGCGGATCGACACCAGTCATTGACATTGCTTCGGCATATGACGATGAGAGAATTGTTGTAGATCTAATGGACATCTACTAAGAAAGAAAGGAACAGTAACTTATGGCTGTAACCTCAAAAGTGTTGGCTAGAACAGCAGCAACTACTTCTAGTACAACTCTATACACATCACCGAATACAAGCACTACTGCTGTAGTGACTAATATCGTGATCTCCAATACTGCAACATCTCAATCAACAGCAACCGTCTCCATGGATGGTGTTGTGATTGTTCCAACTATTAAGTTGGATGCTAACTCTGTTGTTGGTTTTGATATCAAGCAGGTTCTTCCTGCTAATAATCCAGCGAAGACTATTACTGGATATGCATCAACAACTGCTGTTAACTTCCATATTAGCGGAGTGGAGATTGCCTAATGCCTTTTCAACAATATCCTTTTAAGGGTGGTATTCCTTCTGGCAATACTGCCAACAGACCCGGTAGCCCAGTAATCGGAGATACTTATTACAACGGTCAACTTGAAGTTCTTGAAATCTATAATGGAACAACATGGGTTGCTGTATCTGCACCTCCAGCAACTCCTTCAATAGCAACTCCAACTGATGCTTCTACTGGTGATGCTTATTCTGCAACCGCAGGAAAACTTTCCGTTGTATTTACAGCCGGTATTGGAGGAAGTACCCCAACACAATATAATGCATTTACCACTACTGGCGGATTTAGTGGCTCTAGTTCAGGAACTACTGTAACTATTTCTGGTTTAACCCCGGGAACTGCATATGCTGTATATGGTAATGCTCAAAACAATTTTGGAACAACAGTAAATACAGGTAACTCGGCTTCTGCGACTCCGACTACACTTCCAGAGGTAAGAACTATTGGAACGGCAAGTACATCAAGTGTAACTTCAGATGTTACGGTTACTTGGACTAATGGAAACAATGGTGGAAAAAACCTTACATCAATAACCATTACTCCATTCCTAAACGGAACTACTGCTCAAACTTCACAAACTGCATCTTCTACAAGTGCAACATCACATACATTTACTGGATTAACACAAGGATCAAGTTATACCTTTAAGGTTAAGGCAACTAACGCAAATGGAACCTGTGCAGATTCAACTGCAACAAACTCTATAACAGTTCCTTCTTTTGTTTCGGTTGAATATCTTGTTATTGCTGGTGGTGGTAGTGGTGCAAGCCCCGGTGGTGGTGGCGGTGCTGGTGGTTACAGAACTGGCACACTAACACTTGCTAAAAATACAAACTTTACAGCAACTGTTGGTGGTGGCGGTGCCGCTGTTTCTTCAGGTGTTGGCAATAAAGGTACTAACTCTGTATTTTCTACAATCACAGCAACTGGTGGTGGTAGAGGAACAAACGGTGGTACAACTGGACAGGCTGGTGGTTCTGGTGGTGGAGGTTCTCGTGATGGAGCCCAACCCGGCGGAAGCGGTAACGAAGGTGGATATTCACCAGTTGAAGGTTATGCTGGTGGAACCTCTCAGGTTGGTGGCTATGTCGGTGGCGGCGGTGGTGGTGGTGCATCACAGGCTGGTACAGGCGGCAGCGGTGCAGGTACACAAGCTGCAAACGAAACTGGTGGCCCCGGTGGAAACGGTGCTGCTTCATCAATTACTGGAACATCTGTAACTCGTGCTGGTGGTGGTGGTGGTGGTTGTGAACCACCTACTGGTGTTAGTGCTGGTGCTGGTGGATCAGGTGGCGGTGGTGCTGGTGGCAAATCAAGCGGAACAGGTACTGATGGAACAGCAAATACTGGTAGTGGCGGTGGTGGCACCGGCAATAGTGGAATTACAACTGGCGGCGGTGGTGCTGGTGTAATTATTTTGCGTTATCTTACTTCTGGTAACACTATTACGGTTGGTGCTGGATTGACAGCCGATGCTACAGGTACTGATGGTTCTTATTCGTACAAGCGTATTACTGCTGGTACGGGAAATGTGAGTTGGTCATAATGGCACATTATGCTTTTTTAGATAAAAACAACATTGTTACTGAAGTAATCACAGGTGTTGATGAAACAGAACTTATTGAAGGATTACATCCTGAACATTGGTATGCACAGTTCAAGGGTAAAGGTTGTAAGCGTACTTCCTATAACACTATAGGAAATAAACATAAATCTGGTGGCACTCCATTTAGAGGTAATTATGCAGCAGAAGGTTATTCTTACAATCCTGATCTTGATGCGTTTATTCCACCTCAACCGTATCCATCTTGGAAATTGGATTACGAAACATTCTTATGGGAACCGCCGACTCCTAAACCAAACAATACCGATAAGTTAAAGTTTGTATGGTCTGAGCAAAACAAAGAATGGGTTGGCATTCCAAGAGGCTAATCAACAATTTGAAACAGGGGCAGTTTCGGGAGTGTCCTCGCCCAATGTCGTAAGTAAGAACTCCCAACTAATCTTTCATTACCAAGGAGACAAGAGTGGTATACAAGAAATCCAGATCGCCTGATATCACAGAGACAATGCCCTATGATCTCACCGGTCGTAGTTCAGAGTATTACGATCTTGA
>Ga0129336_10001384_pt1 | contig 14678 bp, 18 predicted proteins | sample CPB6_02_DNA_FD_96878 | JGI IMG/M metagenome (GOLD analysis project Ga0129336, IMG submission 96878) | Freshwater to marine salinity gradient microbial communities from Chesapeake Bay, USA - CPBay_Sum_0.6_0.2_DNA | ecosystem: Environmental > Aquatic > Marine > Coastal | place: USA: Chesapeake...
GTGGGAGATGACACCGAATTAGTGCCGGCTTGCAAGCCGTGTAACTCTCGACGCGGTGCCGAACACCAAGCACGAAAACGACGAAATACAAACACACGCCAACGCCAACACCAAACACGCACAAACACACGTTTGCCACGCAACAAAAACGAAATGGCGCAAACAAACGACAAAATTTTTTTTTCTAACGAACCCTTGCCCCCGCGCCCATGCAAGCGTGTATCCCCGAAGGTCCGAACCGGTTCGGGCAAGGCCAACCCAAAATCCGACGAAATTAGGTTTGACCGTCCGCGATTAGAAACGATCATGCCGGCCAAATTTTCTAGTGCCGGTGTCGAGGTTGCCAAGTGGGCCAAAATGCATTTGGGTGTTGAGTTAATGCCGTGGCAACGTCACGTGGCTAACAATTTGTTTGCGCACAATAAAGGCCAATGGCTCAACCGGTTGGGTTTGGTATCGGTGGCCCGTCAAAATGGCAAAACCATTTTGTTAAAGGCCGCGTTGGGTTGGTACTGCACCGTTTGGGCACAAAAACAAAAACACCCGGTGCTAGTGATTACCACGGCACACAAATTGGATTTGGCGGTGGCGTTATTTCAGGATTTGGCCCCAATGCTTAAAGAGAAATTTGGGGCCACCGTCAAATACGCCTATGGCCGTAACCAATTGGTATTAGGTAATTGCACGTGGGTGGTGAGGGCCGCTACACCGGCGGCGGGCCACGGATCGAGCGCGGACCTAGTGCTAGTGGACGAAGTGTGGGGAGTGTCCCAAGAGGCCTTAGACGTAGGCCTATTGCCTACGCAACGGGCCAAACCCAACCCGTTGTGCATTATGTTTTCTACGGCCGGCACCGAGGATAGCCACGCCATGTTGCGGTGGCGCGAACAAGGCCTACGGGCAATAGACACCAAAACGGACGCGGGGCTATACCTAGCGGAATACTCACCGCCGCCAGATTTGGACCCTATGACTATGGACGCATGGCGGTACGCCAACCCGGCTATTGGCCACACCATTACCGAACAGACGTTGCAAATTGAGGCCACCGCACCCAACCGGGCCGCGTTCCTTAGATCGAGCGTAAATTTATGGGTGCAATCGGATACGGGTTGGATCCAACCCGGTGTTTGGGCCGCCAACGCCACCGACACGACACCACCGGCCGGCGGTGTCCTAGCCGTTGAGGTATCCATAGACGACGGCCGTTATTGCGCGGTACGTGTAAACCACACCGGGCAACCCGGCGAAGTATCCGCCACCGTGGAATTTGTGGTGGACACCATGGCCGAGGCATGGCGGCGTATCGAGACGTTAGCGGCGGACCCGAAATTGGTAATTGCCGTAACCCCAACGTTGGATTTGCATTGCCCGTTGGCGTTGCAACGCCGCCGCCAAATATGGGGCTACCAAGAAGTCACCCGGTACACGGCGGCCGTACGCCAACTAATCATTGAGGGAAAACTACGGCACACCGGGGAAACCATGTTGGCCGAACACGTAGGCCGAGCCGTAGCCGGCCGCACGAACGGCACCATATCGCTATCGTCGCAACGATCACCCGGCCCAATCGAGTTAGCCCGGTGTGTAGTAGCGGCTTGCGGGCTACTCATACACAACCGGCAACCGGTAGGCAAACCCATATTTGTGTCCGTACCGCACCGCGCCGCGAGTTAGTGTTATTGCATGGCAAGGTTTAGCAAGAAAAATACCGAGGCACCCAAGGCGGCGGTAGCGGCCGCACGTGTTGGCGGCGGTGCCGGCAATACCGGTATGTATATGGTCGATAAATTCACGTTTTATACGGCCGATCCAAGCGTTGAGGCCGCGTTACAAGTCCCAACCGTAAGCCGCGCGCGCGATCTCATTTGTTCCATGGTTGGTTGCCTAACCATAAAACAATATTCGGAACAATGGAACGGCGAATATATGGAACGTATCTATTTGCCACCCGACACGTGGTTTAACCAACCCGATCCAAACGTGACGCGCAATTTTATACTTGCCAACACCGCGTCGGATCTTATGATGTTCGGCCGGGCCTTTTGGGCGATCACCGAACGGTTGGGGAACGGGTTCCCGTCCAAATTTACGTGGCTACCGGCCCAAAATATTTACACGCTCGACCAATCCGGGCCGCAATGGTTCGGACCTAGTAACCAAATCACGTTCCAAGGCGCACCACTAAAAACGCAAGACGTAGTGCAATTCCTCAGCCCCAATGGCGGGTTGATTTACCAAGGCGTGAGCGCGATCACTACCGCATTGCGTTTGCAACGCGCCGCCGAACGGTTCGCAACCAACGAAATCCCAAGCGGATATCTCAAACAAACCGGTGGCGAACCAATGAACGCGCAAGATCTCGCGGACATGGCCGCCGCATTTGCGGCCGCTCGCCAACAATCCACCGTCGCGGCCCTAAACGAATTTGTGGACTACAAAGAAACTTCGCACAAACCCGACGATTTGCAATTGGTCCAATCACGCGAATTTATGGCGTTAGAAATGGCACGACTCGCAAATATTCCGCCATACCTAGTTGGCGTATCCGTACCCGGCTACACGTACCAAAACGCCGATAGCGCGCGCATGGACCTATACCAATTCGGGGCCAAACCACTTATTGAGGCAATCGAGCAAACGTTGTCTATGAACTCAATTGTTCCGCGTGGCCGGTTCGTGGAATTGGACGTACACGGATATTTAGAGGAAAACGGCATGGCCGAACCCGACACGGACGATAGCGACGACAACGGAACGGTGGGTGGTGACGCGCTTAACGTCGCTAGTTCGTTGCCACCCACTAACCGCCAACGCGTAGTAAAGTAGGCAACCATGATTAGGTTTACAGCGTCCCCAATTCAGATCACCGCCGCCGAAGGCGAAGGCAAACGCGAAATTATGGGCGTTGCCGCACCGTACAACGTCGAGGCCGTGGTATCTGACGGCACGGCCGTAAAGTTTTTGCCGGGTTCGCTACCGGTGGACGGACCGGCCCCAAAACTCATTCAAGATCACGATTTGACCCGCGCTATTGGTGTTGTTACTGAGCGTGTCGAGGACGAAAACGGCGTGTATTTCACGGCCCGCGTATCCAAAACCCAAGCCGGTGATGAGGCATTAGAACTAGCCAAAGACGGCGTATTGGACGCGGTAAGCGTTGGCGCGGAACCTATCGACGCGGAAATGGACGAAAACGGCGTGTTGGTTGTTGCGTCCGCTAGGTGGGTGGAACTATCGTTGGTCCCGTTGGGTGCATTCCCCCAAGCAAGAGTTACACAAGTAGCGGCGGCACAAGAAAAGGAAAAACAAACCATGGCCGAAATCAAGACAACCCCAACCGTTGAGAACGTCGAGGCCGCACCGGCACCGGCACCAACCGCACCCGTGTGGGCCACCGCCAAGGTTGAGCGCGAATTTCCGTTGCCAACACCGGGCGAATACATGGCCGCAATGCACATTGGCGGCGAGGCATGGCGGCAGGTAAACGCCGCGTACAAACAGAACGTGGCAAAGTCACGTACGGCAATTCAGGCCGCGCTCGCGCAAGATCTCACTACCGATACCCCCGGTTTGTTGCCAACGCCGGTACTTGGTCCGGTGTTCGAGGATCTCAATTTTGTGCGTCCGGTTGTTTCCGCATTGGGCACCCGCTCAATGCCAAATGGAAACGGCAAGGCGTTTATTCGTCCAACCATTACGCAACACACCGCCGCCGGCGAACAGACCGAAGGCCAAGCCGTTACGTCGCAAAAAATGACCATTGCTAGCAACAGCGTGACCCGTAAAACGGTTGCCGGTGGCGTGTTCATTTCGCAACAGGATTTGGATTTTACCGATCCGTCCGCGTTGGAGGCAATTTTGCGCGATCTCGCCGGCGAATACATGATTAAGACGGACGATATTGCGGCCGACGCATTGGTAAGCGCGGCTAGCGCGTCCGGTGCAACATGGACGGTAACCGCCAACGATCCAACAAGCCTTATTAGCGGTTTGTATGAGGCCGCCAAGGACATTCAGGTAGCCACCAATTACACGCCTACACATTTGTTCGCTAGCCCGGACGTGTGGCAAAAGATGGGCGCGCAATTGGACGCGGACAAGCGGCCGGTATTCGGTTACACGTCTGGCGCGTCACTCATTGGCACTAACACCATTGGTTCGGCCCGCGAGTTGTCGTACCTTGGTACCAATGTCATGGGATTGCAATTGGTCGTGGATAACAATTTTGCCGCCGGCACATTGTTGGTAGTTCGCGCCGAAGGGTTCGAGTGCTACGAAAATGTCCGTGGCATTATGACCAAAGAGGACCCCGAATTGTTGGGCCGTAACTTTACGTACTACGGCTATTTCGCAACGTTCGCGGCCGACGCGGACATGATCAAATACATTGTGGTTGCCTAACAAAAGGTTGGTAGCCGCGTGGCTACGTACACAATTGTAAGCAAACAAATTACGTCCAACTATGGCGTAGTAGCAACGCTTACCGCAAATGAGATTGTTACCGGCCAATCGTTTACCATTAGCGGTTTGTCGGGATTTAACGGAACATACGTAGCCGTAGATTTGCCACAATACGAATTTACGGGTGTAAACACCGCCGGAGATTTGATATTTAACCCGGCGGTGCTATTACCTAACCAAGTGTTGTTCGCAATTACGGCTAGCGATATCGAACGCACCACCGCCACCGGCACCATTACCTACACGCTTACGTGTACGTGGATTACCAAGGCGGACGTTGAGGATTGGTTAGGTTTTACGGTTACCTCCCCGTCGAGTGATGATGACCTACTAACCATTTGCGTGGCCGCCGCCAACGCATACGCCTACCGCAAACGCCAAGAGGCCGGCTATTTTGACGCGTCACTATCCACGGTGCCTAGCCAAGACGTACGCCTAGGCACAATCATGTACGCGGGTGCGTTGTACCGCGAACGTGGATCCATTGACCAATACGCGTCGTTTGACCCGCTCGCCACCGGGACACCTACCGGCGGCAGTATGGGCCAAATTATGCGGCTATTAGGGGTTAATCGTCCGGCGGTGGCGTAATGGCCGCCACCGTAAACGCGTTTAAGTTGGGTTACGACAACGTAGTAGATCGACTCCAAGCCATTACCGGGCTAAAAGTGTTTGATGATCCACGCAACCTAAACCCACCGTGCGCGTTGGTGGACGCACCCGTTATACGCATGAATAGCAACCTAGTTTTTGACATGACGTTTAGCGTAAAAATTATTGGCACCGGCCCCGGCGATTACCAATGCCTAGCCAAACTATTGGAATTGGCCGATTTGGTACGCCGCGCACAAATCGGTTTAACGGACGTACGGCCAACCGTTACCACGATTGGCACCCAAGAATACGCAAGTTACGAACTCACCATAGGGGCTAAAATTGGGCCATGAGTACGTACAAAGTAACCCACGCATTTGCCGACAAACAACCCGGTGATTTAATCCCGGCCGCCGACATAGGCATAAAAGATTTTTATTATCTGTTGGAAATCGGCGCAATTGTCCCCAATGGTGACGTGCAACCGGCCCCAAAACGTGCTAAAAAAGTAACTACGAAAAGCGAGGATTAGCCCATGCCAATGCCACAGACCGTTTACTATTCCGCACCCGAAGTAAAGATTGGTGCCGCGTCCGGATCGTCGGTTGATCTGTCCGAGTTTGCCAAAAGTGCCGTACTGACACGCCAAGCGGACGCGTTGGAGAGTTCGAGCATGGCGAGCCGTGACCGGTTCTATCAGGCCGGCATGAATAGCAACCAATTTGTTGTTACGTTTAATCAGTCCTATGAGGCCACCGAGGTGTACGCCACGCTTGCGCCACTTGTGGGTACGCAATGCTACGTCGAGTGCACACCGGTGGACGGAACGGCCGTTGGCGCAACCAACCCTAAGTTCTCGCTCACCAACACCTATTTGGAGGCCATGGACGTTTTGGCCGCCAACCTTGGCGAATTGGGCGAAGTCCAATTGACGTTTACGGGTGGCACCTACGCCGCCGCAACTACCTGATAGCCAACAATTAGGATCGGCGCGACGTGATTATTAAATGGCAGATACCCATTAAGGGAACCACTACGGAAGTAGAAACCCGTTTTATTGACGTACTCAATTGGGAACGGCACACCAAACGATCCATGCAACAACTATCTACGGACCTACGGGCGGTGGATATGGTGGTGCTTACGTGGTACGCGTTGCAACGCACCAAAAACGAACACGCCAATTTGTCGCTAGCCGATTATGAGGCCGCATTAGACGGGCCACCTACACCGCTAGATAGCGGGCCGGTAAACCCTACGGTGGCGGCTACCGCCGCCGATTAGCCGAAATATTGGTGGCAACCGGGTGGTGGCCGCCAAACGTCGAATTTGACGAATACGACATGGCTACCGTGGTAAGTGTGATTACCGAACAAAACCGCCAAATGGAACGGGCAAGCCGTGGCCGTTGATCTCGAAGTAGGCGTGGTAGGTGTCAAACAAGCCCTAAAAGACCTAAACAAAATTGCGCCAACGATACGCCGCCAAATCACCAAGGATTACGCGCAAATCGTGGAACCCATGATAAAGACCGCGCACCAAGCCATACCCCAAATAGCACCCGTTACCGGTATGGATCGCACCGGGTGGAAAACCAAAAGCGGCCTACAAATACTGCCACCGGGCGGTTGGAACGGCACCGCCGCCACCAAATCATTAAAACCACGCATTAACACGCGGCGTATAAAAGAGTTCCGAGGCAACAAGGAAAACGTGGGAACGTTTGGCGTGACGTGGCGCGGGTTTGCCAACACCGTGTTTGATATGGCCGGCCGTAAATCGTCCGGCAACCGAGACGTATTTAGCCGCATGGGTTCGCATGGCCGCATGGTTGGCGCGGTAGGCGGCCCACAACTGTTAGCGATATTGCAAGGCCGGTACGGCAACGCGTCCCGCACCGTTTGGCCGAGTTACGAACGGAACCAAACCGAGATCGACAATGAAATGCAAAAATTGGTGGACGAAGTAATGCGGCTAGTAAATAGTGATCTGTCTAAACCAACTAGCGTTGGTGGTTAGCCATGGCCGTATCACTCCCTATTGTCTCCGAGTTTGACGGCACCGGCATTAAAAAGGCCATTGCCGAATTTAAGCAATTAGAAACCACCGGCCAAAAAGCCCAATTTGCGTTAAAAAAGGCGGCAGTACCGGCCACGGCCGCGTTGGGTGCATTGGCCGTTGGCCTTGGATCTGCCACAAAAGCGGCGATTGAGGACGCGGCCGCGCAAGAACAATTAGCGGGTGTGCTACGTCGAGCCGGTTTGGCTACCGAGGACGAAATAGCCGCTACTGAGGAATTTATTAGCGCACAGTCACGTTTAACGGCCGTTACAGATGATGACCTACGGCCCGCGTTGGCCACGTTAGTAAACGCCACCGGATCGGCCACCTATGCCCAAGAATTGTTAATTAAAAGCCAAGACATAGCCGCCGCTACGGGTAAGGATTTGGAAACCGTAACGCAAGCAATGGCTAAGGCGGCAAACGGACAAACGGCCGCGCTCTACAAACTCGATCCGGCATTGCGTACCACCGTAGGCGTGGGTGCCGAATTTGAGGACGTACTACGCGGGTTGAGTATTCACCAAGGCGCGGCGGCCGAGGCCGCGCTAACTACTGAGGGCAAGATGAAAAACCTTAGTATCCAATTTGGTGAGGCAAAAGAGAGCATTGGCGCGGCACTCATTCCGGCCGTCGAAACGTTGTTAGGGCTACTCATTCCGTTAGCCAATTGGGCGCAAGAAAATAGCAAAGTATTTTTAATCGTTGCCGGTGTTATTGGTGGTGTGGCGGCAGCCGTACTTGCCGCCAACGCCGCTATGAAGGTGTACCAAGCCACGTTGGTAATTGTTAAGGCCGCTCAATTTGCGTTAAACCTTGTTATGGCCGCCAACCCCATAACGTTGGTGGTGTTGGCCATTGGCGCATTAGTAGCCGCGTTTGTGTTGGCGTACCAAAAATCCGAGACGTTTCGGGACGCGGTAAACGGCCTATTTGGGGCCATTAAAACCGGTGTGGTTGCGTCCGTTGAATTTATTAAAGGCTATTTGGAAACCGTTATGGGTTTTTACAAATCCATTTTTAACGGCATAGCAACCCTATGGAATAACACAATCGGCAAATTATCGTTTACGGTGCCGTCATGGGTGCCCGGGTTTGGCGGTAAAGGGTTTAGCGTCCCCAAAATTCCTATGTTGGCCGAGGGTGGCATTGTTACCGGGCCTACGTTGGCCATGATTGGGGAAAAAGGACCCGAGGCCGTAGTGCCGCTTAACCGTGGCAATATCGGCGGCAATATCACCGTAAACGTTTACTCGACGTTGGCGGACGCAACATTGCCCGACAAATTGGTAAACGCATTGCGCCAATACAACCGGCGTAGCGGCGTGATTGACATACGGGTGGCGTAAATGCCGGGCGTAGTAGCGTCCGCCGGGGATTACACGGTCCTATTGGATACCGGTTGGGATAGTAATTCGTTTCGTTTAGATGACACCGAAAAAGGCGTATTAAACAATACGGAATTTACGTTGGGGCCAAACGTCGAATTTGCCGATATCACGGACTACGTAGTGGGCGTTACTTACCGGCGTGGCCGCCAACAACCATTTGACCAATTCGGCGCGGGCACTATGTCATTTAGTCTTAACGACACGTTGGCCGGCGGCATACTCAACCCATACGACGAAAACAGCCCATATTACGATCCGGCTAGCAACGTGCCCGGTTTGGCACCAATGCGCCGCGTCAAACTCCTACGCGAAAACACCGAACTATTTAACGGCGTAGTAGAAAGTTACGATTACCAATACAACCTAGACCGGCAAAACATTGTGGCCGTAAATTGTGTGGACGATTTTTGGTTGCTATCCAACACGTTTATGGACCAACTCAACGTAAGCCCGGAAACGTCCGGGGAACGTATCGACACCGTGTTGGCGTTACCGGAAGTGGATTACACCGGGACTACAAGCATTGCGGCCGGCACCGTGGATTTGGGGCACGATAGCGCGTACACCGTCCCGGCGGGCACCAACGTGTTGGCCTATTTGCAACAAATTAACAACACGGCCGAGTTTGGGCGTTTGTTTATGTCCGCCGACGGGGTTTTGACGTTCCAAAATCGTGTGGGCACGACACTAAGCGGCCCGGTGGCCGTGTTCTCAGATCAGGGCACAAACTACAAATACCGAAACGTGGCTATCCAATTTGACGCTCGACAAGTAATAAACCGCTCGACGGTTACCGGGTTGGACGGAACTACGGCTACGGATCAGGATTTGGCTAGCCAAACTACGTATTTTGTGCAAACCCGTGACGTGTCCAATTCGTTGTTGCACGTAGCCGGCCAAATAACGTCCGCCGCCGAGTACCTACTAACCCCGTATCCGTCCCCACGGCTTACCGCGCTAACCACCAATTTGGCCATGCTTACCGAGGCCCAACGCGACACCGTAGCAACGATTGACATTGGGGACACCATAACTATTACGGTGGACGTGCCGAACTACGGCACCATTAGTAGCGAATTATCCGTGGAGGGAATAGACGGGAAAATATCGTTGGACGGTGGCCATACGCTTACGTTTTACACGGCCGACACGACCGTGGTGTACCAAGTTATTTTGGACGATCCGGTGTACGGTGTGCTCGATAGCACCAACGTATTGGGTTAGGATTACGACATGGCAACGACTCCCTACCCATTTGTTGCCGGTGCCGTTTTAACCGCGTCCCAACTCAATTCGACGTTTAACGTACCGGTAAACAACCAAACCGCTAGTTATGTCCTACTTGCGTCAGACGGTGGCAAACGCGTAGTAATGAATGCCGCCGGCGCAACCACAATTACCGTAAACAACTCGGTATTTAGTGCGGGTGACAGCGTTTGGATCCACAATATTGGGGCCGGTACTTGCACAATTACGGCCGGTACCGCAACAGTAACCACCACGGGTAGTTTGGCATTGGCGCAATGGGGAGGCGGCTCGCTATATTTTACGTCGGCGTCGGCCGCAATATTTTTTCCCGCGTCTGGAAATAATTTAGTAGAAGTCGAATACGTCGTAGTTGCCGGCGGCGGCGGCGGATCTACGTTTAGCGGTGGTGGCGGCGGCGGTGGCTATCGCACAAACGTGGTTGGCCAAACGTCTGGTGGCGGTGCTAGTGCCGAACCGGCGTTATTTTTGCCAAAGGGTACCGCATTTACTGTTACGGTTGGCGCGGGTGGCGCGGGCGGTAGCACAACGGCCAACGGTGGAATTTCTGTTTTTGGCACGATTGTCTCTATTGGTGGCGGCGCGGGTAGTTATGGTAACGGCGGATCCGGTGGCGGCGCGGGTGGTAGCGGCGGTACAGGTATTGGTGGTTCACCCGTTAGCGGGCAAGGATACGCGGGCGGCAACATTACTACCGGTATGGGTTCTGGCAATGAGTCCGGCGCGGGTGGCGGTGGCGCGGGTGCGGCCGGGCAAACGTTGGCAAGCGCGTCTAGCGGTACCGGCTCAAATGGTGGCAATGGTCAAAGCACAACTATTACTGGTTCGTCTAACACATATGCCGGCGGCGGCGGCGGCGGTTCGCGTTTTGCAACCGGTACGGGTACGGGTGGCACCGGTGGCGGCGGTAACGCGGGAGTAGCCGGCGGCACAAACACCGGCGGCGGCGGCGGCGGAAAATCGACGGGAACCGGACAAAATGGTGGTAGCGGTATTGTCATTGTGAGAAGTAAAACGGCCGCCGCGTCCACAACCGGTAGCCCAACTACGGGAACCACCGGGGATTACACCTATTACACATTTACCGGCAACGGTTCTATAACTTGGTAGGAGATTATGGCTCACTTTGCATTAGTCGAAAACGGCGTAGTACGTGACGTTTGCGTGGTAAATAACGAAAATTGCGGTGGTGGTGATTTTCCAGAAAGTGAACCAATCGGACAAGCGTTTATTGCGTCATTGGGTATTCCGGGTGAATGGTTACAAACGTCCTACCACGCAAATTTTAGGGCCGCGTATGCCGGTATTGGAATGGTGTTTTTGCCAAACGTAGGGGAATACGGCGTATTTGCGGTACCAAATGAATAAAAACGCACAATTACAAACGGCGGACCAAACGCTAAAAGGCGCGGTTATTGCGTTAGGTAGTTACGTGGCCCATAAATACAACGTGGATCCACAAATCATTGCGTTGTCCATTCCGGTGGTATCGGCCGTAATGGCCTTAATTAGTACCCGGTTGGGCAACCCAAACACCGCTTGCCTATTCGTGGAAAAGACAGACAAAAACAACTAATGCCCGTTTACAAAGTGCCCGGCTATTCGGTGGTATCCGAACCATTGGCCGGGACAATCGAATGGGTAAAACAAGCCGAACTAACTAGCGGTGGCGCGGTATGGAACAACGGCCACTACGCAATGCGCAACATACGCGGTAGCGACACCGGCGGCAAACGCGGCATTATCTCAAACCACGCACGTGGCGTAGCCATGGATCTGTCCTACCGGCGTATCGAGGCCCGCAAACTAGGCGTACCCAATGCCCGCATAAAAGCCCTAACGTGGCTTAACACCGTCCTAGACAATTGGGAACTATTAGGTGTGCAATGCGTATTGGACTATTTCCCCGAACCCCACGGCCGTGGGTGGCGTGTCGATCGGGTGGACGCACTACCACCCAAGGCCCACAACGTCCAAGCGTGGGTTAAATACATGAAACCCACCATTACCGGGGCACCCGGCGGCGATTGGTTCCATATCGAAATAACGTTAGGTATGGCCAACAACCCGGATCGGGTACGGGCCGCATTCCACGCCGCGTTTGGCAAATCCACCACTACCGAACACGTCCCCACTACGGTGGAACCGACAACTACGAAAGGCGGCAAGCGACGTGCCAGACCAAACGGAAACCAACCAACCTAACCTTATTTTCTATGAGGTTTTAACCGGCCAATTAGACACCGGAACCCAAATACTTGTCCAAATTTTTAGGTTGCCAAACGGCACCATATCGCTAGCCCAACTAGCAATGCGAAACAATAGGTGGGAAACATGGGGCGTACCAATTCGACTAGAACACGCGGGAACACACCCGGCACCGAGGGACGGCGGCGCGGCATGAACGCGCTTATCGGTAGTATTTTTGTGGGTGCCGCGTTTGCAGTCTCCCTATGGGTTAGCCCACTCCCTAATCCACAGCCAGACGCGGCACCTACCAACACCATGGTGCCCGCAAACACCGTTTACAGCCCGCTAGACGCGTCAAAAGCCGCAACCCCTACCACGGTGCCCCAACCCCAAATAGGGGATTGTGGCGCGTGGGCCGGCTACGCGTTGGGGTTCGGTTGGCCGGCAACCGAGGCCCCACAATTAGCCCAAATTATGCGTTTAGAAAGCGGTTGCAACCCGTACGCGGTGGGTGACAACGGCAACTCCTACGGGTTGTTACAAATCCATTGCCCTACGTGGGTGGCGCGCTCGACGCATTGGCCTACCGGGTGGGCCGCCGCCAACGGCTACCCCATAACGTGCAACGATCTATTGGACCCGGCTACAAACCTTGCCATAGGGTTTTTAATTTGGGCCGGTGTCCCCGGATCGGGTGGCGGTTGGTGGAATTGGACCACCTACCGGCCATGAGCGAACTCATGGCAGATTGCCACGGCACCGGCCAATTGGTGTACGCCAAAATAAACGAACTACACGAAAACACCCACGATCTGTTTACGGCCCGTTGCGCATTTTTGGCCATGGTCCGCATACGCATATTGGAACAACGCATAAACGAACTCACCGCCGAACTACAACGGTTGGAACAAGTGGCCCATGGGTGTTACTAAGGCCGTCATAGAATTAGGACCGCTCGACGTAGGCGAACTACGTATGTTCGTGGACTATTTCTACGAAAAACGACACCAACACGGCGAACTCAAAAACACGTCCTACGTAAAACCCGGCTACACGCGCGAGGCGTGGATTAAACGTTGCGACATGGTGGGATTTGCCGCCGAAATGGCATTTGCCCGCTACCTACGCGTCCCCTATGAGTTACAAGCGGACACCAAATTGGCTGGCGCATATGACGTAGCCGGCTACGAAGTACGCGGAACAGATCTAGCCAACGGGTGTCTAATAACCCGAGATTTTGACAAACCCGCCATATACGTGTTGGGCATTGTGGACCGCGTGGACTATCTCAACTACCACGTGACGTTAGCCGGGTGGGCCAACTACGCCGACACACTCAAACCCGAACACCACCGGCCAAGTGATTGGTACCGGGCAAACGCCTACTACACACCACAAACCGAACTACACCCGTTAGGTACGTTGCCAACACTCACAACGAAAGCGACGGTTAGCAATGGCATTTGAGTTAAACGGCTACGTAGATGTTCCCACCCGGTTGCGGTTGGCGTTAAAAGATTGGCCCCAACTACGTATTCAAGAGACATCATGCACTCTTGAACAAGTGGGCGAGCAATTGTTTTTAATTTGCGTGGTCACGGTGTGGCGTGACGAACGGGACGCGGTGCCCGTTATTGCGTCCGCCGCCGAACAAGTACCGGGCCGCACACCATATACGCGTAATGCGGAACGAATGGTGGGGTTTACGTCCGCGTTGGGCCGAGCCTTGGGCTATATGGGCTATGGGATTGACAAGTCCATAGCGAGCCATGACGAAATTAAACACCGGCAAGATATTGAGCCGGTCGAGGATCCATGGCCAACTTCACCCGAGCAAGAAAACCAATTGGCTATGCGCCGCATTGTTGAGAAAGAACAAAACAAACGTAAGGCCATGGCAAGTAATGGGCCGGTGACTGCACCGCAACTAAAAATGCTTAAAATACAAGCCACAAAAGCCAATTTGGCAGATGATGAGGCGTTGCGGCTATTCTGCACCGACACATTGGGCAAAGAGATTGAGAGCGTAAGCGCGCTAACAAAATTTGAGGCCTCAAAGGTTATTGAGGAATTGTTAAAAGAAGTGGCTAGCAAGAGCATGGAACGGTCCGAACCGTTTTAGACAATTGAGGTAGGACCGTCTCACGGTTACGTCCCGCACGTGTCTAGCGGGTGTTGGTGTAAATCCACGCGGCCTAACCGGCCGTAGTTAGCCCGTTAGAAAGGCGGGTAAAGCCCATGCGCATTAAACGGCGTGTGGCAAGTGTGATCCGTGCTTAACCAACGGACGGGTTGGTGCCCGGGGGCACTATGCCCTAGACCTACCAACTAACCTAAACAAACAAACAAATGCAAAAACAACACGCGACACAAACCCGACACCCGGGCCACACCATGCAAACCGATAGCAAGGCGCAACGCGCCGCGCTAGGACAAGCGCGATAGCGCGCGTCAGGCCCTATGCCTAAACGAACCGCAAACCCAAAATACCGGGCACGTCGAGCCGCACTCCTACGCGATAAACCCGTGTGCGTATGGTGCAAGATCAGGCCGGCCACCGAGGCAGACCACTTAGTGCCCTATGACATGGTGGGAGATGACACCGAATTAGTGCCGGCTTGCAAGCCGTGTAACTCTCGACGCGGTGCCGAACACCAAGCACGAAAACGACGAAATACAAACACACGCCAACGCCAACACCAAACACGCACA
>Ga0129336_10001385_pt1 | contig 14674 bp, 13 predicted proteins | sample CPB6_02_DNA_FD_96878 | JGI IMG/M metagenome (GOLD analysis project Ga0129336, IMG submission 96878) | Freshwater to marine salinity gradient microbial communities from Chesapeake Bay, USA - CPBay_Sum_0.6_0.2_DNA | ecosystem: Environmental > Aquatic > Marine > Coastal | place: USA: Chesapeake...
CAAGGAGAAAAGACAAATGACCCAAAAGCAAGAACTTCGTCTATTGGTGGAAAAAATGGCCAATATGCCCTGGCAGCAGTACCCGGGCCACTTTGGCGGCGCCTTGTCCAAGGAGCTGGCCGGGCCACTGACCACGGGAAGCGAGAAGGTTGACTTTCGGATCTCGCGCTATGCCCCAATGGCCTATGTGCAGGAGCATGTGCATAAGGTGCAGGAGCAGGTTTACTATGTGTTGGAGGGCGAGGGCATCCTCACGCTGGACGATCAGCGCCATCTGATGCGACCCCATGACTATGTTTTCGTGCCACCAGGCATTCGGCATAGCTTTACCAACACCGGAACCAATGGGTTGGTTTTTCTGGTGGTGACAACCCCGGCTTCCGATGAAGAGGAGGCGGTTTGATGAATAGCAACACCAAGGCTGTACTCAACACCGATAACCTCCCGACCTATGGATTGTTGATCAATGGTGAATGGGTGCGCGGCGCTGGACCAGTTCTCACGGTCCTGGACAAGTACCGTCTGTCCCCTTGCGCGAAGTTGACGACGCCGGACGATGGGCAGTTGCTCATGACGGTTGATGCCGCTCATGCGGCCTTTCGCGCGGGCGCGCCAGTGGCCTATGAGCGCGGCCTCATACTGGAGCGGGCGGTTCAGATACTGGATTCCAGGGCCAAGGAATTCGTTCATGCCATGCAGCTTGAGGCGGGATTTACACAGAGCGATGCCCAGGGTGAGGTTCGGCGCTGTCTGCAGACCCTCAGGCTTTCGGCGGAAGAGGCGCGTAGATTGGCGGGCGAGGTGATTCCCCTGGCGGGGGCCCCAGCAGCGGCCGGCCGCATGGGCTTTACCATTCGGGTGCCACTGGGCGTGGTTTTGGCTGTCACCCCATTCAACTCCCCCCTCAATACTGTCATGCATAAGGTCGCCCCGGCCTTCGCGGCTGGCAACGCCGTCATTCTCAAGCCATCCAGCAATACCCCAATGACAGCCTGCTTATTGGCCGAGGTTCTGCTGGAGGCGGGCATGCCCAAAGGTTTCCTGAGTGTGCTGCATGGTAGCGGCGAGATGGTGCGCCAATTACAGGCTGACCACAGGGTCAGGTTTTTTGCGTTTACTGGCAGCACCGAAGTTGGCCGTGTCATACAGCAGGCGGCAGGCCTGCGCCGTACCCAGATGGAGTTGGGCTCGATTGCCTGCACAATTCTTTGCGACGATGCCAACCTGGAGGCTGCCTTGCCCAAAGTGGTCAATGCGGGCTATCGCAAGGCAGGCCAGGTCTGTACCTCAGTCCAGTTGTTGCTGGTGCACGAGACACTGCGGCAGGATGTCGAGCGAAGGCTGGCTGAAATGGTTCAGGCTTTGTCCTATGGTGATCCAGGCGACCCACAAACCTTTGTCGGCCCGGTGATCAGCGAAGGCAATGCCATTCGCATCGAAAGCTGGATCGAAGAGGCTGTTGCCAGAGGTGCCAAGCGCCTGGCCGGCGGCGCTAGGCAGGGCTCGGTGGTACCACCCACACTGTTGACTCAGATTTCAGATGACATGAAGGTGGGCTGTCAGGAAATTTTTGGCCCGGTGGTCTGCATTGTTCCATTCAAGACCTTGGCTGAAGCAATTGCCCGTGTGAATGCTACCCCCTACGGTCTGGCCACTGGGGTCTTTACCAATCGATTGAACGACGCCCTGGCTGCCGCACAGCAACTTGAAGTTGGTGGCGTGCATATCAATGAAACCTCAAGTTCGCGCGTTGACCTCATGCCGTATGGAGGCAGCAAGGACAGCGGTTTCGGGCGAGAGGGCCCGCGTTATGCCGTACACGAAATGACAGAAGAGCGCATTGTGACCATAACCACGCTTTAAACAAGCATCCGGAGAACTAAAGTCATGCCCAAAATGAAAGGTGGCGAGCTAATCGCCCAGTATCTGGTTCAGGAGAAAGTGCCTTATATCTTCGGGATCTGCGGCCACGGTAATGTGGGCATCCTGGATGCCTTGTACGATGTGAAAGACCGGTTGCAGCTCATTTCACCCCGCCACGAGCAGTGCGCCGGCCACATGGCTGATGCCTACTTCAGGGTCAAGCACAAGCCGGTCGCTACCCTCACCTCCACGGGTCCTGGGTCCGCCAATATGGTGATGTCCTGCGCCACGGCCTTGTCAGATTCTTCGGCATTCATGTGTATCACGTCCAATGTGCCTACGTCACAGCATAACCGGGCGCCGTTTCAGGAACTCTACAAGCACAACCAGGCAGATTTTGCGCAGGTGATGCGGCCGGTGGTCAAGCGCGCCTTTCAGCCCACCCGCGTTGACATGCTGCCACTGGCGCTGCGACAGGCCATGGACACCATGGTCACCGGCCGGCCCGGACCAGTGAATCTGGACATCCCCTACAACGTTTACCAGGAGGAGGATGAGGTCGAGTTACCGCCTCCCTCCAACATTCATCGTGCGCACCGTCCAGGCGCCAGCGATGCAGATGTGGCCAGTACGCTCGATTTACTGGCCAATGCGCACCAGCCGGTGCTGTTTATAGGACACGGGGCCACCTTGTCAGAGGCTGGGGCAGAAATTACCGAACTGGCCCAAATGTTGGGGATCCCGGTGATCACCTCGCCAAACGGCATGGGTGCGATTCCTGGCAACCACCCCTTGGCGCTGGGTTTTATCGGGCGCAATGGGGCCTATCCAGCCAATGAGGCTGGGCGCCGCGCCGATCTGGTGATCACGCTGGGCACCCGTTTTGATGATCGCAGTGCTTCGAGCTGGCACCCGGGTTATTCGTGGAATTTTCCAAAGACCCAACTGGTGCATGTCGATATTGATCCGCAGGAACTGGGTCGTAACTATGCTCCGACCTTGGGCGTCATTGCCGATGTCAAGGTGTTTACAAGACAGTTGCTGAATGCCTTGCCATCGCGGCCAGCCATCGATGCGGCGCGTTATGCCCCTTGGCTGCAGCAGGTGAAGGGCTGGCAATCACAGTGGGAGACTTTCGTTCGCCCGCATTTCACGGATTCAACCAGCCCGTTGCGACCGGAGTTCGTTGTCGGAACTTTGCAAAAATTATTGCCAGAGGATGTCATTTTGTCCCTGGATTCGGGGGTGCATCACAACTGGTTCATGCAATTTTGGCAAGCCATGCGGCCTCAAAGCATGCTCAACAGCTGGGGTTATTCGAGCATGGGCTTTGGTGTGTGCGGCATCATGGGGGCACAACTTGCCGCGCCCGACCGGCCCTGCGTAGCAGTCGTGGGCGATGGTGGCTTCACCATGGCGCCCTATGTCTTGTGTACCGCAGTAGAGTACAACTTGCCAGTGGTCTGGATTGTCTGGAACAACTTTGCTTGGGGCGCGATCCGTGACTTGCAATATGGCTTGTTCGATGGGCGGGAAATTGGTACGGCCTTCTACAAGGGCCAGACTGGTGAACGCTACAACCCTGACTTTGCTGCGTGGGCACGCGCCTGTGGGGCGGACGGGTACACCGTCACGCGACCCCAGGAGTTGGGTGCGGCAGTTGAGCAGGCTCTGCGAAACAAGCGCCCCTGTGTGATTGATGTTCATGTGGATGGTGAGGTGCGGCCTCCTTCCACAGGAACCTGGCAACTTCCCCCAATACCTTACAAGGAACCCATCTACGGCAAACCTTTCGAGGCTTGACTATATGCTGATTGCTTACGGGTTCGTGCAACAAACCTACTATCTTTGATCATCCTGGAGTATCTATGAGCAAAAAAATTGCCCTTGTTTTTGGTGGCACACGTGGCATCGGTGCGGCCTGTGTGGAAAAGCTGGCTCAAAGCGGATATGACGTGGCCTATACCTATGTCAGCAGCGCTCCCAACCTGCCGGCCGCGATTGCCGGCGCAAAGACCAAGGGCTACAAGGTGGACATTCGTGAACCTGATCAGATTGCCGGTGTCTTTGATGAGGTGCGCAAAGACTTTGGTGCTGCCCCCCATTGCGTGGTGGCTAATGCGGGTATCAACGTGCCACCCGGACCCATGGCCTCTTTTGATCCGGCTAATTTTCGTAAGCTGGTCGAGGTCAATATCGTGGGCGCCTTCAATGTGCTCAGCGCTTCTGCCAGGCAGGTTCAGGACGGCGGCAACATCATCGGCTTGACAACCTCCATGGTGCGAGTGGCCATCCCAGGGGGTGGGCCCTATACCGCCAGTAAGGCGGCCGTAGAAAGTTTGCTGCGCTCCATGTCGCGGGAACTTGCCGCTCGTGGCATCCGTGTCAACGGCGTGGCACCTGGTCCGGTGGATACCGACCTGTTTCGTGCCGGCAAGGATGAGGCCGCGCTTGCCCGCTCGGCCGCGCTGAGCCCTTTCAACCGAGTCGGGCGGCCCGACGAGGTGGCGGAGGTGGTGGCATTTCTAGCCTCGGACAAGGCGTCCTGGATCCAGGGTCAGATCGTGCAGCCTAACGGCGGTATGGTTTGAGCTCCTGAGCCGGCCAAGGAAATTTACGAATGGATAGCACCCAGGTTTTTGATGTGGTGGTGGTTGGTGGTGGCGGCGCTGGGTTGGCCGCAGCGATTGAAGCGCGCGAAGGTGGTGCCAGCGTGGTGTTGCTTGAGAAAAATCCGTCCCTCGGGGGCTCCACGGCCTGGTCTATTGGTTCAGTGACTGCAACGGGTACACCCCATCAGCGCAAAAAAGGCATCGTTGACAATCCGCAGGATCATTGGGCCGATATGCCAGGCTTTGCGGGAGATCTTGACCCGCGCGACAACCCGCAGTTGCGGCAGATCCTTTGCGAGGAAATTCCAGCCACGTTCCAATGGTTGCTGGATTCGGGGGTTCGTTTCATGGGCCCCATGCCAGAGCCGCCGCATCGACAACCGCGCATGCACAACGTGCTGCCCAATTCGCGCTCCTTCATCTATCACCTGAGCCGTCGTGCCAAACGTGTAGGCGTGCAGATTTTGACGGAACAGCATGTGCAATCGCTGGTGGTAGAAGCGGGACGGGTTGTGGGTTTGGAAGTCCAGCAGGGCGCAAGCAACCGTCGCTTTATTGCAAGAAGCGGGGTTGTACTGGCGGCGGGTGATTTCACCAACGACCCTGAATTCAAGCGGCGTTTCATGGGGCAGCAGCAGTCCAAGGTCGAGGGGATCAATCGGACCGCCACAGGCGATGGCCAGCGAATGGCCGAACACCTGGGCGCCCAGGTCATCAACGGAGATCTCGCTTTGGGGCCGGAACTTCGATTCATGGCGCCTGCCAAGGAAAATTTTGTTCGCAGGCTTCCCCCATGGCGCTGGCTAGCAGTTTTTATGCAATGGTCACTGGACCATCTGCCTGCTGCTATTTTGCGGCCCTTCATGATGAAGTTCCTGACAACCGCGCTGGCGCCCTCGACCTTGCTTTTTGACGCCGGGGCTGTCTTGGTCAACCGGCGCGGCGAGCGCTTCGGCAATGAATTGGATAAGCCGGCTTGGCGCTTGCCCGATCAACCTGACAAAGTGGGGTACATCTTGATTGACGGGGATTTGATCAAGCAGTTTTCAGCCTGGCCTCACTTTGTCTCTACTGCACCGGGCATTGCCTATGCCTATATCCCGGATTACAGTCGCAACCGTCCGGATGTTTACACCGAGGCGGCCTCCCTGGATCAACTTGCGGCCAAGCTTGACATGAATGCCGACCAGCTCAAGCAAAGTGCAGTTTCAGGGTCTGTCCGACCGCTTGGGCAGGGGCCTTATGCCGCGCTTGGTCCCGTTCGGGCTGTTTATGTTCATAGCGAGGGCGGCTTGCGGGTGGACTCAAATCACCGGGTTCTGGCTGCTGATGGAGCACCCGTTCCAGGTCTGTTTGCCGCTGGATCAACCGGCCAAGGAGGCTTGTTGCTCAAAGGGCACGGTCACCATCTGGCCTGGGCCTTTGTATCGGGTCGTCGAGCCGGTTTGTTTGCCGCCCGATCAGATCGAATGGCGACCTGACATGGCATCCCGATTCGTGCGACTCACTACTGACTGTTTACCCTACCCGGTGCACTCGATGTCGTTTTCCCGGTCAGTATTTTTTATTGAAAAAGTTACTCTACACCGAGCGTGACCCTGGGAGCCGTTTTGCCCCGCCTAGCGCGCCGACTTCTTCCCGAACGACACCCCCCCTTAATTTGTCCAAGCTGAACCACTGGAGATCTTCTTGAAATTAGCCACTTTTACGACCGCCGCCTTGCCCAAAATTTCCCTGCTGGGGGCTGAATGCGGTGACCGGATGTTGGACTTGGGTCAGGCCGCCGCCTTGATTGAACCCAATGTCCCCAAGTTGCCGACCTCTATGAAGGCCTTGCTGGAGGAGGGTAAGGCAGGCCTGGAAAGAGTTCAGAAATTATTGCAAATCGCCCGTTCCAATCAGGAACTGCTGGCCAAAGCCAGTTACTCCCTGAAAGACATTCATTTTTTACCCCCAATTCAAGATGCCAACAAATTTCTCTGCGTGGGCAAGAACTATCGGACGCATCTGGAGGAACTCAAGCGGACCGACCTGATCAAGGAAATGCCCAACGAGCCCACCGGCTTCATCAAGCTGAACGCCTGCCTGACCGGTCACGGCGCCGATGTCGAGCGGCCACCTACCGTCAGCCACCTGGACTATGAGCCCGAACTGGTGTTCGTCATTGGTAAGCCGGCCTATCAGGTCAAGGGGGACAATGCTTTTGATTATGTGGCGGGCATCACCCTTTTGAACGACCTGACCTGCCGCGATACGCAAAAACGAGAAGTGGCCTCAGGCTCGCGCTTCTGGACCGCTAAAAACGCACCCGGTTTCGGACCCCTGGGGCCCTACATCATCACCATGGATGAGGTGCCAGACCCCTACAACATCTGGGTCACTTGCAGCGTCAATGGGCAAGAGCGGATGCGGGTCAATACCAGCGACCAGATCTGGAAACTGCCGCGCATCATCGAGCATTTTTCCCGCCTGGTCCCTCTGATGCCGGGCGACATGTTCTCCACAGGTGCCCCGGGTGGGGTGGCGGTGGGCAAGCCCAACGCCGAAGAGTTGTTTCTGAAGAATGGCGATGTCGTCGAATGCGCTTTTGAAAACCCACCTATGTTGCTGAGCAACAAGATTGTGCCTGCACGTGGTTCTGCAAATTGATCAGCAAGGAGTCGTGATGAACCCCATGTGGAACCTCAGGTGTTTTGTCCTGCTGGCGGCGGCCGGCCTGGCAACATGGACCTTCTCCCTGAATGCACAGGCCCAGCCTCAACCTTATCCGGAGCGACCGGTCACCATCGTGGTGCCCTTTCCTCCAGCAGGTGGTGCTGACACATTGGCGCGCATTCTGTCGACGCGCCAGAGCGCGCTCTGGAAGCAGCCGGTGGTGGTGGAAAACCGACCCGGTGCCAGTGGACATATCGGGGCCGCCCATGTGGCGAAATCCGCACCCGATGGCTACACCTTGTTGATGAGTTCCACCGCCTCACTGACAGAAAAAAATGTTGCGCAATTTGCGCCGATCGCCTTGGTCTCGGCCTCGCCCTATGTGGTCGCAGTCAGCCCCAAACTGGGCGTCAAAACCCTGAGTGAATTCATCTTGCTGGCCAAGTCACGGCCGGGCAAGCTGACATTTGGTTCCTCGGGCAAGGGTTCTGCCTCTCACCTGACGGTCGAGCTGTTCAAGCAGATGGCCGGGGTTGATATGTTGCACGTGCCTTACAAAGGGACGGGCCAGGCGGTGAGTGACCTGTTGGGCGGTGCCATTGATGTAATGTTCGCGCCTGGCCAAACGGTGTTGCCCCATGTGAAGGCTGGCAAGTTGCAGGCCCTGGCTGTCACCAGCGCGGTTCGTGCCAAGGCGTCGCCCGAGTTGCCAACCGTCGCCGAAGCGGGCCTGCCCGGCTACGCCGCGGTGGGCTGGTTTGGCCTGTTGGCCCCGGCGGATACGCCCAAGCCTGTGTTGGGAAAGCTCAGCGCCGACTTTGCAGCCGCCTTGCAGGACCCGGCCATCGAAAGAACCATGTTGGCCAGTGGTGCAGAGCCAGCCAATCTGGTGGGTGACGCGTTCGGCCGGTTCATTCGGCAAGAGCTAGATAAATGGACCCGAATCGAAATGCTGTCAGCCAACAATCCGGCAGAAACAAAGCGATGAACAATCTCGATATAACCTTCAAACAGGTGCTTGGATGAATCAAAAACCGGATGTGCTGGTGATTGGCGGCGGCAATGCGGCGCTGTGTGCCGCCTTGATGGCGCGCGAGGCGGGGGCTTCGGTGCTGCTGCTGGAGGCGGCCCCCAAGGAATGGCGCGGCGGCAATTCGGTGCACACCCGCAATTTGCGCTGTATGCATGAGGAGCCACAGGATGTGTTGGTGGAAACTTATCCAGAAGAGGAATACTGGCAGGACCTGCTAAAGGTGACCGGCGGTCAAACCGATGAAGCGCTGGCCCGCCTAGTGATTCGCGCGTCCAGCACCTGCCGCCCCTGGATGAAAAAGCATGGCGTTCATTTCCAGCCCTCGCTGTCGGGCACCTTGAGCCTGTCGCGTACCAACGCGTTTTTCATGGGTGGCGGCAAGGCCCTGGTGAACGCTTATTTCCGCAGCGCAGAAAAACTGGGCGTGCAGATTCGCTACGAGTCACCGGTGGATCGGTTGGAGATCGAGGGGGGGCACTTCAAGGCTGCCTATGTCCATGGCGAGCGTATCGAAGCGCGCTCCTGTGTGGTGGCGTGTGGCGGGTTTGAGAGCAATCGGGCGTGGTTGCGCGAGGTCTGGGGTCAGAATGCGGAGGGTGAATGGCCTGCTGACAACTTTCTCATCCGTGGCACCCGCTACAACCAAGGCGTTTTGATCAAAGACCTCCAAGCCCAAGGCGCTGACATGATTGGGGACCCCACCCAGTCGCACTGCGTGGCGATTGACGCACGGGCTCCGCTCTATGACGGCGGGATCACCACGCGGCTTGACTGTGTGTCCTTGGGGGTGGTGCTCAATCGGCACGGTCAGCGTTTTTACGACGAGGGCGAGGACTTCTGGCCCAAGCGTTATGCCATCTGGGGCCGCTTGGTGGCCTTGCAATCGGGGCAAATCGCTCACTGCATCATTGACAGCAAGGCGATCGGCCGTTTCATGCCGCCAGTCTTCCCCGGGGTCAAGGCCGATACGCTGCCAGAGCTCGCGCAAAAAATCGGTTTGCCGGTCGACACCTTCGTGCAGACCATCCATGCCTTCAACGCGGCTTGCCGTGAAGGCAATTTTGACCACACAGTTCTGGACGACTGCCACACCGAAGGCATCACCCCTGCCAAAACCCACTGGGCCCGGCCAATTGATACCGGCCCTTTCTACGCCTTTTCCTTGCGCCCGGGCATCACTTTCACTTACCTGGGGATGAAGACCGACCAAACCACGGCCGTGCGCTTTGGCGGCCTGGCGAGCGACAACTTGTTTGTGGCTGGCGAAATGATGGCAGGCAACGTGCTGGGCAAGGGCTACACCGCCGGCGTGGGCATGTCGATCGGCACTGCGTTTGGCCGTATTGCCGGTACCGGGGCGGCGCAGGCCGCGTTCAAACAAAAGAATCTGGAGCAACAGCGTGCAGCAGCTTGAGCAATTGACCCGTGATGCGAGGGCCCTGGCCAAGGGTGAGGTTGTGCCTGGAACTGACGAGGCCGAGGTGGCCCGTCAGCTTCAAATCTGCAATGCCTGTCGTTACTGCGAAGGTTTTTGTGCCGTGTTTCCGGCGATGACGCGGCGTCTGGAGTTTTCCGTCACAGACGTGCATTACCTGGCGAATCTTTGCCACAACTGCGGCGCCTGCTTGCATGCCTGTCAGTACGCGCCGCCGCACGAGTTTGCGGTCAATATTCCCCAGTCCATGGCCAAGGTGCGTTTGCGCACCTACACCGATTTCGCCTGGCCGCAGGCTTTGGGCCAGCTCTACCAGCGCAATGGCCTGACGCTGGCACTGGCCACCGCTGGCGCACTGACGTTCTTTCTGCTGCTGACCCTTTGGCTGAAAGACACTTTGTGGCGCGTGCCCAGTACAGCAGATTTTTACGCGATCTTCCCGCACAACCTGATGGTGGCCATGTTTGCACCGGTGTTTCTCTATTCGGTGCTGGCACTATGGCGAGGCGTACGCGACTTCTGGTCAACCGTCACCCCGGGGCAAGACTACCCGGCCCCGACACTGGCGGGCGTGCGAGGCCCAGCGGTGGCTGAAGCCACTCACGATGTGCTGCGCCTGAAATACCTAGATGGCGGCCACGGTGAAGGCTGCAACAATGAGGATGACGCTTGGACCCGGCGGCGCCGCGTGTTTCACCACTTTACTTTTTACGGGTTTTTGCTCTGCTTTGCCGCCACCAGCGTGGCCACGCTCTACCACTACCTGATGGGGTGGCAAGCACCTTATGATTTGCCCAGCTTGCCCAAGTTATTGGGAGCGCTGGGCGGTGTCAGTTTGTTGATTGGCACGGTGGGGCTGCTGCGCTTGAGCCTGAGGCGTCATCCGCAACACGGAGATGCAGCCCAGAAGCCGATGGATCGTGGCTTCATTGCCTTGCTGTTTTTTACCAGCCTGACCGGCTTGGTGCTGTGGGGCGTGCGCGGTACGGCAGCGCTACCCACGCTGCTGGCATTGCACTTGGGCTGTGTGATGGCGCTGTTCCTCACTTTGCCCTACGGCAAATTTGCCCATGGGATTTACCGCAGTGCAGCCCTGTTGAAGTCGGCTCTGGAAAAGCGCCTGCCCAGCAAGATCAAAATTAGCGAGGATTGATTGCAGCCCTGTGTTGGGTAGGTTTATCTGCAAGATCAAAGGAGACCCACATGGTTGAAGATGGACACTTAAAGATCGCCTCGATGCAAGGAAACTGCTCAGCAGAGGAATGGCAGTCCAGGGTGGATCTCGCGGCTTGCTACCGCTTAGTGGATCTGTACGGCATGTCCGACATGATGGCCAACCATATTTCGATGCGGGTGCCTGACCAGGAGGGGGCCTTTCTTATCAACGCCTACGGCATGATGTATGAAGAGATTACCGCCTCCAGCCTAATCAAGATCGATGTGGAGGGCAACATCCTGTCCAAGCCGGATTTTGGCGAACTCAACTACGGCATCAACAAGGCAGGCTATGTGATTCATAGCGCGGTTCACGCTGCACGGCCTGATCTGGCCTGTGTCATCCATACCCACAGCTGGGCCTCGATGGCGGTATCGGCCTTGGCGTGCGGGCTGCTGCCCATCACGCAGACGGCCATGCGTTTCCTCAAGATCGGCTACCACGACTACCAGGGCGTGGTGCTGAATTTGCAGGAACAGGAGTCGCTTCTGAAGGATATCGGTGAGAAGGAAGCCTTGCTGTTACGCAACCATGGTGCTATGACCGTCGGGCGGACAGTGGGGGAGGCGTTCAACTGGATGCATCGCTTGGAATTGTCCTGCCGCACCCAGTTGGCGGCCATGGCTTGCAATACCCCGCTGGTTGAAGTGTCCCCGGCGGTCCTGGAGGAAACTTGGAACAATTACCAGCCGGGCACCCGCCGACCCTATGGTCTGATGGAGTGGCCGGCGCTGCTGCGCAAACTCGATCGACTAGATCCGAGCTACAAGACCTGATGGTTTGGTGAAAAAGTAAATATCTCACAACATAAAGGAGACAACATGAAACATAAAAATCTGATGCACCAAGTGCTGGCTTTGGTGCTGGGACTTTCTGCCCTGGCGGCCTTTGGCCAGAACTTTCCGGCTAAACCCGTGACGCTGGTGGTGCCGTTTGCGCCCGGCGGCAACCTGGATGTTGTGGCCCGAACGATAGCCCCCGCCATGGAGCGCGCCTTGGGGCAGCCGGTGGTTGTGGACAACAAGCCTGGCGCCGGCGGGGCGCTGGGGGCGGCATTCGTTGCCAGGGCGCCAGCCGATGGCTATACCTTGCTGGTCAGCACACCCAATGCCTTGGTGGTATTGCCGCAAATGACGAAGACCAGCTACACGCTGGAAAATTTTCAGCCGATTGGATTTGCCGCCACTACGGCCTTGGTCGTTGTCGTCAAAGGCAGTGATACGCGTTTCCCGGACATGGGTGCTTTGCTCAAAACAGTGCGCGGCAATCCTGGCAAGCTTTCGGCTGGCCATGCCGGGCTTGGAACAACCAATCACATGGCCATGATGCAAATGGAAGAGGCGGCTGCCATCCAACTCAACCCGATCCCCTACAAGGGAGGCGCACCTGCCATCGTGGATCTGATTGGTGGACAAACCGATCTGGTGGTGGATCAATTGACCAGCTCCGCAGCGCATATCAAATCGGGAGCTCTGCGGGCACTGGCCGTCATGTCGCGTGAGCGTGACCCGGCGCTGCCCAATGTCCCCACATTGCGCGAGGTGGGATTGGCCAATTTCGAGGCCGATACGGTGGCGGGTCTTCTGGCACCGGCAGGGACCCCCGCCCCGGTTGTGGATAGTTTGAATGCCGCTTTACGAAAAGCGCTGGCAGAAGACACCGTGCGCTCGCGTCTATTGAATGTTGGCAGTCTGGCGCGTCCTTCGACACCTCAGGAATTTGGCAAGCTGCTGTCGCAAGAGAGCACCCGGGCTCTGGCCTTGGCCAATGCCGGTAAATTGAAATCAGCCAAGCAATGACGCGCCCGTGTCTGCCGCCGCTGCCGCAGATCAGCGGCCTGCAATTTCAGCCGCCGGTTGGAGCATGCGACTGCCACGCCCACGTTTTTGGTCCATTCGCGCGCCACCCCCTGTCTGAAGAGCGAAGCTATACCCCGGAAGAATTCGATGGATCAACTTTTATCCAGCACCTTGATGCGCTTGGTCTGACTCGCGGCGTATTGGTCACCGGTAGCGTTTGCGGTGCAGATAACGGGGCGATTTTGGAGGCTCTCGAGCAATACCCAGACCGTTTGCGTGGGGTTGTTGTGGCTATGGGTAGTGTTTCTGACACAGAACTTGACCGCTGGCACGCGGCCGGGGTGCGCGGAGTACGCGCCAACCTGTACCAGCTCGATGGTCACAAGGTGTACCGTAACGGAGTGGGCCTGGAGGATCTGGAGGCCTTGGCGCCGCGCATGGCTGATCGTGGCTGGCATGCCCAAATCTGGGTACATGCGCCAGACTTACCAGCCCTTAGTCCCCGCTTACGCAGATTGGGGGTGACGCTGGTGATCGATCACATGGGACGTATGTCATCGGCTCGAGGTGTCAAAGATCCAGGGTTTCAGCACCTGTGTTCAATGCTTGCTGACGGCATGGCCTGGACAAAAATATCTGGCGCAGACCGCAACACGGTGCAGCGCAGAGGTCAGAATTTTCCGCTTTACTCGGATATTGATCCGTTCGCAGCGGCACTGCTTCAGGCCAACCCTCAGCGCGTCGTCTGGGGTACCGACTGGCCGCATATCAATTACTTCGAACCAGACAGGGTTCCCGATGATGGTGAATTATTGAACCTGCTGGCCCGCTGGATACCTGACACAGCGCAGCGCCATCAGATCCTCGTAGACAATCCGGCGATTCTGTATGACTTTCCTCGCTAGTGGCCAAGCCGGGTACTGCTGTAATCAATCAAGCCAGCACTGAACAGTCTGACAAGCTTTAGTTGAGATGACCATTAGTAAAGATCAATCGCTGCGCCTGCTACTCTCGCAGCAAGCGCTGGATCAATGGGGGCCGGCCATCGAAAAAGTGCTCACGGGCTACGCCTTTGAACTGGTCACCATTGAATCAGCTGTGCTCCAGCGCCGAACTGATCTGGACGTGGCTTTCATTTCGCGCGATGTCACTGGCTTGTCGACCAAGCATGAGTTGGCCCCGTCCCTGCAGGCGTGCTATGAGATCCTGCGGCGATCGAAAGGACTGCGCTGGGTGCATATTCACTCGGCAGGTGCCGACCGAGCGATTTATGTCGAACTGCGCCAACGGGGCGTGGTCATCAGCACCTCCTCGGGTGCCAGCGCCGAAGTGGTGGCGCAGTCTGCCCTGGCGGGCTTGCTGGCACTGGCGCGGCGATTTCCCCAGTTGATGGCCGCACAGCGCGAACATCGTTGGGCACCATTGCTGGGAGAAGGTCAACCACCAGATTTGAGCGGCCAGTCCATGGTGCTGGTGGGTTGGGGTCCGATCGGGCAACGTATCGCTGCGGTGGTGCGTTTGCTGGGAATGAGACTTACGGTGGTGCGAACCAAAGTTGCGGCAACCCAGGAAGGGGTTGAAACGGTTGACTTTGATGGCTTTGAGTCGGTGTTGCCCGCTGCCGACTGGCTGGTGTTAGCCTGTCCGTTGACGGAGCGCACCCGGCGATTGGTGGGTGCAAAAGCGCTGTACGCCATGCCCAAAGGGGCGTGCCTGATCAATGTGGCGCGCGGCGAGGTGGTGGACCAATCTGCGCTGATTGCTGCGCTGCGCAGCGCTCACCTTGGGGGCGCCATGCTGGATGTGTTTGAGCATGAGCCCTTGCCGGCTGATTCCCCTTTATGGGATTTCCCCAATGTGATCGTCACCCCTCACACGGCCGCGCATTCACAGGGAAATGAGAAGCGCGTTGCTGGCATGTTTCTGGACAATCTCCAGCGCTGGCGTGATGGCTTGCCGCTGTTGAAGCTGGCACATTGAGTGCAGGGTGCTCAGACCCCAAACTGCTGCACAGAGGGGTCAGTCTGTACCAGCTCCAGAGGGTAGCGCTGGCCGCGCAGA
>Ga0129336_10001386_pt1 | contig 14667 bp, 19 predicted proteins | sample CPB6_02_DNA_FD_96878 | JGI IMG/M metagenome (GOLD analysis project Ga0129336, IMG submission 96878) | Freshwater to marine salinity gradient microbial communities from Chesapeake Bay, USA - CPBay_Sum_0.6_0.2_DNA | ecosystem: Environmental > Aquatic > Marine > Coastal | place: USA: Chesapeake...
AATGTGATTGGTAGTGCTAATCTCATTCAGGTTATTCAGGATCATCAGGAAGATTGTAAACTGATGTTCTGTTCTACTTCTGAGGTTTATGGCAACGTTGGTCAGGATGGGCGCAAGATTCATTGGGAAGATCAGATCGTTCCCTCAAATCCTTATGGTGCTTCTAAAGCAGCTACCGATGTTTATCTGCAAGAACGCATGAACAATGGGTTCATTAAAGGATTTATTACTCGTGCATTTTCTCACACTGGTCCTCGTCGTGGACGTATCTTCTCAATCTCCTCTGATGCTTATCAGATTGCACGGATGATGAAAGGTCTTCAAGAACCAATTCTAAAGGTTGGTAATCTTAGTACAACCCGTGTTGTGATGGATGTTCGTGATACTGTAAGGGCATATTATCTTGCAATGATTCATCCAGAGGTAACAAACCATGTGTTTAATATCTGTGGTGATACTCCACGTAAGATGCAATTCTTTACTGATAAACTGATTGAACTATCTGGTCTTGATCATGTTGAACAAAGAATTCATGAGCCATTCTGGCGTCCACATGAGATTTATTATCAGCATGGTGATTCCACTAATCTTGTTGAAATGACTGGATTTAAAGAAGAGTATGATATTGAAACTACTCTTAATGACCTTTTGAGGTATTGGTATGACAAAATCAATTGATAAAGTTGGTCTTATCTATCAACCATGTGGACTTGGAGATATTCTATTTCTTCAAAAACTTGCATATCATATTAAAGATCTTGGATATGAAGTGTATTGGCCAGTTGTCCATGAATTAAAGTGGTTATCAGATTACATTCCACACTTTAATTTTGTTTCTTGGGGTGATGATAAATCACCTATAACTGGTCCACCACTTCCAGATTCATGTCAGTTTCCTTATAAAGAAAAATATATTCAAGGCGCACCAACAACAATCTCTGATAACTTATATTTCTTTCAGGGATTTGATAATTACCAACCAATCATGGCTGGAAAATATAATAGCATATCTCTAGACTGGAAAGATTGGAGGGATAATATTAAGTTTGTTAGAAATAAAGAAAAGGAAGATAAACTGTTCTATGATGTTCTTGGACTTAAGGATGGTGAGTCATATGTTCTGGTAAATCGATATTGGTGCACAAGACCTAGAGTTGAAGTTTGTGATAGAATATCAATCAATCCTTCTGATTATGGTGGTCTTAAGGTAGTTGAAGCAAGTCATGTTCAAGGGTATTCTATTTTTGATTGGTGTAAAGTTATTGAGAATGCATCTGCATATAACTTTATTGAAACTGCCTGGAACTATCTTTTTGAATCTTCAGAGATGTATGATAAAGTAAAAGATAAACCTATGTTCCTTCATCATCGATGGGGCGATTGGTCACAGACAAGATACTTATTTAACTTACCCTGGCAATATCAATGATCGAAACTATTACATATAAAGGCGAAGACTATCCAGCATTTCAAACTATTGGAAATGCATCCCAATTTGCCATTCCATTTGCAAAGCATGTTTGTCATGGATTTGGATATGATATTGGATGTATGAAAGAAGAGTGGGCTTTTCCTGGTGCTCGTGCAATCGATCTAGATTTTCCTGATGAGTATCATGCTCTAAATCTTCCCAAAGAAGAACCAGATTTTATTTTCTCCAGTCATTGCCTCGAACATACTACTGACTGGGTAGAGGTTATGGATTATTGGTATGAAAGATTGAAACCAACTGGAACGTTGTTTCTCTATCTTCCAGATTTTAGCCAGAAATATTGGAGACCCTGGAACAATAGAAAGCACAAGCATTCTTTTACACCAAACATAATTCGGTCATATATGGTTGATCGTGGATACAAATATATTTTTGTGTCTGGTGTTGATCTGAATAATTCATTTATAGTTATGGGAGAAAAATGAAAATAGTTTTTGTCAATGGTTGTTTTGATGTTCTTCATCCAGGGCATATTGAACTCTTGAGATATGCTAGGTCTCTTGGTGATTATCTCATTGTTGCTATCGATTCTGATAGGAAAGTGTCAGAAATGAAAGGTCCCGAGAGACCTATTTTTTCGCAAGAGGATAGGTCAAATGTTTTATCTGCAATAAGGTATGTGGATGTCATCCATATATTTGATAGTAAAGAAGAACTGGAGGATTTGCTAGAATCCATTTCACCTGATATAATGATAGTCGGTTCCGACTGGAAAGGAAAAGAAGTAGTAGGTTCTCAGTATGCCAAATCAGTTCGGTTTTTTGATAGACTCGGAGAATACTCCACCACAAAAACAATTCAAGGTTTTACTTATAGGTGAATCTTGTAAAGATATCTACCATTATGGTGTCTGCGACAGGTTATGTGCGGAGGCACCTGTTCCTGTATTCGATTACAGAGTAGAAGAAACCCGTCCTGGGATGGCATCTAATGTCCTAGAAAATTTAGTTGCATATGGTCTTGATGTTGACTTTTTGAGTAATGATCCAAGAGAATTAATCAAAAGAAGATTTGTAGACACAAAATCGAATCAACTCCTACTTCGAGAAGATGTTGGACATACAGTAGAATCTGTTGATGTTCCTGATTGCAAGAAGTACGATGCTGTTGTTATATCAGATTATTGTAAGGGTTTAATTGATATTGAGCAAGTATCTGAATTGTGTAGAAAGTTTCATGGACCCGTTTTTGTTGATAGTAAGAATCCAGATCTTAAAAACTTTGAGAACGCCATTATTAAAATAAACAATGATGAAGAAAGTAAAATGGTGAGCCTTCCAGATAAGTGTGAACTTATCATTACTATGGGTAAGATGGGTGCAAAGTGGAGAAATAATACTTACAATACACCTCAAGTAGATGTGTTTGATGTTACTGGTGCTGGAGATGTTTTCCTGGCAACCCTCTGCTATTTCTATCTACATACTAGAGACTTGGATAAATGTATTCCGAAAGCAGTTTACCTGGCTTCTAAGTCTGTTCAACATATGGGGGTCTATATTCTCTCTCAAGATGATATAAAAGAGGTGTTATGAAAGTTTTAAATTTCCTCAGACCAGAAAATGGTATGACAGAGGATCCTTTATACTATATGAATTTTGAAAAGTATGAAGGATTTGCCAGAGATTGTTATTTGTTTATGGCAGATTTTTATAATGATTTATTTTCAGGTAATTATGATGATAAAGAGAAAGTTGCTTTGACTTTAGAGGAACCAAACTCATGCGTTTCTTTTGGACCAGCGGTTCAACTTCATGAGAAGGCAGACAAGATTTTAACTCTCTGTCCTTACACTGCAGAACTATTTGAGAATAGAGAGTTTGTTTTCTTTCCTTTTAGTGAAGATTGGATACCTGAAGAGAAAGAGAAGACCATTGATGTATCTTATTTTGGTAGCCTTCCAAATGCAGTTCCCTGGCAAAGTTATATACAGAATGTATTTACCAAATATAACTTTAGATTTGGGCATTACAATATGGGTAATGTTCCAAGATGTTCTTATGCTGATAAGATCAATATTTTAGCAGAAACAAAAGTTGCTGTAGTTCATGGATTGTGGAACGTTATCCCACAACATATTGAAGCACTGCGTAATTTTCCTAAGGCAGATCAGAACAAAGCACTGAGTCATTTGGATGTTGGTCTTGCCCCACAAATTAAATCAAGAATGTTTGAAGCGGCATTTTCTAGGTGTGTAATTCTTTGTCAAAGAGATCCTTGGAATCCAATTGAATACTTCTTTGAACCTGATAAGGAATTTATGTATTTTGATGATGAGACAGATCTTGACAAGAAACTGCAACATATCATTAACAACTATGATTCATTTGACTCAATGAGAGAAAACGCTTATAATAAAGCAATTAGTAATTATACCACTAAACATTTTGTAGAGAAATTTTTATTGTGAAAAAGTACATTGTAACTACCACTATCAATCCCCCAACTCTTGCCACCATCAAGTATTCTAGAATGGAGGATTGGACACTCATCGTTGTGGGTGACAAAAAAACACCACACGTTGAATATGAAAGATTGAATTGTATCTATCTTTCACCAGAGGAGCAAGAGAAAAAATATCCCGATTTGAGTGAAGCGATTGGGTGGAATAGTATTCAGAGAAGGAACATTGGGTTTGTTGAGGCATATAATCTTGGTGCAGAGATTGTTGCAACGGTAGATGATGATAATATCCCTTATGATGATTGGGGAAAGAATGTTGTAGTTGGGCAAACTGTTGAGATTGATTTTTATAAAACCGATCTAGGTGTATTTGATCCTCTATCTGCCACAGAACATACTGATATCTGGCATCGTGGATATCCCATTGAATTAGTTCCGCTAAGAGATGCCATTACTTATGGTGGTAAACTTAAGCGTAGGGTTTTGGTTCAGGCAGATCTTTGGGATGGTGATCCTGACATTGACGCAATGGCAAGATTATCTATGAAACCAATTGTGAAGTTTGATAAGATTCAAGCACCATACGGGTCTACTAGTATCTCACCATTTAATAGTCAAAATACTTTTCTTGCTCGTGAAGTAATTCCTTATTATTCTGTATTGCCATATGTTGGGAGAATGGATGATATCTGGGGTTCATATATTCTTCAACATTACTTTCCAAATAGTGTTGTTTATAACAAAGCATCTGTCTATCAAGATAGAAATGTTCAAGATCTAATCACTAATCTTGAGAAAGAAATTATCGGATATCGTTATACCTCAGAATTAATTCGTGGTCTTGGTGCGTGGCAAGATATCGTTCCTAAGGAAGCACTTAATTATTGGTATGCTTATAGGGAGTTGTTTCAGTGAAATATATAATTGACATTGATGGTACTATTTGCGATAAACCTGTAGATAGGAGTGATGGTGATTATGAAACCAGTATTCCAAAACTCTCTAGAATTGATAAAATAAATAAATTGTATGATGAAGGACACCAGATCATTTATCTTACTGCCAGAGGCATGGGTCGCTATGCTGATAATGCCGATTTAGCAAAAAGAATGTTTTATGAACTTACTACAAACCAATTAAATGAATGGGGGTGTAAGTACCATAAACTAATGCTTGGTAAACCCTCTGGCGATTACTACATTGACGATAAGGGCACTAATGCAAATGACTTCTTCGGAGATTAAATTTGTTCCCAAAGGATGGGGATTTGAAAAGTGGATTGTTAATTGTGAAGAGTATTGTGGTAAACTACTTTTTATTGTAAAGGATAGAAAGTGCTCTTGGCATTATCATAAACTAAAGGATGAAGTATTTTATGTTCAGAGTGGTAAGATTGCTTTGATGTATTCTGATGAAGATGATTTGGATAAAGCAAGGGTTATTGTTTTGTCTAGGGGTGATAGATTCCATGTGTATCGTGGTTTAAGACATCAGATGCTGGCGTTGGAGGATACTGAATTGTTTGAGTTTTCAACGCAACATTTTGATGATGATAGTTACAGACTTATTGGTGGAGACTAATGAAAATTACAGTACTAGGTTCCAGTGGGCAGATAGGTGCCTACCTAACAGAATATCTTCGTGATAAAGGTCACATAGTTCATGAGTTTGATGTTGTCAATGGTGAACATCAGAACATGACTACGATTCCCAATCCAGAACTCCATCGTGTGATTATGGATTGTGATTTTGTATTCTTCCTTGCATTTGATGTGGGTGGGTCACGTTACCTCAAGAAGTATCAACATACTTTTGACTTTATTAATAATAATGCCAGGTTGATGGTCAATGCATTTGATCTGATTGCAAAGTATAATAAGAGATTTGTGTTTGCATCTTCTCAGATGAGTAACATGAGTTACTCTCCTTATGGTGTGATGAAAAGAGTTGGAGAACTTTATACCACTGCACTAAAAGGACTTACCGTTAAGTTTTGGAATGTCTATGGTATTGAACATGATGCCGAAAAGTCTCATGTCATTACTGACTTTATTCGTAAAGGGTTTGAGGAAGGTGAGTTTGAAATGATGACTGATGGTACTGAAGAACGTCAGTTTCTTTATGCAGAAGATTGCTGTGAGGCACTTGAAACTATCATGGAATCTTATACTGATTTCAAACCAGAAGATCCTCTTCACATTACTTCCTTCCGATCTACTTCAATTAAAGAGGTTGCTGAAATTATTCAGGGTCAATTTAATCTGATTGGTAGGTATGATGTTAAAATTAAACCAGGTCTTGCAAAAGATAGTGTTCAGATGGATAAAAGAAATGAAGCTGATACTTATATCACTGGATGGTGGATGCCAAAGACTGGTATTGATGTGGGAATTGCAAAGGTGTTTGATGAAATGAAATTGGAGTATTTGCAATGACGATTTCTTTCAATGATTTAGGTAGAGCTGGTAGATTTGGTAATCAGTTATTTCAATATGCAGCGTTGAGAGGAATCGCTGCAAATATGGGATATCACTGGATTGTTCCTGATAAAGATGCTCCACGTCCAGATAATTATGGATTGTTTGAATGCTTTAAACTTCCTAATTGTAAAGAAGAAAATCAAGGAGAGCAACAGCGTCAGCAGATTTCATGGCGTCAGTTTCATTTCAATGAAGAGTTGTATAATAAGTGTCCGGATAATGTAGATATTGATGGGTACTTCCAAACAGAAAAGTATTTCGTTAATATTGAAGATAGTATCCGTGAGGATTATACCTTTAAAGATGAGTGGATGGAACCTTGTCTAGAGTTTATGGAAGAACTCCAGAATGATAAGGTAATATTCTTACATATTCGGCGTGGCAACCCATCACTTCAGGGTGTTCGTGGCGAGAAGTGGTCTTATCAACTTCTTCAACATACACATCCTCTTATGAAGGAGGAATATTACCGCAGTGCCCTAGCACAATTCTCTGATGATTATCAGGTTATGGTCATGTCTGATACGATTGACTGGTGTAAAAAGCAACCATATCTTCAAGGAGATAGATTTATCTTTTCTGATAATTCTAAGATGCTATTTCCAGATGGTGCATCTGTTCCTTATGTTGACCTATGTTTGATGTCTTTGTGTTCTGGCGCTATTATTGCTAACAGTTCTTTGAGTTGGTGGGGCGCTTGGTTGCAAAACAATAGAGGTAAAGTCGTTGCACCTACTCCATGGTTTGGTCCAGCAGTATCTCATTACATTATGGATGATTTGATTCCTGAAAGATGGACTCAACTTTATAATGATCCTGCAGAAGTTCCACCTGAGGTTTGATTATGGATTTGACTTATATTCTTCCAACAAGGATTGAATCTGAAGATAGACTCAAAAATATTATTACCTCTGTAACTTATTTGCTTAAGAATATACCTAAGGCAAAAGTTATAGTAAAAGAGGTAAGTCCTAGATCCACCTTTAAGTTTCGGGCAATTCCTGAAATAAAAAAGTATGTAAGCACAGATAATCTAACTTACATATTTGAGGAGAGTAATGATGAACTCTTTCATAAGACTAAGATTTTAAATGATCTGATCTTGATGGCAGATACTGAAGTTGTTTGTAGCCATGATGTTGATGTCATTTACCCAAAGGATAGTCATGAGATTGCATATCAATTGATTATGGAAAATCAATATGATGTTGTTTACCCTTATGGTTGTGGGATCTATCAATATCAAGTAGATTATCCAATGGAAGTATTTCAATCTTTCCTTCAGAGTGGATTTGATATGGATATAATTCAACCAAGATGTAGAACAGAATCATCAACCATTGGGTGGACACAATTTTATAGCAGAGAAAAAGTTATTAAGATTGGAATGTGGAATGAAAACTTTCTTTCTTGGGGGGCAGAAGATTGTGAATTTTATTTTCGAGCAAACTCTCTTGGATGCAAAGTGGGACGCATAAATGATTGGATTTGGCATTTTGAACATGCCAGAACTCATAACTCTCATTATCACAATCCAAAGTTTATGGATAATCATAATCTATGGCAGTGGATCAGAAACCAAAACCCACAGTCTCTACATCAATATATGGTTTCTCAAGATTATTTAAAGGAGAGAATTAGAAATGCTAGCGTTTAATCATCTAGGGCAACTTGGTAGACTTGGCAATCAAATGTTTCAGTATGCCTCTTTGAGGGGAATTGCTGCTAGGAGAGGATATGATTTTGGAATTCCTCCCTCAGACTTTAATAATGAGTGGACAAGTCATCAACTATTTGAGGTTTTTGATCTTCCGCTTTTGCTAAAACAAAATATCAAGTATCTTGATATGGGACAGGCACCGGTGGTTCAAGAGAAGCATTTTCATTTTGATGAGGTACTTTTGAATCAATGTCCAAATGATGTTTCTCTTCTTGGATACTTTCAGTCCGAAAAATATTTCAAACATATTGAAGATAGCATCAAAGATGACTTTACTTTCAGAAATCATATTCTAGAACCATGTAAAGAAATTTTCGAGAGTTTTGATAATCCAGTCTCTCTTCATGTTCGTCGCACAGACTACTTGACAAATAGTGCAAATCATCATAATCTTGATATGAGTTATTATGAAGAGGCACTAAAACATTTTGATGGTCGTCAGATAATTGTTTTCTCTGATGATCCGGAATGGTGCATGGAACAAAGTATTTTTGATTCTGATGATTTTGTTGTTTCTGAATCTGGGGATAATAAAATTGATCTTTGTTTAATGTCCATGTGCACTTCACATATTATGGCAAATAGTTCATTTAGTTGGTGGGGAGCATGGCTCTCTGGATCTACAGATGTTATTGCACCATCTAAATGGTTTGGTCCCAATAATGTCGATAAAGAAACTAAAGACCTGATACCCGAATCTTGGAAAATAATCTGATGGATAAAAACAAGTCTGCATACAAACTGAAAAACATTGCTCCCATTTATTATCTCAATCTAGATGGGCAACCAGATAGGCGTGAATATATGGAGAATCAGTTTAAGTATTGGGAGATTGAAAATTACACTCGTATTTCTGCTTATGATGGTAGAGATGACGATCTCAGTGACATTATCAAGGGTCGTTATCCGGAGATGATGACCTCTGGTGAGATTGGATGTACAACGTCTCATTTAAAGGCAATTAAGTATTGGATGGAAACTTCAGATAGTCCATATGCAATCTTTATGGAAGATGATGTTGATCTTGATATTGTAAGATTTTGGGATTTTACTTGGACTGACTTTTCATCAAAAGTTCCTTATGATTGGGATGTTGTCCAGTTGGCAATCATTTGTACAGGTCCACTACATGTAAAAATTCATAAGAGATTTGTAAACGATTTTTCTACCGCAGCATATATGATTACTCGTCATCATGCCGAGAAGTTATTGAAGCATCATGTTAGAGGTGATAAGTACAAGCTGGATAATGGTGTTAAGCCAAGAGCAGTTGCTGATGATTTAATTTATAATTCTGGAAACACATATTCTATTCCAATTTTTCTTTATAAGATTGAGTTAGGATCATCAATTCATCCAGAACACATTGACTATTTTCATAGGTCAAGTCATGATGGATTGAGAAATTTTTGGAGTCAGCAGGGATGCAATTTAAAAGTCTCTGAACTTATGGACTATGATCCTTATCTTGGACGTGTTAGTGAAGCACCAAAGGAGGGAGAATGAATTCAAAAATTTTAGCATTTCATGGTGGTCATGATTGTTCTGTAACTTTTGTTGATAAGAAAGATCAACTTAGAACACTTCAATTAGAAAGATTTTCTAAAATCAAACATTGTTCGTTTACAAAGTTTTTTAATTACACTAATTGTACTGCTAAAGTTAAGACAGATTTTTTTAATTATATAAAATCTCAATGGAAAGAAGAACCAGAAGTAGTGCTTCATAGCCAACTTGACAAAGACAGCTATTGGTTTATGGATAAGTTCTTCACCAAATCAAAATTTATTCTCATGGGACATCACACTTCTCACGGAATAGGTGCATACTATCAGAGTGGATTTAAGGATGCACTAGTTATTACTATGGATGGTGGTGGAGTAGATCATAATCATTTTGGTATATCTAATAAACCAGAAGGAACTTGTATAAGTTATAGTTTTATAAGAATTCTTGATAAAAAAATTAAAGTCCTTGCAACTTCAGATTCTCCTGGTGCCATGGAATTTACTCCTGGACAATATCCAACACCAGTTTTAATTGTTTCAGAAATCAAAGATCCTCATAAATTTGATCATTTTGAAAATCTTTTTACTGACAATAAAAGTTATATCTCTACAGATTATTTAAATCCAAATGCTGGAAAACTTATGGGTCTTGCAGCATATGGTAAAGTTCATGATGATATCTTTTGGAGAGACAAACTTAAAAAGTATTATTTACTACATCCATCAAATGCACATAATCCATTAGTATCTGCCATGCTTTTTAAAGATCTTTCTGAAGATGGACGTTCATATCTTGGACTGGAAGATTCTGATAGGCAGATTAGTCCCGATTGTATTTCTGGTCAGCAAAGTTATGATCTAGCAGCTACTAATCAGTATATTTTTGAAGAACTTTGTTTTGAATTAATAAAACCATATATCGATAGTTGTGATCTTGATATTATCCTCTCGGGAGGATGTGCACTAAATGTACTGTTCAATCAAAAATTGGGATTGTATTTGGAAGATCGAGGTAGACAACTTTTTATATCACCAACCCCAAGTGATGAGGGAATATCACTCGGGCATTATTGTACCTTTACAAAAACTCTTGGAGATTCTTATTCTGTTTATTCTGGGTTTGATATTATGGATAGAGAAAAAATTTCAGAATACTATGATAAGTATAAGAAGAGTGGTAAAGTAATTGAGTTATGAATCCTAAGATATTGGCGATACATGGTGGATATAATTCTTCTATAACTTTTGTTGATAACAATAATCGGATAAGATTATTTGAGTTGGAAAGATTTGTAAAAGTAAAAAATGCAACATTCGAATGTGATGATATTAAAAATGATGATGATCTAGAGAAGAAGAAAAAATTTTTAGAATTGGTAAAGAGTGAATTAAAATGTGAACCAAAGTATATTCTATACAGTTATCTTTCAAAGGAATATCTTTCTTTAGTTAAGCAATACTTTAAAGATTGTACTTTTGTATTGATGGGACATCATACATCTCATTGCATTGGTGCGTATCAACAAAGTGGATTTAAAGATGCTTTAGTTATATCTTTAGATGGTGGTGGAGTTGACTATAGTTATTATGGAATATCTAAAGAACCTGATGGGACTGAAATTAGTTACAGCATTCTTGAGATCTTTAATGGGGATGCAAATGTTCTTGCAACCACAAATTCTCCTGGTGCGATGGAATTTACTCCAGGATCATATACTGCTGTCGTTCCTCTGATATCTGAAATAGATGCATTTAAGTCTAATGTTGAGATTGATGAGTTTATAGAATCTTTGAAGAGTGGAAATTCTACATCAAAACAAGATTCTCCCTTTTGGAAATTGAGAACCTTATCTAGGATTTCGGCTGGTAAACTTATGGGACTCGCTGCTTATGGAAATATTAAAGATGAGTGGATCGATCTTTTTAAGAAAATGTATATGGTTCATCCAAAAGACGCCAACAATCCGATGATTGGTCAATTCATAATGCTTCAAATAGCGAACGTTCTTGGTAGGTCTGTAAATCAGAATTGCTTATCTGGACAAGAAAGCTATGATGCTGCAGCAACTAATCAGTATGTGTTTGAAGAACTTTGTTTTGAACTAATTAAACCTTATATTGATAATTCAGATTTGGATATTGTTTTTTCTGGTGGTTGTGCATTGAATGTTTTATTCAATCAGAGAATTTCTAATTATCTAAAACAAACAAATAGAAAACTTTTCGTGTCTCATACTCCAAGTGATGAGGGTATATCTTATGGACACTGTTGTTCTATTGATAAAAAAATGAATGGAGGACTCTCCCCTTATTCTGGTCTCGATATTCTTGATCGAAATAGGATACCTGAATACTATGATAGATATAATAAAGTTGGAAAGGTTATTAAGTTATCATGAACTCTAAATTATTAGCGATACATTTGGGACATGATTGTTCTGTAACTCTTGTTGATAAGAATGATCAACTTAGAATTTTTGAGTTAGAAAGGTTTGTAAAAATAAGAAGCGCATCCTTTGCAGATATCATAAATTATGAAGTATTGGGTCCAACAGATAAAAAGGATTTTTTATTTTACATAAAATCTCAACTAAAAGAGGAACCAAAGTATGTTCTTCATAGTTATGGGAGTGATGATGATGTTAAGTTATTAAAAAAATTCTTTCCTAATTCTAAATTTATTTGGATGGGACATCATACATCCCATTGCATTGGTGCTTATCAACAAAGCGGATTTAAAGATGCTTTGGTCATATCAATGGATGGTGGAGGGGTTGAATTCAATCATTATGGAATATCTGAAGAAAAGGGTGGTGAAGAAATAGGGTATTGTATTCTTACAATAAAAGATAAGAAAGTAAAAGTTCTTTCAACAAGTTCTACGATAAAGAACCCAGATTCTCCAGACATAACTCCTGGTCAATATGCATCTCCGTCTCTTATTATTTCTGAGATTGAAGACAAAGATGGAAGAAAATTAAATCATTTTGGAGGGTTATTTGATGATAATAGAAAGTATGTAGGTGCTGTTTATCAAAATAGAGGTGCCGGTAAATTAATGGGTATGGCTGCCTATGGTAAAGTGAGAGACGAGATTATTGAACCATTTAGATTTAATTACAAGATTAATCCTTCTAATGCTCATAGTCCTAAATTCTCTATGATGATGTGGTATTACTTTGCTAATATTCTTAAGGATATATCTGATATACATGATATATTGGAGTTGCGTCCAAATTGTGTTTCTGGTCAAAATAGTTTTGATCTAGCAGCAACCAATCAGTATGTGTTTGAAGAACTTTGTTTTGAACTAATTAAACCTTATATTGATGAATGTGATTTGGATGTTGTTTTCTCTGGTGGTTGTGCATTGAATGTTTTGTTTAATCAGAAGGTAGCAAAATATTTAAATGAAAGAAATAGGAAACTTTTTGTGACACCAACTCCTGGAGATGAGGGATTATCTTATGGGCATATTTGTTCTATTGATAAAACAATAAACAAATCATTCTCTGTTTATTGTGGTGTTGATATTATTGACAGGGAAAGGATACCAGAGTATTATGATAGATATAAGAAGGAAAATAAAGTTATTGATATGGACGTTACTAAGATAGTTGATTTGATTAAAGATGGAAAGATTGGTGCTACTATGATTGGGTATTCTGAGGTTGGACCTCGTGCTTTAGGAAATCGTAGTATTATATGTGACCCAAGTATTGCAGAGATGAAAGACACTCTCAATGCTAAGGTAAAGTTTAGAGAATGGTTTAGACCTTTTGCTCCTGTCTGTAGGGAAGAGGATAAAGATAAGTATTTTGATGATGCTTTTGTTTCTCCTTATATGACTTTCTCACCATCAGTCAAAGAGGAGTATCGGCAAAGACTGCCTGCTATTACTCACGTTGATGGGACTGCAAGACTTCAAACAGTTACTAGGGATCAGCATGAGTTATTCTATGATATTCTTACAGAACTTGATAATCGTGGACATGATGCCGTAATACTTAATACATCATTTAATATTAAAGGAAAACCAATTCTGACTACAGTTGAGGATGCTTTTTATGTATTGGAAAATACTGAATTAGATTTTCTTATCTTGGAAGAATACTTATTTTTAAAATGATGTTCGGAAACCAGAACAAAAGGAGGGATTGACATCCCTCCTTTTTTGCTATATAATTGTGTAACAATTCTTAACGAATTTACAATGACTGTAACAACTAATGAGTATGGGCAACAGAACATGTTTGCCAAAGAACCTCAAATGGTTTACGAAGAGTACAATCGTAAAGGTCTGATGACTCCCATGCAATCTACCGAAATGTACAATGGTCGCTGGGCAATGATGGGTATCGTAGCAGGCTTGCTTTCTTACGCAATTACTGGTAAACTCTTCTTTGGTATTTTCTAAGTATTCTTACCTATGACATACAATGTTACTCTCCGCTCTCCCGACGGTACCGAGACCACTATCCAGTGTGAAGGAGACACTTACATCCTTGATGCTGCTGATGAAGCAGGTGTTGATCTTCCATACTCCTGTCGAGCTGGTGCCTGCAGTTCTTGTGCTGGTAAAGTAGTAGAAGGAACAGTGGACAATGAGGATCAAACTTTCCTTGATGATGAGCAGATTGCTGATGGTTTTATTCTGACCTGCACTGCTTATCCAACTAGTGATTGTGTTATTCTTACTGAACAAGAAGAAAATCTTTAATTTAGGAGAACTAAAATGAACAAATTCGGATTTACCCCTGAGGCAGAGATCCTCAACGCACGTCTGGCAATGATTGGTTTCGTTGCTGGTGTTGGTGCTTATCTCACAACTGGTCAAATCATTCCTGGAATTTTCTGATGGGGGTTAAAGTGCGTAAAGAACAATATCAAGTCCCCCAAGTAGAATTCGTATTCCGTGAGAACAGCGAGTTTGTTACTCGCACAACTACCGACCTCTTCGATGGCAAGCGTGTAGTTATCTTCTCTCTGCCTGGTGCATTCACTCCTACTTGCTCTGCCTATCAACTTCCTGGATTCGAGGAGAAGTACGATGAATTTGCTGCT
>Ga0129336_10001387_pt1 | contig 14666 bp, 20 predicted proteins | sample CPB6_02_DNA_FD_96878 | JGI IMG/M metagenome (GOLD analysis project Ga0129336, IMG submission 96878) | Freshwater to marine salinity gradient microbial communities from Chesapeake Bay, USA - CPBay_Sum_0.6_0.2_DNA | ecosystem: Environmental > Aquatic > Marine > Coastal | place: USA: Chesapeake...
CGAGGCAATTTATCCCCGATAACCACCAGTACGGTCCACGCTGGTCCGGCTTTGGGCCAGCCCGATCAAGATTGATCTAAATGAGTAGTAAACCTAACCAGCCGCTTGTTGGGACAACTGAACCACGCCTGCATAGCACGCCTTTAAAGGCCAAATCCCGGGTCGATGAGGTGGCGCAGCTAGCTGAGTCGATAGGCGTGCCGCTTTTACCCTGGCAACGTTGGGTATTAACCGACATGCTGGCCGTACGCGATGACAATACCTTTATCCGGACTACCAGCCTGCTTTTAGCTGCCAGACAGAATGGAAAATCGCACATAGGGCGAATGCGTGCGATGGCCGGCCTAATACTGTTCGGAGAAAAGAATCAATTAATCATGAGCTCCAATCGAGGCATGGCTTTAACTAACTTTCGGGATATTGTCTATCTATTCGAATCTAACGAGTCGCTGGCTAAAATGGTTAAGCAAATACGCCTGGCTAACGGTACTGAGTCGATCGAGATGCTATCTAAGTATGGCGGCGGTAGGTTAGACGTCGTAGCAAGTACCCGCGACGGTAGCCGAGGCCGAACCGCCGACTTCTTATGGATTGATGAGCTTAGAGAAATAACTACCGAGGCTTATGCGGCCGCACTACCTGTTACCCGGGCACGGCCTAATTCTCAAAGCTACTTCAGCTCTAATAGTGGCGATGCATTCAGCGAAGTGCTAAATAACCTGCGCGAAAAGTGCCTGAGCCATCCGCCTGAGTCAATTGGCTTCTATGAGTACAGCGCGCCCGAGTTCGCGGCCGTAAACGACCGTAAAGGCTGGGCTATGGCCAATCCAAGCCTGGGAACGCTAATAACCGAGGAATCTATCGAGGAATCTTTGGCTGTAAATACAATCGAGGATTTCAGGACCGAAACTTTATGCCAATGGATCAGTTCACTTGCCAGTCCCTGGCCGCACGGCAGCATAGAGGACACCGCTGATAAAAGCCTGCAATTATCGCCTGGACCGCTAACTGTGATGGCCTTTGACGTTAGCCCTAGCCGGCGCGATGCGTCGCTGGTAATAGGTCAAATAACACCTACGGGCAAAATAGGGGTGGCCGTATTAGAAACCTTTCACAGCCAGGTAGCCGTCGATGAGTTAGTCGTAGCTGCTGCCATTAAGAAATGGTGCGATCTGTATTATCCCCGTACGGTCTGTTATGACAAGTACACGACCCAGAGTATTGCTACCAAGTTAGAAAGATCCGGTGTAGCTGTAAAAGATATCAGTGGCCAGCAGTTTTACCAGGCATGCGGTCAAATGCACGAAGCTATGGCTACGGGTAAAATGGTGCACTCAGGGCAGGAATCGCTAATAAATCATCTAACTAACTGCGCAGCTAAAATAAACGATAGCGCCTGGCGAATCGTAAGAAGGAAATCTGCCGGGCCGGTAGATATTGCAATCGGCTTAGCAATGGTGATTCACGTACTAACTGAGCCACCGGCTGAGGCTAAAATTATTTCGTAGACACGTTACAAAGATCCCGTTAAATGCTTGACTATTACGGGAAAATAGTATCTATGGGATTATTAGAAACTTTAGGTTTACGAGCTACTAACACAGAGGCGCCTGCATCGACCCCTAAAATAACCGCGCAATACGCGCCGGCCGTAATGGATACTACTTATGGCTACGGTTACTTTAATACCGGATCTGCATCATTAGGTATTGGATCAATTAATCGAGATGCCGCGATGATGGTACCTGCGGTCAGCAGATGCAGAAACTTAATAGCCGGTGTTATTGGAAGTTTAGATCTTGAGTTATACAGAAAATCTACCGGAGAAGAAATCGGTAAACCTTTATGGCTAGATCAACCTGATTACAGACAACCGCGAAGCGTTACAATGGCCTGGACCGTAGACAGCCTTATGTTTTACAATTTAGCGTATTGGCGTATTGTCGAGCAATATGCAGATGACGGCCGAGGATCAAGATACGAATGGGTAGCAAATAACCGCGTTACATTTACTACAAATAAATACGGTACTGAAATCGAGGAGTACTTTGTAGATGGAGTAAGGGCACCTATGAGTGGACTGGGCAGCCTGATTACATTCCAAGGCTTAAACGGCGCAGGCATATTGCAAGCCGGAGCTCGTACAATCCAAGCAGCGTTAGATTTAGAAAAAGCCGCATCAGTAAGTGCATCGACTCCGATGCCTACCGGTTATATTAAAAATACTGGGGCAGATTTACCGGAGCAACAAATAAGCGGTCTATTAGCATCATGGAAAGCAGCTAGATTAAATAGAAGTACCGCGTACCTAACTTCTACACTTTCTTACGAGCCAACATCTTTCAGTCCTAAAGAAATGATGTATAACGAGGCCCAGCAATTCCTTACGACACAGGTCTGCCGTTTATTTGGCGTACCGGCCTGGATGCTGTCAGCTGATATGAATAACAGTATGACTTATCAGAATATCCTGGATTCGAGAAAAGAATTTCTGGCGTATACGTTGCAACCGTATATTAGCGCCATCGAAAATAGACTGAGCATGAATGATATGACGGCCAATAATAACGTGGTCCGCTTTGCCGTAGATGACACCTTCTTGCGTGCAGATGCAATGACCCGGTTAGCGGTAATAGAAAAAATGCTTAACCTTGGATTAATTGATTTAGATGACGCCAAAGAGATGGAGGACTTAACTCCAGAAGGTAACAATTCCGAGGAAAGCATGGATGAGTCAGAGGATGAGGAAGTCTTATCACCTGGAAACGAGCTAGGAGAATAAATGGAAATCGAAAATATACATTTAACCTTTGCCAGCCAAATAGAAAGTTCAGATGCTGGCCGTAGGTTAATCAGCGGTGTCGTACTGCCGTTTAACACTATCGGAAATACTTCGGCTGGCCCAGTAATTTTCGAATCCGGGTCTGTAGAAATACCAGAAGCCCGTCGTATTAAATTATTAGCCCAGCATTCACAAAATGATCCTATTGGCCGGGCTCAGAGCTTCCAAGTTACCCAAGATAAAATTTACGGCACCTTTAAAGTTAGCGCATCGCAAAAAGGCACTGATTACTTAACACTGGCCGCTGAGGATTTAGTAAGTTCATTAAGTATTGGCGTAGATGTAGTTAAAGCTAAAAAAGATAAAGATGGCGTGCTAGTAGTATCAAGCGCCATTATGCGCGAAGTTTCTTTAGTCGAAAGCCCGGCTTATCCGGATGCAATCGTTACTAAAGTAGCTGCAAGCGAAAGCGAAGCGGCACCAACCGAACCAACAACCAACACAGAAAGCGAGGCTACTGTGGATAAAAATCCCGAGCCAACCGAAACTAAGGCAGAGGCAGATACTCCAGCAGTAGAAGCCGCACGCCCTGTAACAGCAACACCTTACATCAGCACATCAGTACGTTCACCAATCGATTCAATGGCGAAGTACACAGAGCACAAAATTAAAGCTGCATTGGGATCAGATGAATCACGTCTGTTTATCTCAGCTGCAGATGACTCTTTCAGCACTAACCCTGCATTCAATCCGACTCAATACCTATCAGAGTTCGTAACCAATACTCGATTTGGTACCCCAGCAATAGATGCCTGCAGTCAGGGCACCCTGCCGGCAAGCGGCATGACAATCAGCGTACCGTCACTCGTCACAAGCGCTGGCGGTCAATCTGGTGTAGCGCCAGTAGTAACTGTCGAGGCAGAAGCCGGAGCAGTGCAAAATACCGGGATGGTCACCGAATATTTGACTGGAACTGTCAGTAAGTACTCTGGAATGAATACGCTGTCCGTCGAGCTCCTTGAGCGCAGCGATCCAAATTTCTATTCTGAGCTTACTACCCAGTTACAAAATGCATATTTAACTGCAATTGATACTGCTGTAGTAGCTGCATTAATTACAGCCGCCACTGCTGCATCAAATGAAACAGCAGACAGTACTGGAATTATTGATTACACTTCTGAAGCAGCAGCTAATATTTACAAGAATACTGGCTACTTTGCACAGAATTACATCGCTAACCCTTCACAATATCAGGCGCTATTAGGTGCAACTGATACAACTGGTCGCCCTATTTACAATGCGATTCAACCTATGAATGCTGCCGGCCAAGTAGCGCCTACAAGCATTCGCGGTAATGTCCTTGGATTAGATCTCTACGTCGATAAAAACTTCGCAGCGACTACATTCGATGATGGATCTGCTTTGATCCTTGCACCAGAAGCGTTTACCGTATATCGCAGTAGCCAGGCATATATGAGCGTAAATGTTGTATCAAATCTACAAGTACAAGTAGCCATCTACGGTTTCATGGCAACAATTGCCAAGATGCCTGGTGGAATCTACAAGTACATGAAGGCTTAATAAACCAATAAAGTAATCTGTAGGGATTTAGTAGCCCTTATCCCTACAGAGCTAATTAAAGATAGGAGTACAAAGTGCCGGCTTCGTATGTAACTATGCAAGAGCTAAGGGACAACCTTGGTATTGGCACTTTGTATTCCGATTCTGATGTGGAAAGCGTATGTCAGACAGCCCAGGATTTACTGAATCAATACCTATGGTTTAACACAGCGCCGGTAGTAGCTGCAATGGTTCAAGACAATGTAGCAACAGTTATGCTGGCTAATCCTGGTATTTTCGTAACCGGTCAGAGCATTACTATTGCAGGATCTGGTTCAACTTATAACGGCACCTACACTTTAACCGGCACCGTACCTTGGTCAAATGGTACTTCTAATAGTATTCCGGCCTTGTGGTGGAATTGGGCCTGGGCTAATTACCCTAACGGCTATTCGTTAATCCAATACGCAAAAGTTACAGCTGATCAAATTTTCCATCGTGTCCTTCCGTACGGTACCGCGACCGGGCCTGATACGAAAACAGCCAGCTACGCAACTACCCCGGCGATCCGTCAAGCCGCGATGGTCCTTGCCGTAGATATCTGGCAGGCCCGGCAAACCGCCCAAAGTTCACCTAACGGCATAGATGGTTACAGCCCATCGCCTTACAAATTAGGTTATCAACTTGTAAACAGAGTACGTGGCCTGATTCAACCGTACGCTAATCCTTCATCGTTAGTAGGTTAATGATGCCACCTAAAGCTATTACTACCCTGCGAACTACAATCGCAACAGCGCTGGCTAATCCCGGCGTATGGTCTACTTTTGCGTACCCTGCACCGGTATTGCTGGCTAACAGCGTTAGTGTGATTCCGGCTGATCCCTACATTACGCCGACCAATAACGACTACGCTACTATTTCACCATTAGCGAATTTTAAGATTCTTTGCGCTGTGCCAGCATTTGATAACCAAGGTAACCTGGCAAGTATTGAGGATTTTATAGTCGCAGTTTTTAACAAGATAGCAAATTCTACCTTGGCCTTCAATGTTAGTACGGTATCCGCACCATCGATCTTAAGCGCGGCAAGCGGTGATTTACTAACGGCAGAAATTACAATATCAACCCTAACCACCTGGAGCTAAAAATGTCAGATGAATACGATATAAACCATAATAACTTTCTGGCCAGAATTGGTCAGATTAAAGAAACACCAAAGCCAAAGCCTGCGCCTACCGCAGAGAAAGAGGAATAATCATGGCCGTAATGCTCAACTCCACCGTAGGCGTAAAAATTGCGTCTACAGATATCTCAGATCATGTTTCAAGCGCGACACTGACTCAAAACTTTGACGAGCTAGAAATCACAGCGCTCGGGGACCTTAGTCACAAATTTACAAAGGGCCTTGAGGCTTCAACACTGACGCTGGACTTCTTTAACGATTTCGCAGCATCTCAAATTACTACATTATTACAGACTAATTATGGAACTACTGTAACCGCAGTATTAATCCCAGTAAAAGGTACAGCCGTAAGCGCAACTAATCCGCTATACACCGTATCTATTTTGATCAATAACTTAACACCGATTAATGGAGATGTCGCAAGCATCAATAATTCATCGATTACGTTTACCTGCAATTCTACTGTTGCCTACGCAACTACTGGAACCTTCTAAGGAGCAATAATGGCAAAGCTAAAGATAACAAGGGCTAACGGCGAAGTAACTGAGCACAAGATTACGCCGGGTGTCGAATTTGCTTTTGAAGTCAAGCATGGAGCAGGAATCTCAAAGGTCCTGCGCGAACATGAAAGGCAGACCGAAATCTATTGGTTAGCTTGGGAATGTTTACGCAGGGCTAATATAACTGTACCTACCTTCGGTCTAGAGTTCATAGAAACGCTGGAAACCGTTGAGGTACTAGATGAAGAAAAAAAATAATTGGGCGTGACTCGATTACTTACAGTATCGCCGCGTTAAGCGTCGAGCTCGGGATTGCGCCTAAAGAATTTATAGAGATGGACCCCAGGATGTTAGAGGCCATAGTCCAGGTCCTACGGGATAGAGCTAAGGAGATCAAAAATGCCAGCCAACGTCGTCGGCGTTAAAGATGTCTTGCAAGGGCTAAGTTTTATTGACGAGGATATGTACACAAGGATTCGTGTAGCTGTTAGACCGGCAATGCAGACAATAGCTGCAAAGGCTAAAGGATTTGTACCTAGTAACGGCGCAGTCTTATCAGGCTGGACCAAGCCGGCCGGTGATAATTTAAATTACCGGCCATTTCCAAGATTTGATTCTGCTAACGTGCAAGCCGGCATTGGTTACAATGATGGCGAAAATAAGAAATTTGCCAACGGTTTTAGGGTAAGTAATTACGTCTATAACGTCAGTCCGGCTGGTGCAATTTATGAAACTGCTGGCCGACTAAATCCACAAGGCAGGGCGCCTTTTACTACTACCAGCCCAGGCGGTGGCAATTTAGCCTTTAAAACTAAAGCCGGCGGTAAAAGTAGAAGCCGAGCTACAAGCGCTTATAACTCCAATAATCCTTTTGCCGGTTATCAATTTGTTACTGCTTTAGAGCCAGTAACTAAACAACCTAAAATTAAAGATATTAGAAGCGGCGGTCGTAAAACCACAGGCCGATTAATTTACAAAGCCTGGGCTCAGGATAGTCCAAAGGTCTACAATAAAATAATAGAGGCTATTAATTCCACAGCCATAAGATTTAACAAAGCGACAGAAGTAAAGAAGGCTAGCTGATGGCTAATATAGTTGTATCGGCGTTAGCCACCTGGAATGGAAAAGCCTTAAAAAAAGGCCAGAAAGAAATATCGGCATTTGATAAAACCGTAAAGAATTTAGGCAAGACCTTTGCCGGCGCATTTGGTACTTATCAAATATTGGCATTTTCTAAAAAAGCGATTAATGCATTTGCCGCTGACGAAAGAGCCGCTAAATCTTTAGCAGTTCAATTAGAAAACACCGGGAACGCTTTTAGAATATCTGAGGTAGAGGATTATATATTTTCATTACAGCAATTATATGGTGTCCTCGATGATCAATTAAGGCCGGCCTTTCAGACACTGCTCAACGCTACTGGCTCAGTCACTTTAAGCCAAAGAGCTCTGGAAACTGCGTTAAATGTATCAGCCGGTACCGGTAGAGATTTATCTACCGTCGTAGCTGCAATCGCCAAGGGTGCGGCAGGTAGTACCACTGCAATAACAAGATTAGGAACTGGATTAGATAAGACCACCATTGCTACTGGCGACATGAATAAAATCATGGCTGCTTTGGATCAAAAGTTCAAAGGTCAAGCGCTGGCTAGATTAGACACCTACGCCGGCAAGATGGATTTGTTACGAGTTAATGCAGCTAACGCTACTGAAATAATCGGCAAAGGTTTAATTGACGCCATAACTATTTTAGGTCAAGATAATTCTATCGATCAAGCAGCTAACTCAATGAATAACTTTGCTAATGCCATAGCCAATACGACTAAGGGAATGGCTGAACTAATAGCCGAAGTTAAAAAGATTGTAGACAGCGACGTAGGTAAATTCTTACTTGGTCTGGCGGCTTTATTAACCTTAGGCAAAAAGACTTTAATAGCAGGTACTGCCGGGTTAATTGCGTATGATATTGGCAAATCTAAACCGCCGACTTCAAATTTTCAATATGGCGCTGGCAATCCTATGTTTAGAAAACAAGAAGCCAAGGCTATTAAAGACGCAGTTACTTTTAGAAAATTAGAAAATGCACAATTAAAAGCTAAAACAGCCGTACAACAATTACAAGATAAATTTGATTTAGAGCGTATAGGTTTAACCGCTGCCCTTAATTCAGCTACCGATGAAGAAACTAAACTGCGTATTCGAGCTCAGTTAGCCATATTAGATAATAACGAAGCCTTGTCTAAAAAGATATTAGAGGAAATGAAAGCCGCAGAAGCCGCTAAAGCGTTAGCTGATGCAGCTAGAAAAGCCGCAGACGCATTGGGTACTTTTGACCCGGCCAAGTTTAGAATGGGTGAAAATAAAGATTTAGGATTGGATGCATTACAAATTTTAGCTGCCATGATGGCGATGCAAGGGGCAGCCAGTGGATTAGTGCCGTTAGCAGGTATGGGTACAAAGACACAAAAAGCCGCTGAAACCTTGGCTTACGGTCAAAGATACTCCGATGTAAACGTGGGAACTCCAGGCGGTGGCATATTTGATCCAAGTTTCTTTAGACAAGCAGAAAATCGAGATCTTGTTATTACCGTAGACACTTCACAGACCCAGGATAGATTTGCGCAGTTAGTAGCTGAAAGCATTCAGATTGCAACCAAGACCGGAATATCTTACGGAGTAGCAGGCGGCTTGTAATGGCAGTACCTACCGTAAACGCAATTATTAACTTTTCAACCGGCCCGGCATTTGCCCAGGCGATGATCCTGGACCAAGGCATCTTAGGTACTAACGTGTTAGCTGATTCAGCTGCTGTGATCGTAGACGTGTCTAACCAGATTAATCGAATAGAAACTAAACGCGGCCGTAACGCTTTAATAGATCAATTTCAGACCGGCACTTTAACCCTTCGTATTGTTGATCAGAATGGCGACTTTAATCCGCAGAACCCAGCATCACCCTACTTCGAGCTACTGACACCTATGAAAAAGGTCCAGATTACAGCTACCTATTCCGGCGTTACCTACCCTATCTTTTCAGGCTTCATAACCAGTTACGTAACTACCTACCCTAAAGAGGCCGACAGCGACGTCGCTATTACCACTATACAGGCCGTAGACGCCTTCAGATTGGCCCAGAATGCCCAGATTAGTACTGTAACCGGGGCAACGGCTGGCGACCTATCAGGGACCCGTATAAACCAGATTTTAGACCAAATCGACTGGCCAGCCAGTATGCGTGACGTAGATGCCGGACTTACTACCCTGCAAGCAGACCCAGGTACACCGCGTACTTCTTTAGCTGCATTAGAAACCGTAACCCAGTCCGAGTACGGGGCGCTATACGTAGACGCCACCGGGTCCTTCGTGTTTCAAGACCGGGCAGTTACTGCCGGCTCCATAGGAGCTACGCCGACTTTATTCGCCGATGACGGCAGCGGTATTTACTACCAAGATGCAGCCTGGGTATTGAATGACGTACTGGTATTTAACAAGGCGACGATAACCAGGCTAAATGGTAGTCCGCAGGTCGCCACAAATCAGGACAGTATCGACAAATACTTTGTGCATAGTTATTACTTGGACGGTTTATTGATGCAGACTGACGCCGTGGCTTTAGATTATGCCGAGGCGTACGTTGCAAGCCGGGCTGAAACTTCAATCCGGGTAGATGCCATAGTCCTAGACCTTTATACCCCTAATTACAATGCCGGGATTATTGCCGCCTTAGATCTTGATTTCTTTGACCCTATAACCGTACTAACTACCCAGCCTGGCGGATCGACCCTGGAAAAAACCTTACAGATTTTCGGTGTAGCTTTTACAATTACGCCGAATAGCTTCAAAACCATATTTACTACGCTGGAGCCAGTTATCGACGCACTGATTCTAAATAACAGTATTTATGGAAGGCTCGACTACAATGTACTCAGTTATTAAGGAGAAATTATGGCCGCAGGTTTAGGATTTAAGGACTTCCAGACTGGTGAGGTCCTGACCGCCGGCGATGTCGACGGGTATTTGATGCAGGGCATTTGGGTATTTGCCAGTGCCGCAGCTAGAGATGCAGCCGTTACATCACCACAAGAAGGTAACTTTGCTTATCTTAAAGATACAAATACAACAACTTATTACACTGGATCAGCCTGGACTAATTTAGATACAACAGGCATGGTAAATCCTATGACCACTACTGGTGATACGATTTATTCATCAAGTGGATCAACACCAGCAAGACTTGGAATTGGTAGCACCGGACAAGTGCTTACAGTCGCTGGCGGCGTGCCAAGCTGGGCTACGCCTGCAGGTGGTGCATTTGTTGGTGTATCAGTAACTAGAACTGCACATAAAAATATAGCATCAGGGACAACGACAACAATTGATTTTAATAGTGAATTTTATGATACTGATGGTTTTCATGATAATACAACCAATAATGACAGATTAACAGTTCCTTCAGGTAAAGCAGGAAAATATCTAGTTGTTTTTCAAACTCAATGGCAAGCAAATGAAGCAAATCAATACACTATAAAATACGTTTATATTTTGAAAAATGGAGACAATGTTGCAAGGACACAATTAAGGGGAACAGATAGTGGTCCGCAACAAACTTATCAGACGACCGCCATTGTTAATTTAGCAGTTGGAGATTATATCAATACAACAGTTTACAACGACAACAGCGGAACTGCATCTGATTTATATTTTTCAACGGCGACACCTTATTACAGTTATTTATCAATGGCTTATTTAGGAGCATAACATGATTAAATTTAATAAACCTGAAAGTCTTAATGGTTCACAATTACGCCAAGAATTAAATAATGCTGGTGTTAAAATCAGTAATGAGCCAGATGCACTGTTTATTGATGGTAATGGTGATTTCTGGTTAATTATTGATAAAGAAGATGAAGCAAAAGCCAGGCCAATAGTTGATGCTCATGTTGGCGTAGATCAAACACCTATTATCGAAGCAAAGCGCCAAGCAATTCTTGATCGTTTAGGTTTAACTGCTGACGAAGTAAAACTTTTACTTGGCTAATGACCCTTCGCAGCTCTAACGGTTGGGTAGCATCAAAGGATCCAGATGCCATAGGCATCAAGAGTTACCCGGTGCCTGGCACAAAGATTAAACTTCGATGCGCCGAAGCCGTCGCTCCGTTATTGATTGGCTTTGCGAAAGAGTTTCACGAGCTAATAGAGCCCATAGATGAAGGGCCGCTGGATGACTGGGGCTACGCTTTTAGAAATATACGAGGTGTAACAGAAAAGTTATCAAATCACGCATCTGGTACAGCCATAGATTTAAACGCACCAAAGCATCCGTTAGGTGCCGTAGGCACATTCCCGGCTGAGCAGGTGCCAATGATCCGGGCTTTGGCTAAAAAGTACGGGCTGCGATGGGGTGGCGATTACGTAAACCGCAAAGATGAGATGCACTTTGAAGTAGATATTACGCCGGTCAAAGCGGCCGCGTTAATTGTTAAGTTAGGAATATAGATGGTAACTAGCCAGGTAACAATAACTACGACGCCTACCCTTTTAGTAGCTGCAGATCCGCACGATCAGACCGTGTTATTGCATTGTGAAAGCGGCAGTGTTTACGTAGGAAACGCCACTGTAACTTCTGCCAATGGTTACAAATTAGACAACCAAGACACTATAACCTTACCCCTAGGGGCTTATCAGGCGCTATACGGGATAACCGCATCTGGCACTAACGCGGTCTTTGTATACGCCGAAGTAAACTAAGGAGCAATAATGGCACTAAAGCAGATGTTTCTATCATGGGTAAGAGCTGCGCTGGCTTCCGCCGGTGCGCTATTTATGGCCGGTACTACCGACCCTAAGACCCTAGGTTATGCCGCACTAGCCGGATTTATAGGTCCGGTCCTAAAGTGGCTAGACCCATCAGCTACAGAATTCGGTCGAAAGAAGTAACATGGATTCATCGGACTGGGCCGCGCTTTGTGTTGCCGTGGTAACGATTGTTAGCTCATTCGTGGCTTCAGTCCGGTGGCTTGTTAAGCATTATTTAAACGAGCTCAAAGAAAATGGCGGCTCATCGATTAAAGACACGGTCACGCGCCTGGAGGAAAAGGTCGAAATACTGTACGAAATGATGCTTCATAACGAGAAATAGACCCTGTACTGCGTGTCGATAGTTGCAGATTGTCGGTGGCCGGGCTTACCCTTTTAGTATCGGTAACGACGGGTTATCGGTAGTAAGGGCTAAAATGGAACTAAGGGAATGGGTCGCGTTAATTGTTACGCTGGTCCTAATAGCAAGTTATACCTACAGTCTAGGTTACAAAGACGGCAAGCGCGAAGGTTACCTGCAATCAGCTAAGTGGCGTAAGCAGGTACGCAATGATAGTTAAAGCGCCGGAAGGTCGCTGGTGCGACTACTGTAAAAGCCAATGGGGCAAGATCAAAGGCGATTGGCATCCACGAGCTAAAACTCAAGCCGTGGTCCTGTGTATTTCAGAAACTCATCGCGGTGAAAATAACGAACGGGCTTACTGCCTAGATCACCGGGCTGAGTTATCTACCTGGCACGACGGCAGTGTCTGGTCTTTAGCAGATCAGATGGCCGAAGGCCGCAGATTGATGATGGAGTACCGCGCACGCAAGGCCAGAGAAGCGGCAGAAGCGGCGGTAAATAATGTTTAACTTAAACGACTATGAGGATGTGGCTACGCGTATTCGCCGGGTCCACGACAATTACCCGATGGCACGGTTTAACGTTAGGGATCTTAAAATAGATCATCAGGCTGGATACGTTTACGTAGTTACCGAAATCTATCGAGATGCTAACGACGCTAACCCTGCGGCCGTAGATGTGGCGTATGAGGCTAGGAGTGACCGAGGTGTAAACCGGGATTTCTGGGTCGAGAATTGCGTAACTTCGAGCTACGGTAGATCTGCCGGGCTTTTACTCGGTGTCGAAAAAAGACCGACCAGACAAGATATGGAAAAGGCGCAACGTCTAACTGCTGAGCCAATCAAATCTGATTACAAGGCCGGATCTAAACCGGCTGAACCGTTAGCCATGACAGTGGGACAAGTGGCTGAGCAGCTAGGCGCTGGCGAAATAGAGAAGGCGCCGATTTGTAACCACGGAGTTATGGCGCTAAAACAAGGATCAAAGAATGGCCGGGATTACTACGGTTATACCTGCATCATGGGTAAATCTAGCGGATGCGATTCGATCTGGTACAAACTAGATGCTAACGGCAAATGGCAACCGCCTAAAAAGGCCGCGTTTACCGTATCGCCTAAAGGTGGCGCTGACGTAGATGACATGCTTTGGGGTGATACGTGATGGGATACGTCGAAATTATTAAAGATGGCGTAATGGTCCAGATGCAAGATGGGCAAGTTACCAGAGTAACAGCTACTACCGACTGCGATAAATGTAATAAACCAGCAGACCCGGTAGGTGGCATCGAGATAACCGACTTAGATAATCAGGTGGTCCTATGGATCTGCGCACAGTGTCGCAACGAGTAAAGGTTATATTAGATTACGCGCAGGAAGTGCAGGCTCATGAGGTCGGCTTTCAGCGTGTAACTGGTATTAAATCTAACGCCAACCATCCGAACCACGGCAACAAGCATTTAAATATGCATGAGTACATTGCCGAGATGGCCGAGGCAGCAGCAGCTGAGATAGTCGTAGCTCAATACTTGGAGTTTAAGAACTTTAAGCCGACCATAAATACCTTTAAAACCGAGGCCGATATTGGCAGTAGGTTCGAGGTTAAATGGACCAAGTACCGGGATGGACATCTGGCCGTAGGTGGCACAGACAGACAAGAGGATGTTGCTATCTTGGTAACGGGTAAAAGCCCGGTCTATGAAATAGCAGGCTGGTTACCAATTGCGATGGCTAGAAAGCCAAAATATCACCATGTCGGTTACGGGGTGCATTGGGTACCGCAAAATAACCTATTCCCAATACAAGACCTAAAAAGAAGCATTTATGGATCCGATCAAATTTAATTGCCGGATTTGTAAGAAAGTTACCCAGGGTAAGGTGTTACCCGAATACACAGAATCGCTACCGCCTGGGCTTGTGTGCCTAGAATGCCTAGGCTGTGGCGTCTTAGGAATCGAGCTAATAACTGATGGAATTTGATCTAGGTTTAAAGATAGACGAGGCAGATGTGCCTATGACTAGCGATAATTATTACACGCCAAAGTGGATATTTGATGGCCTAGGGTTAGAGTTCGACACTGACCCGGCTTCGCCGATTGGTGGCTGCCCGTGGATACCGGTAAAAAAATACTACACGATTATCGATAATGGGCTAATCCAGGATTGGATAGGCCGGGTATGGATGAATCCGCCTTACAGCAAGACCACGCCCTGGATCGATCGATTTATCCAGCATAATAACGGCATTATGTTATGCCAGGTAGCTAAGGCCAAATGGTTTAATCGCATGTGGAGCGTAGCTGACGGCATCGCCATGCTGCCCTATAACATGACCTTTGTTACGCCTGGCGGTGGTGAAGCCGGGATCTTTATGCCGACTGCGCTCTTTGCGATGGGTGCGGACAATGCCGAAGCATTAGGCCGATTAAACTTAGGTAAAGTCAGATGAAATTTGCGTACGCCGATCCACCGTATTATAAACACGGTA
>Ga0129336_10001388_pt1 | contig 14665 bp, 15 predicted proteins | sample CPB6_02_DNA_FD_96878 | JGI IMG/M metagenome (GOLD analysis project Ga0129336, IMG submission 96878) | Freshwater to marine salinity gradient microbial communities from Chesapeake Bay, USA - CPBay_Sum_0.6_0.2_DNA | ecosystem: Environmental > Aquatic > Marine > Coastal | place: USA: Chesapeake...
GTGCAGAAGAACCCTGCTACGGCGGTACTCGCGTCGAACCCAAGCGGCTGCGTGGCGTTGTAAGTGTGAGCCGCCCCGACTAAGAGCAGCATCATCGCCTTCTTTCCCATCCCGCGGTACGAGGCATCGGATGACACCGTGCCGGCGCTCCAGGCGTAGATCAGGCCTGAAGCGAAATCAATAGCGATCAGAACCACCAAGGTCTGAATCAATGGGTGGAACCCTCCCCACATCCCGGCTACGAAAGCCGGGATCACTCCCCACGCCGCTTTTTCTGGTGTCGTTGGTGCTGCGATCACTGCTTGCCCTCCAATGCAGACAGGATTTTTTCGACCCTTTCCAGCCCAGCGATCTGCACGGCGTCAAGGCGATCGCGGTTCGCTTGCGACATCCCCTCCCGGTGCGCTGCGGCGAAATCGAGCAGCTTGGCGCCGAATGTCAGCGCAGCCACAATGACGGACTCATACGGGAGCATTGATCCCTCTTTTCCTCAGCTCGGCGCTGATCTTCACCGGGTCGGTCTTGCGGTTGCCGAGTTTGTTCGACAAGACCTCCCAGCCGTGACCGAACAGACCAACCAGATCCCAGGGGTTCCAGTGGTCGAAGTCGATCTCAAAACGTCCATCGTTGTGTTCAACTACCTGGCAAACGCAACGTCCGCGAGGCTCACGCCAGCCAGCGATAGCCGTCTCGCCGTGGTTCTTGTAGTTGGCCGGTTGCAGGTCGCCGCGATTGATGGCGTGCTGCACGCTGGCCTTCATCGTCCATGACGGTTCAAAGTAGCAGCGATCCGCGCGCCGCTCAACGGCATTCGACAACTCAATGCCGACGTGCCGCGCCCACGCGCTGATATTCGCGTAGCAGCGCTGTTCGGGCGAAAGTTTCACTCTTCCCCCTGCGGACGCTTCGAGAACTCCTTGGCGATCTCCCGACGCACGCCGTCGAGAAAGCTCTCGGTGTGGCGGTAGTAGGTGCTGGCGAGCAATCCGGCGTTCAGCACCGCATCCCGGCCACCCTGCGTGAAGTGGACCATCCACTTGTCGCGCCACATGAAAGGGCCGACCTTCACCTCTTCCATCGCCAGTTCGTACTTCCAGCCGTTCATGCCCCACTCGTCGCCGAACTTTTCCTTGATGATTTCGGCGATCTTTGCAGCCGTTTCCGGCGCCGCGAACTGGAGGGGGTTGTTGTCGTAGAACTTGTTCAGCGGCCAGTTCCAGATCGGCACGTTCAGGAACCGAAACCCGGTCCAGAACTTCACCCGCGGGATCGGAGTATCCGGCTGGGCGAACGGGTCCGGTTTCCCGGCAATCTCCAGAACCAAGACGCCATCGTTGTCGATGTAGGCGCCGTCCTGCAACTCAATCATGGCAACTCCTCCCATTTCCCGCTCCACTTGACCTGATTGCCGTCGCGATCGTAGGCCCAAATCACTCGGCCTCCCGGCTTCACGCCTTGGCGCATGTCAACGTGGATGAATCCCTGGTGCGGCGCAACACCGATTCCGACGAACTCGGGAAAGTCGGCCAGCGTGTGCCAAATCTTCTTCAGTGGGTGGCCGGCGATGTCGGCCGCGATGCCGAGGGTGTGCTGCCCCGGCTTCTGCTTCTTCGCCTCGACAGGGTGTTTCTCGCAGCGATACCCGCTCGTGATCTGCACCGGCCCGCCAAGCGCGTCCCGAAGGCCCTGTAGCGCCTCGACCAGCGCGAACTTGATGCCGTGCTTGCCACAGTGCTTACAGACGAACTCGGAGGCGTTGAAGTCGCGCGTGAGCTGATCCGTCGTCACGACTATTTCTCTTCTGTCAGAACCTTGATCTCGACCGACGTATGCTCAATGCCGTCAAAGACCAGCATCGCTACCTTCCGCCCGTATGAATCGGTCGAGATCTGCGTGTATTTCGTGACGCCACCAACAGTCGCAGAGGCAACATCACCTCGCTTGGCGTGTATCAATACCTGCGTCTGCTTTCCCTTGCCAACGAAGAATGGCGATAGCTTCGCCAGCGCGTCAAAGTCAACGCACGCAACCTCTGCGTGATCGACGTATGGATTGGCTGGGCGTGCGCCGCAAATCGTCGGTTCTGCGATCAAGATGGAAGCCGTAACGGCGAGTAGTGCCAGTTTCACTTCTTCGCCTCCTCGCGCTTCTGCACGATAAGCGTCTGTGGGTCAATTGAGCAGTTGGTCAGATCCAGACCGGCGCGACCGCAGATGGCCTTGACGGTCGCCTGCTGCTCCTCTTGGATTCGATCCAACTGCTGCTTCGCGAGAGCAGAGCGCAGGCTGAGGTTTTCCAGCGTCAGGCGCTCCTCGTTGGTCAGCTTCGCGGGCTGTTTCGGCTGTTCAGCCGCCGCTACCGCCGCGATCAGTAGCGAAATTGCGATGAGGGTTCGCATAACTTAACAAGTGCCTCCGGTGAGGATTCCGCCGGAGAAGATCAGCGTGCAGGTGCCAGTGCCAGCGGAATCACGGACGGTGCGGGTTCCGGACCATCCGGTCGATCCGGATGGAGCGGTGATGGTCCCAGCAAAGTTGGCGTTGTAGCTGTAAAGGTCACCGTATCGATAGGACGATGTTCCAATGCTGCCGATGCCGTCGAATCCAGGACGCATGGTGCCGCTCATTGTGTTCGTCGACCCTGACATGACGACGTTTCCAGAGAATGTTCCGGTAGCGGCGTCGACGTCTTGTACCCACAATTTGTTCCACTTGTAGACTGAACTTCCAAGCGAGTAGGTAGTCGTCAGGTTCGGGATAAGATCGACGGAAACGTAGGTGATGTTTCCCAGTTCTCGCCCGCTGCTGATTACTAGTGTTCCGTTGACGGAGTACCCTCCGCCGGACGCCGTGTTGAAAGATGCCCCAGTAACCGCACCACCAAACGTGCCCACCCCAGCAGCGTAAATATTTCGCGGGCGACTCGCCCCAGATGATCCAATGTCGTATGAATTGTCAGGCGTGAACAAAAGCGTCTGATTGACGGCATTCAATCCGACAAGATTGCGACTGGAGTTGATAACAACACTGCTCGATACCCATAGGTTACTGGCCGCAACGACGTCGTAAGCGTAAACGGCTCCGTATTTGAAACTGCTACTCCCGATGCTCCCAAGGGCGTCAAACCCTGGCCGAAGCGTTCCACTCATCGTGTTGGTTGATCCACTCAACACGAGATCTCCGCCAATCGTGCCGCCTGAACTGAAGTTCAGCCCAACTGCGTTTACGTTGGCCCATCGCAGCGAGGTGCTTCCAAGGTTATACAAGTTGTTCGACGTTGGCTCTAATGACTGCTGGATCCCGGTTACGTTCGACAAAATCCTGGTCGACGTGAGGATGACGTTCCCGTCGGTGCTGAACCCGTTGTTCAAGTTGACGGTGTTGTTGAACGTCTGCGCGGCCGTGAACGTCTGGGCGAGGTCGGTGCCGGCCAGGGTGTAGGAGGCGTTCTGCGGGGTTAGGATGCGAGTGGTGGCGGTGGTGAAGCCGTCCACCTCAAAGCGCAACTGCTTGGATGTGTCAGAACTTCCAGTAACAATGGATGTTGTGTCAACAGCAGGCAACCCACCAGGGCATCCAGTACAGGACCCGGTGATCGTGAGGTTGGCAACGGTCGCGTTGCGGCTGGCGTCGATGACGGTGGTCCCAGCCACCTCGATGGCACCCGATCCGATAACGTCGATCGAACCGTTGACCGTCAGTTCCTCTGTTACCGCCGCAGTTCCAATGCCGACACGCCCATCGGCAGCGACATAAAGGTCGTTGATCGGCACCGCGGATTCGTCGTCCTTGAACCGGCTCAGGGTCCAGTCCTCGGTTAGATAGCTCCAGTACATCCCCCTCGTCCACCCAGAGGTATTCGGAATGGTGGTTCCGAAGAGAATCGCGCTATTGGCCCCCGTGCGGAAGCGGGCGGATGCGACGATATTGTAAGGGGTGTAGGCGTATCCGTTATGACCGTAGACGGAAAGCAGGCCCTTTGCCGGCGAGGCTTCACCGATGCCGGTGGTCTGCAAGTAGGTGGCCCCGGATGCGGTCAGCGCTACGGTGTTGGTCGCAGTGCCAACGGTAAGCGTGCCGGAGATGTCCCCGCTCCCAGACCACAACTTTCGCCAGCGAACGGCCGATTCTCCGAGGTCGTAGGTGCTGGTGGTGATGGGGACAAGGTCGCCAACAACAGAACCGTCAATGTCGAGGCCCCCGATGTAGGCTGTCGACCAGCGCGCCGTCGAAGATCCGAGTTCGGGGAAAAGAAGGTCGGTTGCGGCATCTCCGTCTAGGGTGTCCCGCTTTGCAGGCAGGAGGGCGGAGTACCAGCGGGTGTAGTTGACAGCGCTGCCGTTGGCGCGCCATCCAACCATGAGGCGGCTGCCAGAGTTGTCCTTGATCCCGATGTTGCTCAGGCCGGCCGCGGCGTTCGCCGTCAGATCCCAGTACCCGGCGCCGCCGGCAGCGTCGACCACGCGAAACAGGCGGCTTTTGACGTAGTCGCCAGTTCCACCGGATTCCGACGTTTCGAGGTACTTAGCGTAGACGCCCCGCACTCGGGCGCTCGACAGGTCCCCGATGTCGTAGGTGTCGTCCGCGGCCGGCTGCAGCATCCCAACAGCAGTGATGCGCCAGCGGGCCGCGTTATCCGTTTCGAAGTTCAGGATGTTCGCGTCGTTCGTGCCGATCGTCGCCGCGGCGCCGAAGCTGTTCCCGCCATTGACGATGCAGGTGGCGCAGGCCTGGGTCGCCTGCCACGAGCCGACTCCGCTGCCGTTGCCGGTCCAGACGTAGTTGTTGACGGCGCCAGTGGGGATGGTGAGTCCAACGAATGTGGCGTTGCGGCTGGCGTCGATGACAGTCGTTCCGCTCACCCTGTAAGCCGGACTACCGGTGGCGTTGATGACAGCAGCCGAAAGGTTGCCAGTGATGTTAGCCGCACCCGACAGATCCAGCGCCCCGCCGTAAATATTGGCCCACCTTGACGCTGAGGCGCCAAGATCGGGGAACGGGGTATCGTCAACAGCGTCCCCATCTGCGATTGCCCGTTTGCGAGGAATTACGTTCCCGAACAGGCCGATATTGTTAAGCGGGCTTCCAGCGATCGCACGGTCAATGAGAATGGCCCGGCTGCCGGCGTTATCCCGCAGTTTGAAGTTCGATGAGGACGCCATGTTTGCCGCGGTCTGAATATCCCAGAACGCCGTCTCCCCGCTGATCCCAGTGATCTCCAACTTCCGAACCTTGTTGTAGAAGTTCGCCGTGCCAGACGGCGCCATATTGATACCCGACGCGCCAACATTGATGAGCGTGGTGTTATTCCGCTCGATGTTCAGATCGTAGTTGTCGTTCGTCCCCAGCGTGGCCGTCGCCCCGAACGAGTTCCCGCCGTCGAGGAACGAGCCGCTGCCGGGGGACGCCGAGGGCGGCAACTGGAACTGGGTGCCGTCGTAGCAGATCATCACTGGCGTGTTCGCCAAGATGTCGTTATTGGAAAGAGCAGACCCGCCGTACCGCAGGATGCTCTTGGCCCCGACCGCGGAGATGTTGACAGTGGCGGTGCCGGTGTTAGCGGTGTCTGCTTGCAGGATGATGCAGTATCCTGCCGAATAGGCAGTGAACCCGGCCACCGTGCAGACGTAGGTATCGTTTCCGGTGGTTGACGTGCAAACAGGAAAGCTGGTTCCAGCCACAGAGGACCACGAAAGAACACCCGCCCCGTTGGTCACAAGGGCTTGCCCAAGAGTCCCGTCTGAGGCTGGCAGATCCCACACCAAATCCGTGGATGTTGCGGACGGAGAGCGCAGCCCAACATAGTTTGATCCGTTCGACCGCCGTTCGCGCAGGCGGATCTCGCCGGTTTCTGTGCCGGAGCCGGGGTTGACGACCAAAGGGGTCGCAACTTGCGCGATGGCAGAAACGCTAAGAATGAGTGCAGCCAGTTTCTTCATTAGGTTGGGTCGATACCTGTTCTTGGAATTGATGCCGGCCACCACTTTCCGTCCGATCTGCCGACAAACTCGTACACCGTTGCTTTGGCAGCGTCAGGCGAGTGATTCGTGGAAGTGTCCTTGAACGACGAGTCAAACGACACGGTATAGAAGGTCGTCGGATGGGCGAAGACGTAAATCGTGAGGCGGCGGCCAGGTCGAGGCGTAACCGGAGATGTGACTGTCAGGTTCGCGGCCAGCACATTCAAATCGAACTCGACATAGTATTGCAGCGGGATCGTTGAGATCGCGAAATCTGCGTTGGTCCAACTGACAGCATCCTCAATGCCAAGAGAAACCTCAGCATTGTCATCCTCTGCCCTAGTCACGATACGCAAGCGGCCGCCGCTTGTCGTGATTGCCGCAACCCTGGTTTTATTTACGTTGCCAGCGAGAATGTAGAACGCCGGGGATTCGAGTACGTCTTTTCTGATCCCGCTTGACGACCGGCTGATCTCGAACCATCCCATGTCCCGGTAGGTGACAGAAAACTGATTCTCGATGTCTGCCAGAGCTTCGCCAACGAGCGACCACAGCTTTTCACGAGCAGATCGAAACTGTTGCGCCAGTTGTAGAAGTCCCACGTCAGTTGGTCATCCATTTGGTACACATGGCCGTGATTCTCGAAAGGTCGAACCACGCACCAACGGCATTGGTCCGCAAAAGCACTGAGAAGTTTTCGCTGTTGAAATCGAGTCCCATCAGCGGATGTTCACCAGGATCGGCAGCAAGGGCGATGGCAGTCAGGGATTCGCTGTAGGTGCGATCAAGACCGTACACGGTCATCGCAAGGTTGCCTGAACCAGCAATATCCAGTTCAAGCCACCCCATCTTCATGTGCTTCCACCCGGAACCTTCAGGGATCAGCAATCCACTCTCGTACTGCGAGTCGATAGCGGAGCCGTTGTCGCTCCGCTGATTGGTGGTCTGAATGAGGAAGTTGCCAGCAGCGGATGGTCCAATCCAGATTTGCGGCTGCGCGGTGGCTCGATTCACGACCATCCCGATCGAGGAGAACGAGGATGGCAGGTTGTCGAGCGAGAAGTCGACACTCGTCCAATTCGTCCCCTGCGAGTAGTCGAACACCAGCATGTGCGTCGGTTCGGTCGCGCCGTCAAGAGGCGCGATCACGGTCACGCGCTGGTTCAGGTAGTCGTCCTTGATCTGGATGGCGTAGGCCGCCGCCCAGTTGATGCGGCGCCATTCCGGGTCCACCATGTAGCTGACAGGGCGCGCATCCCTGTCATACTGCCCGTTGAAGAAATACAGACCGGTGTAGTTGGCAACCCAAGCGTAATCGCCGCCCGTCCGCCACTCAACGCAATTGACGCCACCAGCGCCAATCGTTCCAGAAATGATCTCCGGTTGCCCCCACAAACGGGGACGCTCGCCGTTGTCGCTGACGGCGTAGGTCCATGACGGGCCAAGCATGTACAGGGTGTTGCGGATGGGGAAGGCAGTGATGATTCGGCGCTGGCCGGGAAGCTGAACAACATGCTCTGCTTCCGTCAGAACTTGGTAGTCTTGAGGGTCTGAAATGTAGGCTTTTTGCGGCAGGAGATACACCATGCGCTGTCCAAGTTCGACGCACTTGAATGGATCGAACGGGCCACTGCCGCCTGTGTCTTGAGTGAGGTAGTCGAAGTTCTCGTCAACTTCTTCTGCGGAATCGGCAAGGTCTTCGTCAGAGATGTCGATGACCATGTTTGCTGTCCATACGGCGCCAGCCGGTATGGCAACTGCGGCATCTGGCACAAAATACCAGCGGTTCGGATTGTCCACCCGAGTCATGATTGGGTGCAGGAACGCGGCGTCAGATGGCGTTGTCCCACTCACCTGCAATTGCAGTTTTCTTCCGCCAGAGGAAACGGTGTACGTCACCGGAGCAAAGATGCCAGCCGAATACGGACTTGGCTTTCCAGTAAACCCGGTGCGCGTCTCAAGAACGTATCCGAACTTGTGGTCGCCCGCGGTGACGTTGCCCGCGCCAGTGTCCGACAGCGTTGGCGTAATCGTCATCGGGCCGGCGAAAGCAAAGTCGGACGGACTGCCTCCGATCAGGGCGTTGACGATGCGAGCCTTACTCGCGCCAATCCCGGCGGTCGTGACCACTGGAATGTATAGCCGGCTGGCCGCTTCTGCCGGTGCGATCGAGCGGCCAGCCTGCGTGAACAGAGTTGCGGTTGACCCGCCAACCATATCGCGCATCTTCACGTCCCCGGTGGACTCCATGTAGATGACTCGATCTACTTCCAGGCCAGTGTCGTTCGTGACCCAGTGATAGATACTCGTCACCTTGGCCGCAGTCGCGGCCCCGGCAGCAAACCCGTCGCGCGTTTTGACGCGGTTGGGTTCAAACCGGACATTCTTCGCCAGCGACCCACGGTTACGAGGAACAGGACGGTGATCCAGTCTCGTCCACGGGCCGCGCGGCGAAGTATTGCTGTAGGGAGTAAAGCCGCGAGTGGACATCGGCTAGGTGGTGTAGCCCCCGAGGCTCCGCAGCGTGTAAGCCTCGCTGCCGGGCGTGGTGTTGGTGATCTGCACGCTGAATCGCTTGGAGTTGTTCTGCGCGATCGTGCGCGTGTGGCCGCTGGCGTTGGTGCCGCCAGTGCCAGCGTCGATCGTCAGCGTCTCGGCAGCGTCGGCCGTGTTGGTGATGACGAACTCGAACGAGATCACGCCCGCAAGCTGCACGCCAATCTCACTCGCCTGCTGGCGGATCGCAGCCACCAACAGCGCCGCAGTCGGAAGGGTGTCCGTCCGGTTGCTGCCGTTCGGGTCGCGGTTGATGTAGCCGCCGAGGATCTGCGCGGCCGTCAGCGTGGCGGCGCCGGCCGTGGTGATGGTTGAAACCGTCATGCGTTCAAGGCGCGGGCCGGTGTCGTCGTTCAAAACGGCGCGCTTGAGAAGGGTGTTGAATGGGATGTTCATGATTCCTCCGCCCGCAGTCGCGGGAAGACTTCAGTTGCTATTCTGAGCGGCGCCAAGGCACCATCCAGTTATTCGATCCGCACGTTGCGAATACCGAATCCGTCCGATTCGTAGGCAGGCATTTGCGTCTTGACTTTCTGCATGGCCGTCACCATCGCCTGAATTAGCGTGTGCATGTGGCCGCCGCCACCGTCCCGCATCGGACCTCTGGCGGCACGGTCGTACAGGTCGCCAAGTTCGACGTTACCGGATGGAATGGCCGCAAGAGCAGCCGTCCGGTGCGCGAGGTAGTTTTTTGACCCGTCAATCCCTACCGATCCAGTTGTCGGAGCAACACCAGAATCGAGATAGGTGATTCTCAGTTGAATGTTCTGAGTTGCTCCAACGAAATTGAACTGGTCATTAGACCACTCGTACTCCGCAAGTCGATCGGTGGCAAGTCGCTGCGGCAAAGCATCCACGGCCTCGACCTTGGTGTACAGATCAGCGCTACCGTATGCCCTCTCTTCAAGCAGGATCAGCTCGCCGAAGTTGGAGATGGATGCGGTGGCCGGCGTCAGAGATGTCGTGTTCGCCGTGAGCTGATAGGTGGTAGAGCGCTTCTGCTTCGGCAGGAAGTACCGCGCCATCTCACCAGTCAGTTCTTCATACGCCAACTCAAAAAACGGTTGCAGCTTGGCGTTCGTGAACTTCCTCTGCGACGGATCGCCAAGGAGAGATGCCGTCAATAACAACACCTGCTCTACCGTTGGGATCATGAGTGGCTATTTGCCTTTCGCCGCCAGCGCCGGCCGCAGGGCCGATCCACCGTTGTCGGGGACGATCGACTGCTGCTGCGAGATCGCATCGACACGCGCCTTGATCTGCGCCTGGAGTTTCGCGTACCCATCGGCGTCGATGATCTGCGTGCAGGTCGGGCAGATGACGGCGCCGGAGGCAATGAACGAGTGGCAGAACGGACATTCCTTCGTCTTCGACCGCGCCGTGTTGCGGCCCTGCCAGTCCTCGCCGGCGATGTTCAGGTACGCCGCTGCGGTGTGATGCAGGGCGCTGATCGCCGATTCGTTGCCGCGCCCATACCAGTACCGGGCGTTGACGACGATGTTGTGCATCAGCTTGTCCTGCTCGGCGCGCGCCTGCTTGTAGCGGTCGCTGTTGACGATCTCCTCGTCGGTCATGTCCTCGCGATCGGCAACCCACACGCCAACGGCGCCGGAGTCACCCATGCTCAGGGATGCAAACGACTTCGCAAGATCCTCGGCAAGTTCGCTCGCCGGGACCAGCGTGGCAGCGATTCGCCCGCCGCCCATGTAGTCGTGTTCCTGCATGTCGGTGACGGTGAGGCGCACAAATCCGTCGAACGGCGCCGCCGGCATGAAAAACTCGTTCTGCGGGGAGAGCCGTGGCCGGGTCTGCTTCAGTTCCATCGGCCAGATCGAAATGATGGTTCGTTTCATGGTTTTCCTGTTCAGGAGGGAAGCGAGACGTGACTCTTGCTACCCGGATTGTTGTTGAAGGCCGGGGCTGCATCCTCGACCATGTCGGCCACTTCATTCGCGTAGTCGCGGTCGCGCTTTTCCTGCGCCGCCTGGCCGATCTCGTCCCACTGTTTCGCCGTGACTGCGAGGTGCTTGCGGATGTTGAAAGCCGCCTGCGCCGATGCGTCCTCGTCGGGGATCATCTCGATCATCCGCACGATGTTGTCGATGGGGCGGTAGTAGCCGTTCGCAGGCCACGGAATGTCGGTCCCGTGCGCCGCCAACCACTGCTCCCGCGTAACAGGTGGTTCGAGATACGCGATCGTCCAGCACAAGCCATGCCCGCTCAGATCCGCCACCGTGCGGCGCTTGTACTCCCGCCTGGGGAGCCACAGTCCGTTCTCGCTCTGCACCGGGGCAGCGTAGCCGCGGCCAAAGTCGATCGGCATTTCGTCCGTCCGCATCCACTGAAACCGGAGCCGGCCATCCAGCGTGACTCCAAACTCCGTGAAATACTTTGCGTTCAGGATCTCGACCTGCTTGCGCTGTTCGTCGTTCATAAATCCTTGGGGGTTACGGGGGCCACCCGCGAAGATGGCCCCCTGGGTTGCTTAGTAGGTCGGCAGCGTCAGGCTGGAGAGGTAGCCACCGTTGCCGGGGTTGCGGCAGATGTAGTTCTCCAGCAGGTACAGCCCGAACCAAGTGTTCGCGCTCGGCGACCCGTCAGAGCCGTACAGCGTGAAGAACCGCTGGCCGTTCTGCTCGTAGTAGCCAACGTCCTTGATCTGCACGCGGCCCCAGTCGGAGAAGCACACCAGATCCATGCGGTCGTTGTCCTGGTGCGGATCGACGGAACCCTTGTACCCGCAGAAGTTGAACTCCATCGCGCCGGCAGACGGGTTCAGGTCGGAGGCAAAGCCTTTGCCGCCCTTCGCCATGTCAAAGTTCGCGATGTTCTGCACCTGCGCGTACAGGTTGGACTTCTGCTTCTCGCTCGCGAGCCACTCCATGCCGGAGGGCAGCGCCTTGCGCCGTTCCAGCATCTTGTCGATGAGCTTCTGCCCCTGCATGAACGTCGGCACACCCGAAACCGTCACGGAGTTCGAGACGACTTCGTAGTTGGTCGAGCGCGTCACGCCGAGGGTGGAGCCGGAGGTGCTGGAGTCGTGGAAATACTTCAGCCCGTTCGGACCGGTCGGCGAGGCGCCGGAGCTGCCGTCGATCGCCAGCTTGTCGTCGTTCGCCGCGGAGCCGACCGTGATCGAGAGGTAGACGTACTTGTTCTCGAAGTCGATCTGGCGAACCTGGACAGCGGTGCCGGAGTTGCGGGCGGCAGTCAGGCCGTTGTCATACACGACAACGTACTGGCCGACGCGCAGCTTGCGGCAGGCGGTCGCATCGTTCATCGTGTACCGCGTCACGCCGGAGACGGTGCTTTGCGCGGTCGCGGTGCCAATGACGGCCGTGGCGTCCTGGTGCCACATCTGGTCGCAGAACAGAGCGAACTCGGGGATCGCTTCCTTCATCGACTTCTTGAAGGCGTTCAGGCGCGAAACGGCCGGGTCGGCGGTGGCGTCGATCATCAACTGCGACAGCTCGTAGTTGATGCGAAGCGGGAAGTACGTCTGCACAAACACGCCGCCCTTCGGGGCGGTGCCGCGGCCGAAGGCGCCGCCGTCCGGGTTGAAGGTGCCGGTACGGCCGCCATTCTGCGTGAGGAACGGAGCGCGGAAGTCGCGTTCGGAGACTTTCTCAACGTCGCCGGCCTTCTTGATCTTGTTGAGGGCGACGTAGGCTTTCCCGAAGAACTCCGGCATTTTCTTGCCGACGACTTCGGACATGGCGAAAAGGGCATCGGTTGCCATAGTGGTTGTCCTTTACTGGCTAAAGCGAGTCGATCCAATCGCCCCAGCTACCGCCTTGGGCGGTCGATGGAACGGATCGCTGCGCCGGCCGCGCTTGGGGCGTCTGCCCCTTTTGCGCCGCGGCTACTCGCTGGCGATTGAGGTTGGCGGCATTGGCCTGTTTCAGCCCCAGCGTTTCCGCGTCGATGATGGTCTTGGCCTTCGCCGAGATCACCTGCCGCGCACGCTGCATATACCGCTGGACGATTTGCGTCTTGATGGCCTCGCGCCTCTCTTCAGAGGGGGCCATCTTTGCCTGCTTGATGAGGTTGTCGTTCTGGCGCTTCCAGTTCTGGTCCGCCTTGATCGACTCCTGAACCTCCAATCGAAGCAGCTTGGAGATGTTTCCCAGACGGGACTGTCCTTCCGGCGTCGATTCAAACGCTTTCCGCACAGATTCCGGCACCTGGGCCGTGATTACTTCGTTGACCGTGGCGTTGACGTTCGTCGTGACGCCCTCATGCCAACCTTTGAACTTTTGCTGCCACGCCGCGCGGTCGCGTTCCTGGATCTCGCGTTCGCGCTCATTCAAGCGCTGCTCGCGGGTATCGACCTCGGCAGGCGTCATCTTGGCAACCTCGTCGTCCTTCCGGTACGTCCCGGTCAGGTGGTGATCGAGGTTCTGCACACTGCGAAGCAACTTCTCGTTGCCGGAGGCGTGCGCCTTCCGGTACAGCGCTTCGAGGTTGTTGACGATGACCTTGTTCGAGAACTCCTCGTACTTCTCCGGCGCCATGCGCTGCAACGTCGAGATAAACGCATCGGGCAGGGTGTCCATCGGGTCATGCCCGATCTCGCCGTCCCGCATCGCAAACGCCGCCTCACGGAAAAGGTTGGCGAACACGTTGCCCTGGTCGGCGGGGTTGTCGCTGATGAGGTCAACCCGCTGGTTCGTCAGCCAGTCATGCGAGTATTGCCGTTCCTGCAATGCCTCGACCGTCAGCGGTTCACCGAGAAGTTCCTCGGCGCTCTTGGCGACCTTGTAGCCCTCGTAAATGCTCTTGGCCCGGTCTTCCGGGTACACCCACTCCTTGCGGCCGTTGCGATCGCGGACTTTCACCCCTTCGGGTACGTCCTCATCGGTCGCAGGCTTTTCCGGGTCGGTCGATTCCGGCTGTTTCGCTGGCTCAGATTCCGCCGGTTCTTCCGCAGGCTCCTCGGTGTCGTCGGCCTGATCCGTCACATCGCCGGTGTCGTCAGTGTCGTCGGCAACATCAGCGCCGGCATCGTCGTTCGTCTGGTCGCCCGTGTCGGCGCCGCCATTGTCGGCTGGCGTCTCCGAAAACATCTCGTCAACCATCGCGTCGGGCATAGACCCAACGAAGAGTTCTTCACTCATCTTTCCTCGCTATTCAGCTTTGGGAGGGTTATTCGACCGGAGGCATGGGGGCCTCGGGTAACGGCTCGCCTTCCCCCGTTGGCGGGGGTGGGGCCGGAGCCCCACCGTCATCCGCCGGTTGCGGCATAGCGCCGTCTATTGGGGGAGGTGGAGGTGCAGCCATCTGGTCAAGCTGCTGGCCGAACAGCTTCACGTTCTCGAAGCCATCCGGGTTGAACTTTGCGGCCTGCTGGCCGGCGTCGGACAGGACCCACGCATGGAACACCTGCGCCATGAATCCCGCGTCCTTGAACTCGTAGGGATCAGGCTGCTGCGACGGAACGCGCATCGGCTGGCCGGTCATCGGGTCGAAGTCGTCGAGCGGGATCTCGTCGAGCAAGGTCTGGATCACAGCCAGCGCCTTCTTCAACTGCATCGCCGCCGGGTTGTACAGCCCCTCGACACCGAAGATCCGCTGCATCTCGGCCACGTTCATCGGATGGCTGAAACCCAGCGCCGCGGCCATGTCCGGGTTTTCCTGCGACAGCGCGGAGATGCGCTCCTGCTTCTCGCCAATAGACTGCGGGACCGACTCCTCGGCCTCCATCTCCCAGTTGTCGACGAGCAGGTTTTCGAGTTGCAGATGCCGCGTCGGAACCATCGGGTCGCGGCTGGTCACTTGGATGCGGCCGACGCCGTACTTGGCGAGTTGCTTGACGCCGTTCTTGGTCGCCACGCGCACCGCTTCCTGCATCTCCTCGAACGGAGGCTGAAGCTGCATGAGCGCCTGGTTCTTCCGCTGGTTCTCGGCGCGGAACGTGGTCGCCGGCTGCCCGCCACCGTAGATGGCAGGCTGCACGCCGTCGATCTCCCGGCTGTACTCGCGGAGGAACTGCCCGAACGGGACCATCTGCTCGTTCATCTTCGCGGTCGGCAGGATACCCATCATGTTGCCGATCGACTGGTTGCTGCCGAGCTTGACGCGCACAACCTCGCCGACGATGCCCTCGGCATCCTTCAACGCTTGCGGGTCCAGCAACGATCCGTCGATGAA
>Ga0129336_10001390_pt1 | contig 14655 bp, 14 predicted proteins | sample CPB6_02_DNA_FD_96878 | JGI IMG/M metagenome (GOLD analysis project Ga0129336, IMG submission 96878) | Freshwater to marine salinity gradient microbial communities from Chesapeake Bay, USA - CPBay_Sum_0.6_0.2_DNA | ecosystem: Environmental > Aquatic > Marine > Coastal | place: USA: Chesapeake...
ACAGACTGTATTCCCAGTTTTTTAATTTCTAAAGCAACTTTTACTGTTTCAGTTATAATTGCCTGAACATAAGGACAATGATTACAAATAAACATGACCAAAGTTCCTTTAGTTCCTTGAATATCAGATAAGCTAATTTTTTTATTGTCTGTGGACATTAAAGAAAAATCTTTAATCTTTTCTCCAAAATTACAGACAGGGGTTTTGGTTAAAGTCATATCAAGAACATTTTATTTACTTAATACTATAAATTTTGTTATGAATGCACCATGATTTATTCTTTAGGAAATCTCAAAGTTCGAAAACATGGAAGAGTTTGGATTGCACCATCAGCTGTTGTTACGGGAGACGTTATATTAAAAAACAATGTAAATATTTGGTATGGGGCTGTTTTGCGAGGCGATATTGAAACTATTACCATCGATGAAGGAACTAATGTTCAAGATAATAGCGTTTTGCATACAGATAAAGATTGTCCACTAATTATTGGAAAAGGAATAACTGTTGGTCATTCAGTGATTTTACATGGCTGCATTATTGAGGATGACGCTTTGATTGGTATGGGCGCAACTATTTTAAATGGAGCACACATTGGTAAAAATTCTATTATTGGGGCTAATTCTTTAATTACCGAAGGAAAAAAAATACCGGAAAGATCTTTGGTGATGGGATCTCCTGGCAAAGTCATAAGACAGGTAACGGATAAAGAAATTCAAGACATTAAAGATAACGCTATGCGATATGTTAAAAATTCTTTGCGTTATGAGACTCAAGCAACAGAACAAAAAGATTAAGAGTACAATTTAATCATTATACAACCCACGAATATTAAAATTGCAGATATAATTCTTATTATTCCTAATTTTTCTTTTAAGACGAATACCCCATACATAGAAGCCAGTAAGATACTGCACTCTCTTAGTGCCGCTACAGAAGCAACTTTGGTTAGACTAAATGCATACACCGCTGGATAGTAAGAGTACAAACTTAAAATTCCTGCAGCAACAATAGGCTTTATTTCTTTTTTCATTAAAGCAAAATCTAATTTGTGTTTTCTAAAAAAGATTAGGAAAGCTAAATTGAAAACAATTCCGTCCAATGCAAAATAGTAAGTGATGTACATAATAGGCTCTGAAATTCTAACACCTTTTGCATCGTTAATAGTATAAGCGGCGATAGTAAGAGCCACTAGTACTGCATATCCTAATCCTGTAAAATTTATATTTTTAAATTTTTGATTAGCAAAAACTAAAAGTAAAATTCCAAAACAAATAGTTAAAACTGCAATTTCATTTTTTAAAGTCAATTCCTCATCAAATACAAATGGAGTAATAAACAAAATAAGTAGAGAGGGCAGACCCCGCGCAATCGGGTAGGCATAAGATAAATCAGATTGTTCATGCATGTAGCATAAAAACAATTTGTAGAAGACGTGAATTATTAAAGTTGCAGCAAAAAAGGGATAGGTGGCAATTGGTAAAGGATCTAAAAAAAAAGTGATAGGAATTAAAATAATACTTCCCACTAAAGTCAGAGATCTTGTAAATAAAATTTTATTTTGAGATCTTTTAATGAGAATATTCCAGCTAACATGACTAAAGGCGGAAAGTAGAATTAAGAAAAAAACAAGATTAGACAATCAAAGAAAATATAAACAACTAGCTTTTATTAAAGTTAAACATTTGCATTTGTTGCATAGACATTAGCGCAAGTTGGTTGCTAATCATCTGCTGAAGAATAGGATTGAAAGAAAACATATTGTTAGTATTTTTTTTTAGTTGTTCGCCCATTAGATGGGACATTAATATTTCTGCAGATTTGCTAAAAGGATTTAAGCTATTTTGACTAAAAGACTCTTTATAAGCTTCTACATATTTAGTTAATGTCTGATTGATAGTATTGATTTGATCATCTTTTAGATTAAAGCAATCTTTTAGCTGTTTTCTTAAAAAATCTTCAATTTGTTTAGCTTGAGGCGAGGAAGTTAAATTCGAAATATTCTGTAGCATACCTATGGAGGACCCTAGTGATGCTAGCGCTGTTTCCATTGCTTTGTTGGGATCAGTAGGAATATCAATTCCTGTCATTATTTTAACTTGTTCTTTAATGAGATCAAAATATTTTTGAGATTGATTGTATGTTTCTTTCAGATAATTTTTGACCACATCTTCATTTATATTTTTGTTGAAATTAAAAGACTCGAGAAATTTTTGATAATCAAACATTAGATTAATTTTATACTGCAGTTTTTGAATTAAAAATACAAAAAGTTATTTTTTGCCCTGAACAATTTTGTCTAATATTAAAGCACAAAAAAGAATTGCAATACCTGCTAATATCCCTTGCCCAACGTTAGTATATTGTAAAGCTTCTAATACTTCTAAACCAAGACCTTTGGCTCCAACTAATGATGCTACTACGACCATCGTTAAACTCAACAACACTGTTTGATTAACACCGGCCATTATGGTCGGAGCAGCTAATGGTAAGTCTACTTTTGTAAGCAAGTACCATTTGCTTGCACCATATGAAATGGCAGCCTCTCTAACATGGGATGGAACACCTTTTAATGCTAGTACAGTAAATCTTACAACTGGAGTGCCACCAAAAATCATGGTGATTAATACGGCAGCAACTTTTCCAACTCCAAAAAAAGCTATGACCGGTATCATAAATACAAAGGCAGGCATTGTTTGCATAAAATCCATAATAGGTCTTATGAGCGCATAAAATCTTGGTCGTGTAGAACAAAAAATTCCTAGAGGTATACCTAATATAATGCTTAAGAATGCCGCGGTGTTTAAAAGTGCAATAGTTATCATCGCAAGTTTCCAAAAACCTAAAAGCCCCATGTAAGCTAAAAAAGAACCCGAAACAATTCCTGCTCGAGGTCCTGCTGATAAAGTAGTTAGTAAAACAATTAAAGTAAAAATTACTATCCATGGTGTTTCTAAAAATAATAATTCTAAGAAATCAAGTACTGTTCGGATACCAAAACTTATTCCATCAAAAAAAGAGTCTCCTTTTAGAACCGCAGTTTTAAAAGCTGCTTCAATCCAATTTATAGAAACTAATCTTATATCTGGATGGGTAGGAAAATTATTTAAAAACTTTACGCTATCAGGAAAACTATAATGAATTGTAGTAAAAATAGTAATGATTAAAGTAAAAAAAATACTAAATACGTAATTATTAAATTTCATTCCTGTAGAAATAGAGGAGTCCGACAACCAATGAGAAAATCTTTTCTCTAAAATATTGTTTGCAATTAATCCCTGAACTACTTTCAGCACAATAAGAGTAACTAAACCAAAAATAGCAATGTAGATTGCATTTTCCTCAATAGCTTTTGCTTCTAATTTGTAAGATTTTACTGCCTCTTCAAGAGAGTTAATGGTTCTTTTGAATACTTCAACTTTATCTGGTTCATTTTTAATTGCGGATTCTAACTGTTGCTTTCTAAATGCTATAGTTGCCTCTATTCCTGCTATTTTTTCATAGGCAGAAACTGTTACATTGCCAAAAAATCCTCTTACAATTTGCACTATAGAAAAAGTTTCTAGAATTAAAAATACCCAAGCATAATTCCACAGACTCCTAGCACCAAACCAAATGGGACCCAGTAAAGAGGCAAATACGTTAAAAGAGATTACAGTTTTTGCGCTATTTCCAATTTTTTGAAACTGCTTAATATAATAGTCCGGATTAGTTTTTACGAACTTTGCAATTTCTTTATCATAATTCATTAATCACTACCCTCAACCAAACTTTGAAGCAGCTGCTTTTTAGTTACTACCCCAACCGCTTGCCCTTGTTGATTATATATCATTAAATCATGATCCTGATTGGCAGATATTTCTACCAATTTATTTAAATTATCATTTTCATAAGCTTTAGAAAAATTTTTAGAACGATCAGAATTGATAGACTGAAAATTTTCAATAGGTTTCATAATGGAATGTGCTCTTACTACTTTTAATCTAGATATTCCTTTTACAAATTCTTCCACATATTTATCTTTTGGATTAATCACAATTTCTTCCGGTGTTCCCACCTGAATAACTTGTCCATCACGCATAATTGCAATCCTGTGGCCAACTCTAACTGCTTCATCAAGATCATGAGTAATAAAAATAGTAGTTTTTTTCATCACTTTGGATAGCTTGATAAACTCTTCTTGTAATTGTCTTCGTATAAGCGGATCTAATGCACTAAAAGGTTCATCCATTAGTAACAACTCAGGATTTGCTGCAAGAGCTCTAGCCAGCCCAACCCTTTGTTGCATACCGCCAGATAGTTCGTGAGCAAATTTGTTTCCCCAGCCTTTTAGTTCAACCGTATTAAGTATTTTATCAACTTCTTCGTATCTCTGGTTTTTGTTTATTCCTCTTATTTCTAAGGGCATTGCGATATTATCCATAACTGAACGATGAGGCATCAGCGCAAAGTTTTGGAAAACCATACCGATTTTTTTATTTCTGAACTCTCTTAAATTTTTTTCATCAAGAGTCATAATATCGATGTCGTTTATATAAATTTTTCCTGATGTGGGCTCTAACAGTCTATTGAAATGTCTAACCAAGGTTGATTTACCACTTCCTGATAAACCCATGACACAAAAAATTTCACCTTGTTTTACATCAAAAGTTACGTCTGCAACTCCAATAACAATATTATATTTTTCTAATGCGTCTTTTTTGCTGATTTGATTAGTCTGAATAGTTTTTAAAATTTCAGGTGATGTATTGCCAAATACTTTCCAAACATTTTCTACTTTTATAGCAATATTACTATTCATGAAATTAAGCTAATTTTTGGAATGTTTCCCAACCTAATAATGATTTATTAGGTTGGGATTTAATATTTATTTATAAATTATAGTCCTAACCAAGAATTAACTTTTTTAGAATTATTTTTTATATATTCCTTTGCAACTTCGTTAGGATCTCTTTTTTTAGTAGAGATTTCATAAGCTAACTTACCAACTTCATCAGAGGTAAGTTGAAATCTTTTAAAGAAACCTGAAATTGCAGGCGATTGTTTCTCCAAACTTGAAGACCAGCCAATTTGGATTTGCTTAAGAGCATCTTTGCTTGCTACAAAAGACTTTTTCTTCCAATCAGGACTTTCATTTGGTTGAACCATTACATATTTTTTTGGATCATGTTTAGGTTCTGTTAACATCACGATATCAAAAGTTGACCAAATAGCATGTGGTTTGTAGCAATAAAAAGCATAACCCTCACCTTTGGCAATAGAGTCTTTTACTCTCGCGTCTTTTACAGTCTCCAAAGCTGTGATCGGTTCAATTCCAGCTGCTAATAATTTATAATCTCTAACTTTGATTTCATTTACGTTTGCAGACGCCCATCCAGGAGCCCCAATCCAAAATTCACCTTTTCCATTTCCATCACTATCCATTGCTTTGACAACTTCTGGTCTTCCAAGATCAAAAATTGAAGTGATGTTAAATTTTTTGGCAAAATTTTTAGAAACGCAATAGCCCTGATTTCCCTCGTAGGATTTAGAGCTCATTGTTAATTTTCCATTTCCAGAACCTTTTACTAATTTTTTAGTGAAACCTTCTTGGTTTGGAAGCCATATATCAGGATGAACTTGAATTTCACCTTTGTCTCTTTCTATAGCTCCGTAGATAGCAGCATTATTTCCAGGAACAATTTCTGCTTTTCCACCAATTTTATCATTCACTACTGCTTGCAATAAATAGGCAATAGCTTTTGCTCCAGGCCAACCCGGATCTCCAATTTTTACAGTCTCAGCTGCATAAATAGAAGTAGATGACAAACAAACAATTGCAGCCACCAAAATTTTTTTTATTATATTCATTTTAATAGTCTCCCCATTATTTTTAAATGAAGTTAATTTATCTAAAAATAAATAAATATCGATATATTTTTTCTAAAATTAAACCTCGTGATCAAAGAGAAATTGATTATTTTGTTAAAAATTGAAGAACAGTTTTGTTAAAATCTGTAATTTTTTCTAAATGAACATTGTGAGCGCAATTATTAAATATTTTTAGCTTACTTTTTTTTATATTTTTTCTTAACATTTCTACCTGTTGTCTATTATAGGATTTGTCCTTGTTGCCCCAAGTTATGAGTGTAGGAATTTTTATTTTTTTTAAATTTTTAACTCCGTTCCAGTCTTGCATAGCTTTCATAGATAAATCTGCAGTTTTATATGAAACCCGGCTGTACGCTTTTTTGCATATATTATAGTTTTGATTTTTGTCCCCTTTAACAAACCAGGTTTTAGAAATAAACGATGCCTGTTTTTTGACACCGTTTATTTTAAGCTTTTTTCTTGATGTTTGAATGGTTTCAAATCTTCCAGGCATCTCCCCAATTGGACCGGTTGCGTGTAAAATTACTTTTTTTATATTTTTATTTTTGGAGGCTATTTCTTGAGCAATCATGCCTCCCATAGAATGACCGATTAAGTAAAAATTATCTATTTTTAATTTAGATAATAATTTCTCAATAATTTTAGAAAATTTTTTGACACTATTTACTGGCTTAACTTTATTGCTTGCTCCATAACCAGGTAAATCTATTGCAATTACTCTGAAATATTTTTTAAATTCTTTTATTTGGTACTTCCAGAGTGCCTTACTACCTAAGAACCCATGAATGAGAACTAATACTTCTCCAGAACCCGTATCTAAATAGTTGATTTTATTTAAAACTGACATAATGGTTTATTTCTAAATTGAGAATATAACTTATTTTATGACACAAAAAAATTTAAATAAATTTCCAAGAATTAAACTAGGACATTTTCCAACACCTATTGAACACTTAAAAAACATTTCTGATTATTTGGGAGGACCTCAAATTTATATAAAAAGAGATGATTGCACAGGTCTGGCAACCGGAGGAAATAAAACACGTAAATTAGAATTTTTGATGGCTGATGCTCTTAACAAAAAGGCAGAGCTAGTAGTTACTATTGGTGCCGTTCAGTCAAACCATGCTAGACAAACTGCTGCAGCCGCAACTTTGTTAGGTATTAAGTGTTTAATTATTTTAGAGCACAGAATCAAGAATCCGCCAGAGGCATATTTAAATTCAGGAAATGTATTTTTAGATAAAATTTTTGGAGCTCAAATAGAAGATTGTCCTCTTGATAGAGAGGTAAAAGAATATGCTTTGCAAAGGGTAGAGGAAATAAAAAAACAAGGAACAAATGTTTATTTTATTCCAGGTGGAGGGTCCAATGCAATAGGTGCTCTTGGCTATGTTGAGTGTATTAATGAAATTATAAATGATAAACAAAAAATTAAATTTACTCATATAGTTCATGGAACCGGAAGCTCAGGAACCCAAGCTGGATTGTTAGCAGGAAAAAAATTTTTTAATTATGACATTCCAGTAGTTGGCATAAGTGTGAGATTTAAAAAAGATATTCAAGAAGGTAAAGTCTTTGATGTTGCAAAAGATACCTGCAATCTTTTAGGCTGTGATGAATTAAAAAAAGATGAGGTATTGGCATTTGATGGATATGTAGGTGACGGGTATGGTTTGCCTACCGTAGGAATGAAAGAAGCAACCCACCTACTTGCTAAGAAAGAGGCTATTTTACTTGATCCAGTTTATTCAGGAAAAGGTTTTGCTGGAATGATTGATCTAATTAAAAAAAATTATTTTTCAAAACAAGATAAGTTACTTTTTATTCATACAGGTGGCGCCGTTTCATTGTTTGCCTACGAATGGGCATTTAAGTAGAGAATTATTAGATTATTTTATGGGTAAGAATGTAAAAATTTTAATAGGGATAATTTTCACTTTAATCATTGCATTAGTAGCTCAACAAACAAGTCATTATTTAGGAGAAAATTTATTAGGTTACGAGAAAAGTCCAATTTCTTCAGTCATTATAGCAATCATAATTGGTATGTTTTTAGGAAATTTATTTCCATGGTTTTTAAATATCGAAAAAGGTTATGAATTTGTGGCTAAGTTTATTTTAAGATTAGGGATAATCTTACTTGGAATTAGATTAAGTTTTAACGAATTGCTTGCTTTTGGAATAAAAGCAATTCCACTTGTTATAATTTGTGTCATTGGAATCTTATTAATTATAAAATTTTTTATTAAGTATTTAAAAGTTTCTGAGAAGATGTCGTATTTGATTTCCATCGGAACTGGAATTTGTGGGGCTACCGCTATCATTGCCACAGCGCCAGTGATTAATGCTAAAAAAGAAGAGGTGGCATATGCCGTTGCGAACATTACTATTTTTGGAGTGATAGCAATGTTTTTTTATCCTTACTTAGCTCATTTTTTATTTAATGATCAAGCTCTTCCAGTTGGTCTGTTTTTAGGAACTGCTATACATGAAACAGCCCAAGTTGCAGCCTCTGGATTAATCTATGCTGATCAATTTGCTAATGCTGATGTAGTTAATTCTTCAACAGTAACAAAGTTGGTTCGAAATAGTTTTTTGGTTATATTTATTCCATTAGTAGCACATTTTTATAATTCTAAGAATAATCCTGGACAAAGTTATTCGATTGTAAAAATATTTCCCTTTTTTATATTAGGATTTGTTTTGTTTGCGCTCATAAGAAGTATCGGTGATTATTATATTGTGCAAAATGTAAGCGCTGCAATCGATAAGTCTACTTGGAAATTGATTATTTCTACTATTAAAAATTATTCAGAAATATTTTTAACTATGGCGATGGCGGCTATGGGACTTCTTACTAATTTTTCTGAATTAAAAAAACTGGGAGCCAAGCCTTTTTTGGTTGGTTTAGTCGCAGCAGTGTCGGCAGGATTAATTAGCGCAACTTATATTTTTCTTTTTGTATTTTAAAAAATATTACTAAATTATATTATTGTTTGAAATATGGGGTATATAACAATCAATAATATCACCGTTTTGAAAAGAAGATTTTCCAGATGGAAAATGTGCCCAAATATTAGAGTGAATAAAAGATCTAACCCTAAAAGATTCTTGTCCCTGTAAAATCTCAAGTTCTAGTTTTCCATTTTTATTAGCAGTCAACTTGCTCTTAACAAATCTTGTAATTTCTTTCTTTTTGGTAAATTCTTTTTTTAAAATAGCTTTAATAGGTTGTTCATTAGGTACTCCTAAAATCTGCATTAAATAAGGTTTAACAAAAAAACGGAAACAAGCAGCAGATGAAATCGGATTGCCTGGTAATCCAAAAATAACTCTGGAAGTTTTTTTGATTTTTGCAAAAAGTACTGGTTTCCCAGGTCTAATGGCAACATGATTAAAAGAATTTAATAAAGAAAACTTTTGAATAACTTTGGGCACAAAATCAAACTTACCAGCAGATACTGCTCCAGAACTAATAATAATATCAATATTATTTTTTTTCATGTTTTGAATACAAGAATAGAATTTTTTTTCTTGATGATCTTTTAAAATTCCACCGTTTTTAAAATTAAATAAAAAACTTTTGTCTAAAGCATGGATATATTTGCTATTAGAATTTCTTATTTTCCATGAAGGTATAATTGTATTGTTAGAAATTTCGTTTCCAGTAGAAAAAAATAAAATATTAGGTTTCTTTTTAACTTTTATTTTTTGTATTCCTAAAGTGGTTAAAGCTAAAATATGATTGGGTTGAATGATGGTTCCTTTTTTAATTATTAGATCATTTTTTTTATAATCAGATCCTTTAAATCGAACGTGCAAGTGTTTTTTAACATTTTGGTCAATTATAATAAATTTTTTATCTTTATTTTTTGTATCCCATTTCACCTGTTCAATAGGAATGATTGTGTCCAAACCTACTGGTAGAATTCCACCAGTCATAATCTCGATCGCCTCAAAAGCATTTATTTTTTTAGATACAGGTTTATTACCTGGTGCGATACAGCCAATGACTTTAAATTTTTTTGGATTATTTTTATTTAACCCTCTTGTATCTTTTGATCTTATAGCAAATCCATCAAAAGCAGCATTGTTAGCCGAAGGATAATCTGTTGGTGAACTAACATTAGAAGATAAAACTCTGTTTACTGCTTGATCACTTGGAATGATGTCGTCTTTAATTGCAATGGATGATTTTTTTAAAATTTGTAAAGCTTGCTTATAACTAATCATGATTGTGAATAATCTTCTCTGCTTCTTTTAAATCTTCTTTAGTATTGATATTAAAAAAAGGATCTTGTTTTTTAAATTGCATATCAATTGTTAACACCCCAACTTTATTTGCCCAAAGCTCAACTTTTCTTTCCTCTTTAACTATTAAGTCTTCTTGTAATTGATCTAACAACTCTACTGACCAAAGTCCAAAAATATTATGTCTAGTTTGATTAGATTTTATGAAAAAAAGTTTTCCATGCTTGGTATTAATTTTTTTATAAAAATCATTCAGTATACTTTTGTTAAAAAAAGGAGTGTCAGATGGAAAAGTGGAAATCCATTGGTAATTTTTATTCTTTTTCTTAATCCATTTCATAGCAGTTAAAATACCCCCTAATGGTCCCAGATTTTTTTCATCATCTTCAATCTTGGTAATTTTTGGCGAAGGCATAAAATCAATATGATTGTTAGAAATAATGAGAATTTCATTAAATTCAGTTACGATTTCAGAGAGTATATAATCAATTAATCTTTTACCATGTAACTTAACTTGTGACTTGTCCTCTCCAAATCTTTGGGACTTTCCACCTGCTAGTACTACTCCTAAAATATTGTTATGATCCATGCTGAAAATATAAAACATTACGATACGAATTAAAGAAATATAATGGATTTAAAAATTTTAGAAATTGCTACTCATACAGAAAATAACAAGGTTCTTGTGAATCCTACGCATAAATCTAAAAATAAAAATCGTATTTGTGGGGATGAAATGGAAATTAGCTTAATTGTCAAAAATGATATTGTTGAAGATGTTGGTTATCAGTGTAAATCCTGTGTTTATTGTCAGGCAGCAGTAAGTTTGCTTTCAAGAAAAATTAAGCAGCAATCTCTTCGTGCGATACATGAATTTGCTGTCAAAGCAGAGCAGGCATTTGATAATAGCTCCTTAGTAGTAGAAAAGCATTGGAATGATTTTAAAGAAATTTTAGATAAAAAAAATTTAGCTAGAAAAGAATGTTTGTTATTACCTCTGCGAACCGTAGTGCAAGCATTACATTTATAATATGAATTCTACTTATAAAGTCCATAAATTTAAATCCAATCAGATTCAAGAAATGGATGACTCTATTTCTATTGAAGAACCTTTAGAAATTTCTATTAAATATAAAGATCATGACAAGTGGGTAACACAGATTTTGTCGATCACTATGCGCACCCCGGGAAATGATGAAGATTTGGTAAGAGGTTTTTTATTTAATGAGCAGATTGTCCAGGATGTTAAGCACATACAATCCATAGAAAGTTTTGGTGAGAAAGTGGGAGTATACAATTTGCAAAATAAAATTTTAGTTACTTTACATAATGCTGACAATGTTAATATTACTAAAATAAAACGAGATTTTTTAACTAATTCCTCCTGTGGTGTTTGTGGAAAATCTTCTTTAGATGCTTTAGAAATCATTAAACAGGATAAGACATCTTCTATTTCCCCTAAATTAAATAAAGAAATTATTTTACAATCTCCGAATGTATTACGAGATCATCAGTCTGAATTTTCTAAAACTGGAGGAATTCATGCAAGTGGACTGTTCTCTAGCAGCGGTGAGTTAGTGGCTATCAAGGAGGATGTTGGCAGACATAATGCTTTAGATAAATTAGTTGGGCATATTCTTGATACAAAACTACTTAAACCGAGCAATCAATTTATTACTTGTTCAGGAAGACTAAATTTTGAGCTCGTGCAGAAAGTGTTAATGACTAATATTGGAGTAATGATAGGTGTAGGTGCGCCAACAAGTCTTGCTATAGATCTGGCTAATAAATTTCAAATAACCTTGATTGGATTTGTAAAAACAGATAGTTTCAATATTTATACTAATAAGCAAAAAGTAAATATTTAAGAAAAAAAGCGGGACAATGTCTAAAAATATAAGCAATTTATCTGGAAAAGTTGGTCTTAAGAACAATCTTTTTAAAAAAATTTCAGAAAATGTCCTTAGTGGATCACCAAAAGATATTAAAGAAATTGCCACAGAATACAATATGGGAGTATCTACTCTTCATGGAGCTGAAAGTTTCTACGAATTTTTAAGACCTGCACACCGAGAAAAGAAAGCATTTGTTTGTAATGGAAGCGCGTGTATGTGCGCTGGAACTCAAGAACAATTAACAAAAACTCTACAAAGCAAGTTAGGCGAAGACAAGGTAGGAAAAATGTTTTGCTTGGGGCATTGTTATGAAAATCATGCATTTCATTATGAAGGTGAGAACTACGCCGGTAAAGATATAGAGAAGATTGATCAAATTATAAAAGGAGAAAAAATCAATCAAGATAAATTTTTTTCTAAAAGTTACGCAACAACTAGTTTTTTAATGGATGATAAATTATCCACGAGCAAACAAGTTAAAGAGCAACTAAGCAAATTTTTAAAATCTGATAAGAAAGCAATTATACAATCTTTATTAGATTCCAATCTTACTGGAAGAGGAGGAGCAGGATTTCCTACGGGAATGAAGTGGGATTTTTGTAGTAAAACAAAATCAGAAAAAAAATATGTTATTTGCAACGCAGACGAAGGCGACTCGGGAGCTTTTTCAGATCGATACTTATTAGAAGATCAGCCACTCAAGGTTATTTTTGGAATGATTATTTGTGGTTACGTTATTGGAAGTGATGAGGGAGTTTTATATATAAGAGGAGAGTATCCCAAATCAATTGAAGCAATTAATGGATGGATTAATCAATTAAAAAAAGAAGGTTTACTTGGAAATAATATTTTAGGTACAGGTTTTTCTTTTGATTTATATATTTGTATTGGACAAGGTGCATATATATGCGGAGAAGAGACAGCTCTCATTGCATCGATTGAAGGTAGACGTGCTGAAGTAGATGTTCGACCGCCATTTCCTGTTACAGAAGGACTGTATAAGAAACCAACTGTGGTAAATAATGTTGAGTCACTAGCCGCAGCGACTGGAATTTTATTAAATGGAGCAGATAAATTTGCAGCAATCGGAAATAAAAAATCAGCTGGAACTAAATTAGTTTGTTTAGATAGTTTTTTTAATAAACCTGGTGTCTATGAAATTGATATGGGAACACCTATGAGTAAAATATTTAATGAAATTGGTGGAGGCTATAAAGAACCAGTTAAAGCATTTCAAATTGGAGGTCCTTTAGGCGGTGTAGTACCATTAAGTGAAATTGATAATTTAAATTTAGACTTTCAAGAATTTTCTGCAAAAGGATTTATGCTAGGACATGCCAGTGTTGTTAGCATTCCTCAAAGCTTTCCTATGGTTGAGTACATTCATCACTTATTTGAGTTTTCCGCAGAAGAATCATGCGGAAAATGTTTTCCTGGAAGATTGGGATCTTACCGTGGAAAAGAAATGTTTGATCAAGTGAAAGAAAAAAAAGCTAAAATTCCAATGAATTTATTAAACGATTTATTAATAACTATGCAAAAAGGGTGTCTTTGTGCCCTTTGCGGCGCTATACCCACTCCCATTACTAATATACTTAAGTACTTTAGTCATGAGATGAAAAATGATATTAGATTAGATAGCTAATGAGCACGGAAAAAAGAAAAATAGCCTATATTGATGGAAAACCCTATGAAATTGGGGATCATCACACTTCTATATTAAAATTTGTCAAAGGTTATCTTGGAGAAAATAAGGTTCCGACACTATGTGACGATCCAAATTTGGCTCCTTATGGTGCTTGTAGAGTTTGTTCAGTAGAAGTTGCTTTGGTGAAAGATGGTCCTACAAAAGTAGTCGCATCGTGTCATACACCGGTAGCTGAAAACCAACATATTTTTACTAATAATGAAACACTAACTAAGTTAAGAAAAAATATTGTTGAGCTGGTTCTAACAGATCATCCAATGACTTGCTCAACTTGTGAAGTGAATAATAATTGTGAACTTCAAACTGTTGCTAATCAATTAGGAATTTCAGAACATAGGTACAATAATCCAAAACAGCATAAAGGCATTCCAAAAGATACATCTCATCAATATATGAGAATGAATTTAGATAATTGTATTAATTGTGGAAGATGTGTCAGAGCTTGTGATGAAATACAAGGTTCGTTTGTTCTAACCATGACTGGACGTGGTTTTGAATCTAGAATTACCACTGATAACGACATGATGTTTGGAGACTCATCTTGTGTGTCATGTGGAGCGTGTGCTCACACTTGTCCAACAGATGCAATTTCAGATGTGTTCCAATCCAAATCAGTAGCTGTCGATAAAAAAGTTAGAACGACTTGTTCTTATTGTGGAGTGGGCTGCAATTTAGAAGCCTCTATCAAAAATAATAAAGTAGTAGCAATTGATACACCTAAAGAAACAGAAGTGAATGCAGGTCACACATGTATTAAAGGAAGATATGCTTTTGGTTTTTATGATCATCCAGATCGTTTAAAAACTCCGCTAATTAAAAGAAATGGAAAATTTGAAAAAGCTACCTGGGATGAGGCTTATGATTTTATCAAACAAGAATTAAACCGAATTATCAAAACAAGTGGTCCTGATGCAATAGCTGGAATTTCCT
>Ga0129336_10001391_pt1 | contig 14644 bp, 23 predicted proteins | sample CPB6_02_DNA_FD_96878 | JGI IMG/M metagenome (GOLD analysis project Ga0129336, IMG submission 96878) | Freshwater to marine salinity gradient microbial communities from Chesapeake Bay, USA - CPBay_Sum_0.6_0.2_DNA | ecosystem: Environmental > Aquatic > Marine > Coastal | place: USA: Chesapeake...
ATGATAATTGTTAGCTCTCATGATTGCCCTAAAGATTTCCTTCATTACTTTAATATAATAGAAGATATATATCCAAGTAAGGAAGAACTATTTTCTATTGTTACTCACATTAATTCTTCTGCACACGACCGTCTTATTTCTCCTGAAAATATTAAAGAAGCTGTTACTTCTGGCATTGGTTTGACCGAGTCTCAATTTGTCGATCTTTGTTTAACCTCCGTCGTCAATAACGGTTGTATTGATCCTAAATATATTTATGATCAAAAAATGTCATCAATTAAGAAGAACGGTATTCTTGAGATCATTAAGCCCACCATTTCGTTTGCCGACATAGGTGGACTTGATAATATTAAAGATATTATTCGCAGAACATCTAGACTCTGGAATAATAAAGATCAGGCTAGATCATATGGAATTACACCCATCAGAAGAATGCTTATGGTTGGTATTCCTGGTACTGGCAAGTCTGCCATCTGTCAGGCTACTGCAAAAGAATTAAATCTTGATCTTGCTCGTACTGGTATTAGTCAGGTAATGAATTCTTTTATTGGTCAATCAGAAGCCAATATGCGTCTTGTTTTTAAGCAGATTCAAGCTATGTCTCCGCTTTGCGTTTGGATTGACGAGTTTGGTCGTGACCTTTCTGGTGGTTCAAGTTCATCTCACGTTGACGGTGGTACTACAGATCGCGTTCATGGTGAGTTTCTTACAGGTTTACAAGAACTTCCCGAAGAAACCTTTCTTCTTTGTGCAGCTAATTCTTTAGATTCTCTTCGTCCAGAAATGTTACGTGCAGATCGCTTTGATAAAATTATGTTTGTTGGTCTTCCTTCCTTTGAGGAGCGCAAGCATATTTATCAAATACATTTGAGTAAAATCGATACTGACCACAACTATGATTATGATGCTATTGCTGAAGCATCTGTATACATGACCGGTGCAGAAATTGTTTCTTCTATTCGTGAAACAAAGTTTTATGTGACTTCGGACACTTTTAGACCTATTACTACCAAAGATATTCTTGAATATATTCCTCGAAATAAAAACACCATTTGGCTGAAGCATAATCAAATGGTTATGGATATGTATCAATATGCTGTCGAACAATGGGATTGGGCTTCGACAGAACAATATGAAGATGCTAGACTAATACTCGGAAAGAAATCTCCCAAGCAAAAATCTAAAATTCTCTGGAGTTGATTATGAGTGAAGTATTTGAAAACATAGACGATCTTATAGATTCATTGGCCGCAGTTAATGATCCTAAGCCATCAAATGATAAGGACTACCAACAGGATCTTTATAAAAAGTGGTTTAGGTCTAAAACGCAAAGCGGATTTTTAGCCATTCGTCCTTGGCATCAAGCTCTTAAAATGAAGATCGATATTGGCAAAACTTCCTCTGAAGGAAAATTACTAAGCAGTACTGCTGTATTTGTCGACAGTATAGATTTTGCTGCTTATCTTAAATCTATAACTAATTCTACTGCTCTCAGTAATTATCCCGCCAATGAAAGAATGGGCGCTCCCACTGCTGAAGCTTTCGTTAGTTATGGTGGGGCCATTATGGACGGTAAGCCTGTTTCTAGAATATTCAAATCTCATTACTGGCAAAGTGGTGAAGAGTATGATAGCTCTTCATTTGTTTGGAAGTGTGGTCATTTTGCCGCCAGAAAGTCCGACAGTGGCGCTTTTATTCCAGATATGAAGTCAGTTATATCGGTTGATAGCATCAAAGTTACCCGTCAAGATATTTGCTCAATATCCTACCTCATGGATCTCTCTATGATATCATATGCTGCTCATAACCAGAATTGGTATCACGCATGACGGATAATATTGAATCTATCAATTTAGAATATATAACTAAATTTTTTCAAGACTTGATTAACGGTCTTGCTGCTAGAACTGAAGATAGATTACACTATCTGGAAGTAACCTTAGAAGGCATTGAAAAACAAGTAGCCACACTTGTCCTTGGGTATGGTGAGCAGGCTGTTTTTATGGAAGCTTTGGTTGCACAAATGGCTTTTGCATCTGATGAGGCTCGTAAAGTTTTCTATCAAGATTTGGCAGATGCCAGAAAAAATATGTTGGAGGTAATGCAAGATGCCTCAAAAGAATTCTTGGCTAGCGAAAGTCCAGGAGTTGCCTCAGCCGTTGAAAACATGGCTGCAGAAAAGTTATCTAACTCAGACTCCTGATCTTTCTTGTCTTTTACTTGTAGATTCTTCTACTTATGATTTAATTAATAATCTTTCTTTTTTGTCTACAATATATCCTTTTGTTGTTGACGTTTATCCTGACGCAACTTCACTACATCTTTCTTCTTCAACTGTTCAGCATCTTCTCGAACAATCGTATCTTGAAGTCTATTCGATAGAGGTTGATTAATGTCAATCATATTAAATTTTGATTCTTTAGATTCTGCTAATACTTATTGGCTGGAATCTTTTAATCGAATACCAAATTATGTATCGATTGATCCTCAAGATATTAGACCACTTTATTCTTTAGATCTTCATATTCTTAATTATCCAACTTTGACTTTCAGTCCTAAGTTTATTTCATCATTTACCACTAATGATGATACACATTGTTTTCTTTCTATTTCTAAAATAAATTACAGAAGAATAGTACATTCTGATCTTCCTGATAGTTTATATAAAAGATTCTTTAACTCTTTAAAAAATTATGGATATGTAGTTGATTCTTCTACTTCTTACATTATTCTTTTACATAAACCTCTTACTGAAGATCTTTACAATTCTCTTCAAGTTGTTTATTCATCTGATATCAAATCAACTTTAGATTCTTTACTTGATCGTATGGAATCTCACGAAAAAGATACTCAGTATTATTTAAACTATATTCAAGACCTGCACTTAAAGTGTAAAGCTTTAGAAGCTGATCTTGATCAGGCTCGTCAAGATTTAGTCAACAGAAACATGACCACTTGGTACTAGTTTTAAAGGAACTATTTTTATGTCTATTATAGCTAATGCACAACAAATACCTTCTGATCATCTTGCTATACAGTATCATGAGGATCTAAATCAGTACTTTTTTGAAGCTGAAATAGCTGGTCAACAAACTACTCGTTTTTGGCTTAATGTTATTGACCCTTCTCGTGCTGATGGTTCTGAATTTATTTTTGATTTCTTTGGTACTGGAGAAATTTATATACCTGTTCCTTCAAACCATTCTCTTATTTCTGTTTCTGTAAAATTTGTAAAAATGTACGTTACCAATTTTTTGCTTAATGAAAGTCTACTTCGCAATTACCCTCAACATCCTTACTCTTTCATTGATCTTAAGCAGGGTAAGGTTATAGCATCTGATTCTTTTTCTACTTCTGCTACTGAAAATGAACCAATTGCTGCCTGGCACTTCTTTGAAACTGCCTACTTTAATATTGTAGATTCTTCTACAATTACTACTTCTCCTGTTAAGTCTCCAATCGTTTGTAAGTATTATAGTTTGAATACTTCAAATTTGACTATTAAATCTTCTGAATATAAATTTGCTAATCTTCCTAAAGATACTAACGCCTGCTCACACCCTAACATTTCTAGTAATGGATTGTCTCCTTGCCCTTTTCAATCTGCTAGACCTCCTGTTCGTCAGTCTAGTTGTGTCATGTATACTCCTGACACTAAAACGCTTAAGTCTACCTTATTTAATACATACAATACATCTCAATCATTTTCAATTGATTTAACATATTCTTTGTGCATTGATGGCTCTCATGTTTTTGTAGTACGTAATATGCAGACTACTGACATAATCAATACTTTTTATTACCCCTCTGATAATGATTTTGATGAACTCTATTTTGAAGTTGAAAAAATATATTTTGATTATATCTCATGCTATGTTAATGACGAATCTTCGGAAACCTCTCTTACTTCATCTAAAAATGACACCGTTTCCAAGCAGAGTTACATATTGAGTTTGTTGGGGTCTGAATAATATGTCATATAATGTTACTCAATCTATTATTGATTCTGATACTGTTTCTATATCAAAGGTTAATTTTACATATAACCCTTTGTCTTCTGAAATAAATTATCTTACTGGATCTTTACGATTTTATAATCATCCTCGCGAGCTTTCTTTACTTGAAAAAGCTATTGATACAAATAATTGGGACGAATATAATAGTCTTTATTCTACTTCTAATATTCTTAAGTCTATCCCTAATATTACAAATTACGCTGGGTATGTTTATACCGCTAATAAAATGCCAGCTGTTCTTACAGTTACCTATGATCCATCACTTAAGGTATCTAGCACTGACGCTCACAAACTAATTCATTCTTCTTCTTTACCAGCTCTCCCCGAGCATCTGCTTCCTATAGCTGTCCGTTATATAGATTCCTCTGGAAACTATTATATAGAACGTCCTCCTTTTCAAATCGAAGTTGATATGCGTTCTACTCATTCCAGAATGGAAAATGGTAAAAGAATTCCTCCCTATAAAGTTTGGGTTCCTTGGACAATATCCATTTATCGTCCTGGTAACCCTGAATTATACGTATATTTTTCTTCCTCTTCTTTATCATCTTATGATCAGATTTATTTAAATTGTCTTTTTCCTAACACATATGGTGATTCTAGAATTTGTTTTTCTAACAGTTTGGAATCTCTACATAATTACTCCGCTCACCACGAAGATATTCGAACTAACTATTCTTATATGTTTAATGAGTATATGAATGGTGGCTGGAATTTAGATCTTTCTCCTAATATCTATAAATGTTTTGAAATACTTTTGTCTAATCGAATTAGTCATACAAATGCTGAGATTGAAATACTTAATACAATTGACCAAGATTATCCTTTAGTTAAGTTTTTCCTTAATCCTCCAAAAGAATATATTAAAAAGCATTTTCCTAAAATTACTTCTCGCCAATTACAGTACTTTGAGTACAGTCGTAATTGGTTTTCTACCTCAAAAACTTATAAGTATATGTTTATGATTATGTCCACTTTTGATGTGGATCAAACTCTTGAATTCTATCGTCAAATTTCCGAGCTTTCCTATAAGCTTAGATGTGCTCGCTATCCTGAAAGACAATTTAATTTTAACGATGTAACTAAAAATTTTCATGATCTTGTTAATTTGAAAACTTCTTTCGAAAATCAACAATTTAATTCCTCTACTGTTTCCGGATTGTATCATTCCTTTTCATCTGCATTCTCTTCTAAAGTCTCTATTGATTCAGTCCAGACCTTGTATGTTGACTTAGGTTATGAGACTAATATTGTTTTTGTAAATTACGAAGATTATATACAGTATGTTGATACTAAATCCCAAGTATCTTCCTATGTCAAACATATACCTGAAGAATCTATGAATTCTATTATTACCTATTTGTCAAGCAATAAGCTTGATATTAATCATTTTATATTGTATGATTTTAAAACTCATACATTTACAGTTGAAGAAGTTGAAGTTGCGCCCAACAGGTCTGACCAAAAAATAAACAATTCTTTATTTATTTCTGACCTAGCAAAATCTTATGCTGGTCGTGTAAAGGCTGAGGTAAGTTAATATGCCTATATCTATTATCTCCCATAGTGTCCACGAACCATATGGTTATTCTCCTACTTCTGCTAATAAAGTTCACGTTTCTTTTTCTGATCCTACCTACTCTAATACCCATACCATAAGTCTTCATGATTCTACTCCTCAAGAAGATGTAACAAAAATTAGTTCCTTAACTCAATATATTGCACCTTTTGTTTCTGGTCGTTCTATTTCTGGAGACAGTGGAATATTACCTCCAGGTCTCTTGTATCTTACTAAAAATTATCTTGTCTTTGAAAAGCCACCATGCTATCAAACACTTTTCGTTATTCCTACTAGAGTAGAAGAAATTGATTATGATATTCATGAACCTACTGTATATAGACTTCCCATTCCCTGGCAATTATATATAGTTGCTTTTTCTCAAACTCAAGACAATACCAGTCTAACTTCTTCTTCCTCTTTGTCTACATCTTCAGTGCGTATGCACTTTATGAATTCTCCTTTGATGTCTTTGGATCAGGAAGTCTATATGGCTCCTTTGAACAATTTTTATACCACCGGCGATTTGTGTAGACCCATGTTTGATAGCATGGATGATCTCGAAAGATACTCTAAAGATGTTGCTGGTGTTATGCAATCCGCTTATGATTGGATTTGGAACTCTGGTACTAATTTAGATCTTACTGATTCTGTGGTTAATTGTTTTATACAGTTCAAAAATAATACTACAACATCTGTCTTTACTCCAGAAAATCTTTGCCCTCGCTATATTAGGGGTAGTTATTATTGCACTTACGAGCATCTTAATTATTTCTACAGTCTTTGGGAAAAAATTCCTCTTCATGAAGTTTCTAACTTAGATTGGCCTTCTAATAGTCATGGTCCTCGCTTCCATGTAGACCATCAAGATGCTGTACAGTCTAGACTGTCTGAATACCTTAGTTATATGGGCCTTTCTCCTTCTGATGACTATTGCGATGATTGTGCGCAGTATGTTGAAGATGAAGAGGGCAACTACGACTACGATTCAGACCCCTATCATTATGATGAATGTGAGTGTTCTTGTCACGATAGTCCTACTTATGACATGGATCACTTTCTTCACTGGGCAGGTCTCCTTCCTTCTCCTCCAATTAAGTTTTGTGACTCTTTTAGAAATTTTGTAGTTGAAACTAAATTATCTACACCCAACTACAAGGGTGTTTATACTCATAACGCTTACTCTTATCAGGGCGTTTATCGTGGTGTTATAGATCAAGTTCTGCTTAATTCTTAATTTTTCAGAACTTGACTCTTCTGATTTTTTCTGCTACTATATATTCATATAAACATGAATAAAGGTAGTAAAATTTTGACAAAAACAACATATCAAGAACCTATTTTTACTAGGTCTGAAGTAGCTCAAATACTTAATGTCGCCACTTTAATTGTTTCTAATAGAGAAAAAAATAAAAAATACCCCTCTCCAAGAAGAGATATGAATAACTATCGTATTTATACTTTGAATGACGTCTTTAATCTCCAGCTTATAACTTATAGTGCTGTTGATCCCAGACCTATAATATCAATTCTTTACGATAAAGGTTATGACGACATCAAAGCTCTTGGTCAAATGATAGACTCTGCTCTATCAAAAAGAACAGGTTGATCTTCCATGTCTGAAGATAAGCAGTCTTTTGTTGATCCTGTATCTGAATCAGTTTCTACTGATCATTTAATGGATCTAAAAGTAGGTATATATAATCTGTTTGTTAGCCTGATTAATCATCAAATAATTGATCATGGTCCGGAACAAGCAGTTAGAAACTCTCTTGACTTTCTCAATGAAATCATTTATAATTTTGAGAAATCAATAGAAAAACAATAAACAATAGGAGAAATAGCAATGCTTGATCCCCAAAACCTGATCAATATATCCGGAGGACTAGTTGACGAGCCAGAACTCGTTGCTTCCGGCAAGATTGCCAAAATGAGACTTGCGGTTGATTATGCTGGTTCTGAAAAGGACAGTAATAATAACTCTGGTTATTTTGATGTTACATATTATCTTAAGGATAATTCTGGCTTCACTAGTAAAAACGCCTCTTTTGTTACTACACAAATAGAGCAATCAAAGATGAAGAAGGGCACGACTCTTAACATAGTTGGCCGTCTTGTTCAGGAGCGTTGGAAGCAGGATGAGCAGTCAAGATCACGCATTGTTATTGTTGCTGAGCACATTGCGTACGGTGCTCGCTCCAATTCTGCTAAATCTTCTTCCGATACTTCTAGTACCGACAATGGAGCTCCAGCGGCTGTACCTGCATCCTTCTGATGTCAGACTTTAGTGAAGACGAGCTGAACTTACTTGTTCAACGCGCTTTATCTGAAGATAGATCACATCCATTTACTACTAATAATAGTTATCTTGGTTTTGCAGAAACTGATCTACTAGAGTCACTTCATAATCGTTTGTCTAAAAGATTTATAGAATCCGAAGTCAACGATATATTCCAGGACGTTAGGTCAGACATACTTTCTCGTAAAGTTTCTCTTACGCTCAAAGATCTGCACACTATAACTAAAAATTGTAAATTGTGTGATATATCTACTTCTGCAGAATTGCCTAAGTGGAATGTAGATAATCCTGATATAGCAATAGTCGTGGATTCACCGTCACTGCCTGCAGAAGCCATATCTATTATGGTCGATGCATTTAAAGGCGCAGGACTATCCTCTTCTCAACTATGTCTTACGTATGTAAACAGATGCCCAGTCAAGCGCAAGTACGAGGAGCAGGAGGTTATCAACTGCTCCTCGTACTTACATCACGAATTGTCTATACTTAACCCTAAGCTAATATTTTGTTTGGGTGGCCTTCCAGCTTCTGTTCTATTTGGCCTTCCAGTTAAAATAAAAGATTTTAGGGGTACAGTTAGATGGCTTGGTTATTGGCCAGTCCTTACCACTTATTCACCTATGTATATACTTAAATCTACAACTTTTCAAGATAATGATTCATCGTTGTTGAATAGTTTCAATAATGATGTACTCCATGCTTACAATTTTTTGCACAACAAAAAAAGATTCGGAGACGATTAAAATGTCTACAGACATATGGACAAACGCTCTTATGCAGGATCTTACTGATTCTGACATTGAGAAGTTTCAGGAAATTGTCTTAAGAGATGTAAAGAATCAGTCTGCTTCAGATGAAGACAGAGCTATTCTCGGAAATAATTTAGATCTTTGGCTGTACTGTCTTCGCATTATTCGGCGCGAGATTGAACTGCAACTAACAAATCACAAGCTTAATCTTCAGCTTAACTTAAAAGAACTTCATGATAATGGTGCAAGCAAGGACGAAAAGGATCAGTTACTTTTTGCCGAGCAGCGCTGGCGCAACAACGCAATGAAGTTCCTAACAGCTATTGAGCGTAAAACTCTTTATGTAAAAATGCTTATTCAGGACGAAGACAAGTAGTTTTCATGGACTCTATCATTCATTCTATACAGAATGTACACTTGAAAGAGTCCAAACTTGACGAAGAAGACTCTTATAATTTTCTTCAAGAGTATCTCTCTACTAATTCCCATTATTATAAATACTCTTATCCTGATATATCAAAAGATGAAATATATACTCTTATTTCAACATTTTGTTTTTTTTGCGCTACTGTAAAAGATTTATCTACCAATAAATCTTATCCATCCAATATACCAATAACTATATTTAGATATCTTCTTTTAGATGATGGTACTTGGTCTTTATATTATACGGTGCGTAAAAAAAGGGGCAGAGTAGTAGAAGGCATGCAGTGGTCTAACGGTTTATTTTATCAAGTTAGAGAAGATAAAAAAGATGGCTTCGAGCTGCATGAAGCAACGCTTCTTGTTGACGCTGTTACAAAAACAATGTATAATTTTCCTTAGGAGATTCTGTGTCCATAGAAGTTTTTAGTCCTGAATCCAGTTCTGTTATACGACATTTTGCTTGGGACTCTTCTACAAATTGTTTAGCTATCATGTTCCATTCTGGAACTGTTTGGATATATCAAAATATTAGTGACCAGTGTTACAAGGAATTTCGTGAAGCTAAGTCACTTGGCTCTTATTTTAATAAGAACATAAGAGATGTTTACCCTGCTTTTAATGCGGGTAATATTAATGATAGGTCTTCCTCTAAGAAGGAAAATAATCTTGGCGAAAAAGAATAAAAAAAAGCATAAAGTTCGCCAGTACAACTATTATACTTCATCAACTTCTTCAACTTTATATAAATACGAAGCTTCTTCAAAAGACATACATGATACCGCTCAGCAGGTTTTTGGCGCTACATACTATATAGACTATGACGTTTTGACAAACACGTAGTCTCCTGTGGTATAATTAGTTTACCTTTACCTAGGAGATTAATATGAAAAATTATAGTACCGAAGCTTATAAGAAGAAAACTGTAGCTGTTCCAGCTGCTAGATCAAAGAATGCTAAGTCAAATCTTATTAAGCATTCTAGAAAGATTTACAAGATTGTTTGGCGTGACGCTTTTTCTGATATGGATGAGTGGCATGACGAGGATTCTATAGAAAATCAGGACTACATTTGCGAGACAATAGGCTATCTCATTGAAGATAATTCAAAGCCTAATTACTACACTATAGCTTCAACAATAACAAAAGACGAATATTTTTGTTGCATAATAAACATACCTAAAGCTATGGTTATTTCAAAGACAAGAATAAGTCTATAGCCTATTAGAGGTTCTCAATGAAAGAGTCGCTTGTCTGCACATCTTGTGGGCGAACATGGAAACGCGAAAGAACAAGAGGGCGAAAACCTGTTTTTTGCCCTACTTGTTCTGTTCCATCTGCAACTATTCCTAAAACTAGATCACCCAAATCGACACCAAGAACCGCTGTACCAGTCTCAACTCAACATTCTCCTGTTTCTTCTTCGGTAGAAACTTCTTCCGACAAGAAGCTAACAGTTTCCAAAGTTCTACAGTCTCTTTATCCTAGACCTAAAGATGCTGAAGAACTTAGAGAAGCTACCAAAAATGGCTCATCCTGGAAGTGCCCTTCCTGCGGTCATGTTATAGTTCTGTATGTTTCTATATCTGACATACCCACTCATCGTTGTACTCCAGACACTGTATCTGTAAAATTATGTGAAAGAATTAAATAATGTCTTCTCAATTTGAGCGAGTTAATATTCGTCGTGATTCTTTAACTCATAATATTTTAATGATTACCAAAGTTTACGATAAGCTTATTGGTTTTGATAGCCTTAAAGAAATTAATCCCCAAAGGTATTCTAATACCAGTAAAGTTTCTAGATCTTTACTTACTTTATCTTTGCATGGCTTAATTCATCTTTTCGATGATGATACTTGGATAATTACTGATTCAGGTAAAAAGTATTTACATTATCTTGTTGGTAAATACCCTCGTCCCATCTACTCTAAAGAGGACTAAGTGCCACATTCCACGGACAAGATACTACTATTCTTGAAACGTGTATTAAAATCTATAAAGAATTTTCAAAGTTTATTTAAACTTTTTGAGATTATTGCTTCAATAGTTTATTTTTACATTACTCGTAAACCGGTACCCGTTCGCTACACCTAGGAGATTTTTATGGGTATGGATGTTTATGGTTTAAAGCCAACAACCGAACGCGGCGAGTATTTTCGTAATAATGTCTGGTTGTGGCATCCCCTCTGGGATTACTGTATCCATGTTTGGCCTGAACTCCAATTTAAGGTACCTGGAGGCCATTATAACAGTGGCGACGGTCTGAATGCGACTGATTCCCGCAAACTTGCTTTCATGCTGGAGGCCGCAATTAAATCAGGTTCTGCACAAAATTATGTCAATGAATACTATCAGTATATTTCTCAATTAGAAAAAGAACCTTGTTATTGTACAGTTACATCTTCAAATCAAATCCAATTATCTGAAGGTTCTGATGTAATTGCCCAACTAAATACTATTATTGATCAAATTTTTTCAAATACTAATTCTAATTTTCTAATTTCTAAAACTTCAGATAAAGATCCTAATCCTGAATGTAGGCTTTGTTCTGGTTCAGGAAAAACTGACAATCCCGCCTCAAGTTATCACATTAATCTTCAAAATATACAATCTTTTTCTTTCTTTCTTCTAGAGTGTGGTGGATTCAGAATATGCTAAACATTTCACTGGTTGATATTCTATCTACTAGTGCTAATGTTTACCCACAACGTAACGCAGTTTTTACTTTCGACAAAGTCTTAACTTATTCTGAATTAGATTCTAGATCTAGCTCATTAGCTAATTACTTGCAGCAAAATGGATATGGCCCAAATGATCGTATTGCCATACACTCTAGAAACTCATATCAGTGGATTGAAATATTTTTCGCTATTCTAAAAATAGGCGCTATTCCAATTAATATAAATTATAGATATTTAGAGGATGAATTAACATATATTTATAATGATTCACAATCAATTTGCTCTTTTGTTTCTTTAGATTATCAAACGGCCTTGCGTGATATTTCTAAAAATCTTTTTAATTTATCTAGAATTATTCCCATAGATCAATCTTATGAGAACATAGCATCTAGTAAATCTGACTATATAAAACCCCTTCAGCAGGACAACTTATATATTATATATACTGGTGGCACTACAGGAATGCCTAAAGGCGTTGTTTGGAAGCAGTCAGATTTAGTATATTCAGCAATGAACGCTTATCGTGGTCATCGATCCATTGAATCATTAGGTCATCTCACTGATGAGATTAAACAATCTTCTACTTACCCTAAATTTATGGCAATTGGCCCCCTTATGCATGGTACTTCTCAGTGGATGATGGGTACTTGCTTTTTGTCTGCAGGTACTTTTTCAATTTACACTGAAAACTCTTTTAATCCTCAAAAAGTTTGCCAACTCTTGGATTTATCTGCTTCTGATTCTCTCTGTATTATTGGTGACGCTATGGCAAAACCTTTAATTGAATACTTACAACAGCACCCGCAGCAATTCCCCAACTTAAGTCTCATAACCAATGCTGCTGCTCCTTTATCTTATAAAAATTATTCTTCTTTAAAAGAAATTTTTTCAAATGTTATACTACTTGATAGTTATGGATCTTCTGAACTTGGATCTATAGGATCTTCTTTTGATTTTAGTTCTTCCCGACCTAGATTTAACTTAAATGAAAATGTTAATATTTTTAATGAAAAGAATGAAGTTTGCTCGTTAGGTCAGCTTGGAAAGCTTGCTAGAACAGGTCATATTCCGCTTTGTTATTGGAATGATTATGAAAAAACTTCTCAAACTTTCTTTAGTTACAATAATCAAAGATGGGTATATTCTGGTGATTATGCCATTTTAGAGGACAATAACCAGATTACCCTTCTGGGTAGAGGATCTATCTGCATAAACTCTGGTGGAGAAAAAATATACCCAGAGGAAGTAGAGCACTATATTAAATTGCACCCTGACGTAAGTGACGCAATAGTTTGCGGTATTCCAGACCTTCGCTGGGGACGAGCTGTTTGTGCTTTAGTTGTTTCTGAAAGCCCCTCTTTGTCTTCTGATAATCTAATGCTTTTTCTTCGTTCAAAGATTTCTTCTTATAAGTTACCTAAACATATATATTTTGTTCCATTTATTCAAAAAACAGAATCGTCTAAACCTGATTATGTTTGGGCAACACATCAATTTGAATTTCTAAAAGGAAGTTAAAAATGTTAAATCTTCCAGTTTGCCCACGCTGTCTTGGATATATACCAAGCAATGCTTTTGCCGGAGAGTATCCAGGAGCTATTTCTAGGGTAGATAATAAAACTGAAATATGCTCAGATTGTGGACAAGAAGAAGCTATTCTTGCTTTAGTAGCGATTGATCAATGGCCAATTGTTTTCTATAATGATGACGTTTGTAAGTATGCAAAAGAACGCTGGAATGATCGTTTAGCAATGAATGAAATAGCTAGAGCTAAAACTGCTAGTAATGATACTATATCATGAGATTCTTAAATAAAAAAACCTTATTACTATTATCACTCGTGTCCTTAGTTATAGGCATCCTGGCAACAGGTCTTCATAAAGTAATGACCGAGGAGGTTTAATTATGGACTTTGACGCAATGAAACAAGCTATTATTAATGCTCAGGAATATGAGATTGAAAAATGGCGTTCTCTTGCAATACGTTTAGCTAATCAACTTTCACTTACTTCTGACTTAAATTCATCTGAACTATTGAAGGAGTTTGAGGAAAGCTTTTATGAAACTACCCCAGTTTCCTGAATCAATATTAAAAAAGTTTTATCAAAAGTACTCTTCTCTTTATCAGGAATCTATCACTACCTACAGCGATATGGTAGAAAATCTTATAGAGTCTAATACTCAACTTGCTTCTGCAGTACAAAATTATATCTCCTTACATGATGAGTATGAACAACTTTGGCACTATGCTTCTTTCGAGCAGGTAGAAGAACGTGCTATAATGGTTGAGAAAGCATACGAATCATTAAAGGAAGTTTATAATAATGTCTCTATTTGATTTACTTATTTATCCAGCTATTGGTTTTTTTATTTTTGGCATAGCTTTGTATACCTACATAGATTCTGGCTACAAAAAGAAATAATATGAACTATAAAAATAAATTTCAAAGACGAATTGAAAAGCCTCCTATTATAGAAAAAGATCAGTTAGTTATGGAATATCAAAAGCTGGCTGTTTTTGGTTCAAGAATAGCGATGGCTATTTTATCTGATGTTTCTGTAGATGATCTTAAAAAGCTTGCCTATGATTATAATCAGGCTTACGTTAATGCACTTTCTCCATCTCCAAGAGGAAATTCATGAATAATACTGTTCAAACTAGACTTCAGCATTTAATTGATAGTCCAAATCTAGTCGATGTAACTCACGAAGATCTTTCTAACGCATTGAAAGAAATTAAACGTTTACGGAGAATAGTATTATTACGGAGAAAGTATCTAGAATTCGACTGCTGACCAGTAAACACATTCGTAAGGATTAATCATGTCTTATCCCAGCACTGAACAATGGTCTTCTTATGGAGAGTGGGTTCGTGTTAACGATCTTCACAATCAATCAGATCTTACCAATGACAAG
>Ga0129336_10001392_pt1 | contig 14641 bp, 24 predicted proteins | sample CPB6_02_DNA_FD_96878 | JGI IMG/M metagenome (GOLD analysis project Ga0129336, IMG submission 96878) | Freshwater to marine salinity gradient microbial communities from Chesapeake Bay, USA - CPBay_Sum_0.6_0.2_DNA | ecosystem: Environmental > Aquatic > Marine > Coastal | place: USA: Chesapeake...
AATGATTTTAGATATGGAAGAGTTGATATTGCAAGGGCTTCAAGCGAATATTCTGAACTTGATTTGGATAATTATCTTGCAATCTCTGATATTGAAACATATGAAAGCGGACATTTTAGAAACTTAATGCAATCAATTGAAGAGTTTGCAAAAAAGAATGGTTATGCTGGAATTGTTCTTCGTGCAGAAACGCAAGATGAAAGTAGAATATCGCAAGATTCTTTGGAAGAACTTTATAAGAAACTTGGATATAACTATTATAGCACAGATGCTTATGAAGAAAGCGATGTATTTATGATTAAAAGGCTATAAATTAACTATTTATAGTATCAAACAAAGGAATCACAAAAATGAGAATTACAGAATCTACCCTTAGAAAGATTGTTAAGGAAGAACTTCAAAGTGTATTAAATGAAGAAAAAACACCCCGCGACATTATTAACTATTTTTTGGATGATATCGACAAAATGGCCTCTTGGAAACATATGCGTCAATCGTTTGTAGATGCAGCAAAAGGTGAGACAACAAATATAAATTATCCCGGTTGGAAATCAGAAGATTTTCAAGACGTTATAGACGTTCTTGACAATAAACCCGAAAACAGAGAAAAAATTAAAGGCATTTATAAACGTCTTGGAATGACACCACGATAGCATGAAACTCTTATTTGAAAATTGGAAAAAATATTTGAACGAGGGGCCACTTGACTTTGGGGAATATAGCAGCAGCGATAGCGGTCCTGCAAGAAATCCAAGCATTGCTCATAAGTTATCTGCAAAGCGACCAACTTTCGTTGAAGATATAAAACAAATAATGAGCAAAACAAAAGATAATTGGGTTATTGTAACTGTTGATGATGTTTCGAATATTGAACAATTGGTTGAAGCACCGCAATTCAAAGAATGGTTAAAAAGTAGAAAATATCCAACAGATTCAAAAGTTTTAGTTGTTGGATCAAAACCAGACCCAGACGATGATGAAAGTCCAGATTGGATATTGCATGATATAATTGGTCATTCTTCTGGAAGGATATATCTTGATAAGGCTGGATATCCAAATGGTGCAGGACATTGGGTTCAAGAAAAACAATATAGAAAAAAATTAATTTTAAAAGTTCATAATTATTTGAGCAAAAAAGGTGCTTCTGTTTCGAAAGCAAATCAACCATTTGATATGGTTTATGATATATTCGCTTCTCTTATTATAGGAGATATAAGCGAAAATGAAATAATGCAACTAGCAGAAACTCCAGAAGAACAAAGTCTTGCAAAAGAGATTATAGAGTTCTCAGAGAATTGGGTCAATTCAGTTCCATCTGATGTAGGACAAGTCACCGTTGTCAAACCTTGGTAATCAAAAAATGAAACTATTGTTTGAAAATTGGCGTGGCTTTATTAATGAAAGTTTATTATTAAAGCCCGGACCAGATGGTTGGGAAAAATATTCCGAGTTGGTCGGTAAGGCTTATTTGGCTGCTCCCAAGTTTGAACAAAGAGCTGTTCCTCACTTTCAAGCAATGATACCATTTATTGAAAAAATGTTCAAGCGAATTTCATCAAGAGTTGATATTCAATTTGTTGATTATCATGCATATGAAAATGCAACACAATTAAAGAATGATGTTAAACAAAATGGTGTTATGAGAGTTGCGACAATTGATGCCCAACACGATATCTTTGATGAATTGACAAACGCAAAGTTTCGTGCAATCCATGATTATATGGCACATATCCAAGCAATTGGTTCAAGAGGAACAGAATTTACCTTGATAGGCGAAATACAATCTTATAACGTTCATTTAAAAACTCTTCCTCCCGAAGCAGCCCCTGCCCTATTCACAGAGATTGTTGGACAAGTATCTGCTTATTATCAATTAGGAAGTTTTGCAGAACAAAAAATTTGCTTGTTGGACAATTTCGATTATTATGATATCGGCAAAGTAAAAGGCTATGATATTGTCAATAAAGAGTTGGTAGAAAAAGTTTAAAAACTATTTACAACATGAAACTGCTATTAGAAAACTTTAAACGATATATCAACGAACAAGCAATGTTTGGTGGTGAAGGAATGTCTGAAGGTGGATATTCCGAAGAAGAAGCAGCATACTTTAAAGATTTGCCACAGATAGCAGAACAAATCTCAAATGCTTTTGATAAGTTTCTTAAAGAACTTAATGAACTTTATAAACAACCTGCTGGTATCGTAGAGATACAAAAAAATATTTTAAAGTTTGTTCGTTATGTTGATGAAATGACAAGCGGAAAAGCAAAGTATGTTGGTCATGGAAAGTTTCGTTGTGTATTTGATATCGGTGATGAATATGTAATCAAGTTTGATATCACGCCTAATAATGCAGCAGCAGAACAAAATAAGACAGATGCAGAACTTGGAAGAATGTCACAAAGTTATCACAACTTATTTCCTTTATCTGTTATCTCGCATAAAGACTATCGTTGGGTTGCTCTTGAAAAAGTAAGACCATTTGAATCGTTTGACGTTAAAGAATTTAATCAATTCTTTCCAAATAGCGTAATTGAAGAAATGGGCATAACCAATGATGCAGTTATAAACAAACTAATTCAAATATCTTTTGTTTTTAATTCTAGATTTAGAAAAAATGCTTTTGAAATGTATGCAGATTTACTAACAAAACTTTCAATTGTACAAGCAGAAAAACTTAAAAAAGTTTCTTTAAAAAAAATATCTAATGCATTTATGCAAGGAACGTTGTATAATAACGTGATAAGTGTTATAGACCAACTAAGAATAAGACCACAAGAAGTAAGACTTGCAAATACTGGCAAGGCTCCAGATGGAAGATTCGTTATTCTTGATTCTTCTATTGATGCACAAATTATTTCAAGTGTTGCAAAATCAAAAGTTCAACCATAGAGGTATAAATGGGCGTAGAAGTAGGTAATTATTGTACAACATCATTTATTTTGAAAGATGCAGAATCTGTTAAGTATATTAAAAAACTTTGTGACCTTCTTACAGATGAAACCAACCTTTCTTCTGGTTATTTGTCTGATGATGCTTATTGTCGGCTTGATGCCTATAGTAAGGAAGAAAATTCTTTCATTATTAAGGCTGGTGGTTTTATGGACTCTGGCGTTGATATTCGTTATTCTGCTTTACACGATAGACAGGGAGCAGAGGAAGATGAAGTAGATGAAGATTATGAAGAAGAGCATGACCCAATTAATTTGTGGGATGAAGTTCAAAAGCACTTAAAAGAAGGTGCTTGGTTCTTTGTGGATGAATACTCTTATGGTCGTTCCTATGCAACAACTTCTGTTTCGTTTTATCATCAAAACGGAAAAACAGAATATGAATCAAGTTTTAATATCAAAAAACATATTTTGAAGAAAATGGGTATTTAGGACTATTTATTTCAATGAAAATTAGAATCAAAAATTGTATTCTTAATGAAGCAATAGAACAAAAAATCTATGAATTTAAGTTCTCTATCAAAGTGCTTCGCAAAGAAGAAGAATTTATTAACTTCACAAAACTTAAAGATACTCTTCGTGGTATTGAAAACGTAACGATTGTTCGTACAGAAACTTCACCAGATTCAACAAGTAAATACGACATTAAATACCTTGTTGTAAAAGCAGAATTTGAGAGAGGAGAGGACGTTGATTTCTTCTTAAACAACGTCCTTATTCCTGCAATCAAAGAGATTCCAGAATTCTCTTACGATAAACTTGTTTCTGTCGAGAAAGTAGCGGAAAGATAAAAACAAAGTTATAATAGTCTAATGAATAGACTATCATGGGACCAAGTATGGTCCAACTTTGCTCAAACAATTTCTCAACGTTCAACTGACCCTAAGTTTAGGGTTGGTTGCGTTATTGTACCATTTGATAATACTGGTGTATTGTCTCTCGGATATAATGGCGACCAAAAAGGAGGAACCAACGAACGAGAATCAAATGATTCTGGTGGCTCTGGTTTTATCCACGCAGAGATAAATGCTCTTATTAAGATGGATTTTAATAATCCAAAACAAAAGAAAATGTATGTTACTCACTCTCCTTGCAAAATGTGTGCAAAAGCAATTATAAATGCAGACATAAAAGAAGTTAATTATATCGAAGATTATAAAAATGATATGCAAGGTATTGATTTATTATTGAAACATGGTATTGTGGTGAATAAATTGAGTAAAGCGTAATCTATTTACTATAGGAGGGTGAATAACATGGTACAAAATAAACATGATTTATATCAGCAATTAACTACCAAGGCATTGCTTGAAACACAAAAGAAAATCAAAGTTTTATATGACTATGAAATGCTTGTTGGAGAAGGAAAAAAATTCTATATGAATATAGAAACAAGACAATTTGTTCCTATCACAGCAGGTAAAGTAATCACCCGCATGACAGAAGAAACGGACGAACAAGGCAGACATATTGTATATACTGAAAATCAAAAGATTCTTGTTCCTGCTTCTGACATAATAACTATTGGATTTAACTAATTAAGAATATGGACGAACGTGTTTTCGGTGAAAGCACATTAAAAAAAATAAAAATAGGCGATATCGTTTGCTGGTCTGAACTTGCGGACCATGCAAAAGGTATTGTCAAGCCAGATATGAAAAAACGTTTTGGTTTTGTAACAAAAATAGAAATAGTTATTCGTGGAGATAGAAAGGTTGGAATATTTAGAGTTGTTCCAATGGGTTCTATGGTTGAAAAAGAAGTGCTTGCTGTATGTGTTTCTTTAGTAAGCAATAATCAAATTCACGATGTTTAACTATTTATTGTATGCTATTAAAAGAACAATATCAAGTTCTTGTGAAATCTTTATTACCATATGCTCAAAAGCAACTTGGTTTTAATAGACCTCCAGTAATTAACTTTCTGGATGATGAAGATAATTCACAGAACGCACTTGGAAAAACTGGTTTTTATAGACCAGATGATAAATCTATTTCCATCTTTATTACCAATCGTCACCCAAAAGACATATTACGTTCTGTTGCTCATGAATTGGTTCATTATCAACAGGATTGTGACGGACGTTTATCTCAACATCTTGAAAAAGAGTTGCATGATAAAAGATATGCACAAAACAACCCAGAGTTAAGAAAGTTTGAAGAAGAAGCATATCTTAAAGGAAATATGATTTTTAGAGATTGGGAAGATAATTATAAAAACCAACCAAAAAGGATTAAAATAGCCATGAACGAATCAAAAATAAGACAAGTTATTAAAAGACTTGTATCTGAAATCTTAGAAGAAGAAAAGAAAAAGAAAGAAGAAGAACAAAGAGCAGATGTTTCAAAAGTTCGTGATAGCGCAAAGAAAAGTTTGAAGAACAGAAACGTCGTTGCAGAAGAAGCAGACTCAGATACTGTACCATTAAACGAATGGAAGAATCAAGAGTTATTTGGTCTTTTAACAAATAAGTTTGGAATCATTTCTGAAGCGAAAAAGAAACCAGATGCAGATGGTGACGGTGTTCCAGATTGGGCTGATAAAAAGCCAAACGACCCAGAAGTTGGTGCTGAAGAATCAAAACCAAAAGCAAAAAAAGGAAAAGTTCCACCACAACTTCAAAAATATGTAAAATCTAAAAAAGAGAAATAATAACAATGAAGGCAACAAAATTTTTTAAACTTAAAGCACTTTGGGAAAGCAAAAAACAACCAGTAGTTGTTGAACAACCAAAACCAGAGCCAAAACTTGAACAACCAGTAAAAGAAACTATAACTCCAGTTGTAGAAGAAGTAAAGAAGGAAGAAGTTGTTGTTGCTCCTAAAGTAACTAAAAAGAAAGTAACAAATGAAGAATAATAATCTTTTAAACAATATAACTTGGAATTTTATTAAACTTGAAGAAAATATTTCTCCAAGTGTTCGTTCTTATATTCAATCATTATCTGAGACTTTGGATACATTACGTCCAAGTTCTACTTCTGATAAAAGAAGACTTGAAATTGCAAGAAGCCACTTGAAAGAAGTAAAAAAGCATGTTAATAAGTTAGAAGAACAAGTTTATGATTTAGAAGAAAAAGTAAAATTATTAGAAGAAACAAAAAACAAAGATAATGATATAGTAGAAGAAAAGGAAGAATAATAAATGTTATTAATAGAAGGCGGCGTGCACGGCCATATGGACCATCTTTATGATAATAGAGAATTGTCATTTGGAAAAATGAAAGAAATTATCAATGCTGCTGCAAATGGTAAATTGCAAGTAGCAGAAAAAACAGATGGACAAAACTTATTTATTTCTTATTCAATACCAGAAGGAAAAGCAAAATCTGCTAGAAACAAAGGCAATATTAAATCTGGTGGTATGGATGCTGCTGAACTTGCTTCTAAATTTTCTGGTCGTGGTGGCTTATATGATGCTTTTACAGATTCTTTTGCTGCCTTTGAATCTGTTGTTAAAAGAATGCCAGTTGAACTTCAAAGAAAAATATTTGGTGATAATGCCAATATTTATTATAATGCAGAAGTTATGGACCCACGTTCTAGAAACGTAATAAGTTATGATAATAAATATTTGCTTATTCACAGAGAAGGACACGCAGAATTTGATAAAACTACAGGTGAAATTTTAGATGTTGATGTTAGTGAAAACGCAGCAACTTTGGAAAAAGCATTAAAAAACTATTCTAGTAACAAAGATACTCACATAGTTATGATGAAAACTCTTCGTCCTATTAAAGCAATTAGTGACGGAAAAGTGTTAAATAATACTATTAAACGTCTTCAAGAATTTATGAACAAAAACCAACTATCAGATGATGATACGGTTGGTGATTATATTGACAATACTTTAACTGTTTATGTTCAAAATTTAAGCAATAATTTTGTAGATAAACTTACTGACATTCAAATTGCACAATTAGTTTATAAAGTAGCAATTAGAGAAAAAGACCCTAGTGACGAAAAAAATGTTAATATTAATCAAATTTATAAAACTTTAAAACCACAAGATAAAGAAGTAATAAAAAACTTTATTTCTAATTCTGATGATTTATTAAAGAAAATTATTTTTCCTCTTGAAGATATAGTTCATGATTTTGCTGTTGAAGTATTAAAAGGAATGGAATCATTATATGTTCTTGATAACACTAAAGAAGTTCAAAGATTAAAAGATGAAGTAACTAACGCATTAAATCAAATTAAAAGTTCTGGTAATGAAGAAGAATATAACTTTGTTGAAAAACAATTAAGAAAATTAAAAAGTTTAGAAAAGATTGACACTCCAGTTGAAGGAATAGTATTTCAATATGATGGAAAATTATTTAAATTAACTGGTAACTTTTCTCCCGTTAATCAATTGCTTGGATTTTTCAAATATGGACGTTCTGAAAAATTAAAAGAAAATCAAGAAATTAATTCAAATTCTCAAAAAGCAGTTTATTTTGTTTTTGGAAGAATGAATCCTCCAACACTTGGTCATGGTATTATGCTGCAAGAAGGTTTGCAAATGGCTAAGAAAAACAATTCTGATTTTAAAATTTATCTTTCTAAAACATCTGACAATAAAAAGAATCCTCTTCCATATGTAACAAAAGTTGAATTGTTTAAAAAAATGTTCCCACAATTTGCACAATATTTGGTTGAAGACCCAAACATTAAAACTGCTGTTGAAGTATTAGGCTCTTTATCTGGTAAATATTCTAAAGCAGTTATGTTGGTAGGCGAAGATAGAGTTTCAGAATTTCAAAATCTTTTAACTCAATACAACAATATTGAATATGCATTTGATGAAATTGTAGTTCAAAATACAGGCGGAAGAGTTTCTGGTAGGTCCGCTACTGCAATGAGAGCGTTTGTGTCAAAAGGTGATTTACAAGGCTTTATTAGTGCATATAAAGAAGCATTTCCAAATTTAGATACACAAACGATTGAAGAAATGTATAATGCAATTGATGCTGGTTTTAAATCTGAGCCTCCAAAAAGAAAAAAGAAAAAAATTGGTTTAGAAGAAATATTACAAATAATATCAGAAATGTCAGCTATGTCTGCTGGGTCAGCAGAAGTTGGTGTTGGAATAGCAAAAGATACTCTTTTTAAAGCAAAAAAGAAAAAGAAAGGAACTACCATTATGAAAGAAACGAACGAAGATGAAGCACAACTTAGACAAGTTATTAGAAATGCTATTCGTTTGCACAAAATGAATAAACTTCAAGAATTCAAAAAGTCCAAACTTGAAGAACAACAATTAAGATTTATACTTAGAAAACTTATTATGGAAGTTGGTGACGACCAACCAATTCACGATAATACTGGTATCAACGTTCTTGAAGATTTGTTAAAGAAAATAATTCCTGTTATTCAAACAGATTACAAGATTATGACAACTTCTGAGACACAAAGACTTTCTTTCAGAGCACACATTCTTAATGCAATTCAAAATTCATTAAAACCAGAATTGTATAGAAAAGAAGAGCCTCCTCCCGGCGCTCCATTACAAGAAAAGAAGGTTAAAATTGATTTAGAAGATTCTGATATGGAATTAGATAAGTCAAAGTTTATTGATGTTTTTGATACAGAAAAGAAAAAAGCAGAAGAAGATGAAAAACTTAAAACACCAGAATCAAGATTATCAACTGGTTTAGAAGATAAAAAATTAGATTCTACTGGTAGAAATATGGCACTTCAAACTTTCAGAAAGATTGACAATTCTGTTATGGACGCTTATACTATTCTTGATGATGCAAAAGATAAAGACTTATTTTATGATTACTTGATTACAAATTTGAAATTGTATTTTGATAAGTTTGAAGAAGAAATGATGGATATGCCAAAGACTGAACCAACAACGCCAGAATATCAAGCAGAAAAAGAAAAGAAAGAAGAAGAAGACGCACCAGTAGAAGCATAGTGTAATTTGAATAAAAGATTTCTTAATTACTCACTTTCAAAACATTTAAGAAAACTCAATAAGTCCTCCGATGAATTTGAATTCATGTTGAATCAATTAACATTGGAGGAACTTATTGCTCTTAAATTGGAAATAAGTTCAAGAAGTGTAAATGGAAAACTATACGGATTTAATTTATGGTATAATATTCCAAGAATAGCAAGAGAAGCACTTCTTTTATTTGCTGTATCCGCAACAACTAATATAATTGAAGCGCAGACTTTACTTGGTATTAAAGATGTGGTAATGTTTAGAAAGATACTCTATAAGTATAAAACAAGTCTTAAACATTATAATGTTATGGACATACCAAATAGAAAGTATGTTAAAAAGGTTTTAGGGGGGCGTAAAGGTTTCGACAGAGTAAAAGAGGACGATAGTGCAGGTAGTCAATGATTTTTGACTTTAAAGTAATCAAAAGTTAAGTGCCAATAATACAGCACACTTCGATTCTTCCGCTCTTTTAGCAGCATAGTTTCGATGGGGTTTTCCAAGACCTTATAACCAAACTTGGAATAACAGGTCAAACCTGCGAAAACAAAAGGGAAATGGTTATCCATCTTTTAGATGGTGGAACGCAACAGGACTGTAAGCGTTGGCGGAACTACAGTCTATTTTTGTTTGTTTCTGAAAGAAAATAAACTAAACCTGTGAATGACTTGACTTTAAATTTATTTTGGACGACGGTTCAACTCCGTCCGCCTCCACCACTTTTTTTCCCACCTCCACCGCTTTTTAGACATATTGAAACTACTTATTAAAGGAGAATCAATATGTCTAAAAACGTTGAGTGTGTATGTAACAGTTGCGGTTGTTCTTTCTTAAAATCTACTAAAGAATATAACCGAAGAATTAAATTAAATAAATTACTATATTGTTCCTTGTCTTGTGCTGGGATTGCCAATCAAAATTCATTAGGTGAATATAAAGGCAAAATCTCTCAAATACCAAAAGATGTAGTTAAAAGAAAGAAAGATGAATTTTCCGATTTGAGAGTTTTTGCAAGATTGGCCCGTCGCAGAGATACAGAACAAAACCTAACGCTTGAATATCTTAAAGAGTTATGGGAACTACAAAATGGTACTTGCCCTTTGACGGGATGGATGTTATCGTTAGACCGTAGTGCGAAGCCTAATCAAGCATCTTTGGATAGGATTGATAGTAACAAAGGCTATATTCAAGGTAATGTAAGGTATGTTGCTTTAATTGCCAATTTATGCAAATGGTCATTTACTGATGAACAAGTAATACATTTCTGCAATTCAGTAGTCAAACATAAGAGTATTTAAATGTTCCAAATAGGCGATTTAGTATATTACGGAAAACTAAAAGGGTGTTGTGGTAGATATACTCCCACCGCCTCCACCACTTTATAAGCCCCTTATAGGGGCTTTTTTGTTACAAAAACTATTTATCTAAAAGGAATTTTAATTATGAGCGTCACACCAGAACAAAGACACGTTATTGATTGTGTTGTATCTATATTTGAAACTGGAAGAGTACCAACTGCTTCTTCGTATGGCACTTGTAGCATTTTAGATGATGGTGCTGGTATATCTTATGGCAAACATCAATGCACGGACAAGGCAGGTTCTTTGGATTTGGTTTGCAAACGCTATATTGAACTGAATGGACAACAAGCAGAACCATTAAAACAATATATGAATTATCTTGCTACAAATGCAAGCATAAAATTTGGCTCTAATGCAAATCAATATCCTGCATGGCTTAATTCTTTAATTAATTTATTAAAGTCCGCAGGTTCAGATAAAATTATGCAGCAAGCACAAGACGAAGTATTTAATTCTAATTATTGGAACCCAGCAGTAGAGCATTGCAAAAATATTGGTCTTACTACTGCTCTTGGGCATTTGGTAGTTTATGATACTTGTATTCATTCTGGACCCGGCAGAGTTTCTTCATTGAGAGCAAAGTTTCCAGAAAAATCACCAGCAAATGGTGGCGATGAAAAAGCTTGGGTTATTGCTTTCCTAAATGCGAGAAGAGCATGGTTAGCTTCTAGTTCAAATTCATTAGTACAAAAAACGGTATATAGAATTGATGCAATGTTGGAAATAGCAAAAGCAAATAATTGGGATTTAAAAACTCCTATGATTGTTAGAAAGGTAAAAATTTCATAATGAAAGTGAAAATTTTGCTAAATGAATCAAATAAATTTTATGGATATGGAAAAAACTATATTCAAAATAAAAAATTAGAAGAATTATTTAGATTTTTTCATTTAAGCATCAATCAATTACATCAAAATTCTAGAACTTTTATTTTTAATCCAAGAGTTCCAAAAGGTCCGTTTGTAGATGATGATTACAATATTATTGAAGACGATTTCACTCCAAGAATTTCATTAGCTACAAAAATTAAAGACGCTGTTGATGCATTAACAACCGATAAAGGTGATAAATTTTATGTTTATGCTTGTGACATTGAGTCAAGAGTTGATGACGATATTGATGCAATACCATTAAATTTACAATTTAGACAATGTTTGCAAGATGACAAAATCGGATATGAATATAGTGAAGACTATAAATTTACAAAGTTTCTTAAAAAATATAAGTCACAACTAAAAGACCCATTTCCAGAAGATGTATATTCTTCTCCCAAAATGCTTCCAAGTAAATTAAAAAAGAAATGGACAGCTTGTGTTCCAGATGCTGGAAGAACAAATGAATACTGGTCTATTAAAGATACAAAAATGTACTACATTGGAACATACCATGTTGGTAATTCTTATATTGAATTATCTTGGCAAGGTAAAGAAATTATTAATAAAGTGACAAAACAAGAATCATCTTCTTGACACAATAAATAAATGTTGATATGATTAATATGTTCATGGGAGAACATATGAGTGCTAAAACATTTGATAAAACAAAATTCAAAGAAAAGGTAGCAAATCAAACTCAAAATGAACAAATTGAAGATTTAGAATATCTTCAAGAGAAGAAGAAAAGACTAAATCGTTCCGAACTTTTTAAGAGAGCAACAAATGAGTCGTAAAGCCAAACATAGTCATGGTCGTCGCAGACGCAAGCTTGGTTCAAAAAAGCGTCGTGCTCGTAAGCTTCGTAAATAATTAATCATTTTTGCCTCCTATTTATTTATAGGGGGCATTTAAATGATTTATTGTATAGAAATAACTGATTATCATAATAGACAAATAATTCTTGGTCTTAAGAAAGACCAACAAGGTATTGAATATGGTTGTTTGTACAACCTAGAATCTATTGAAGATGCCGAAACAGCCATTAGAAATAGATGGAAATATAATGGCACAATAAAAGTAATAAAAAATGGAATTGTAATTGGAGCATTAGATGCCAAATAAAACAGTAGCAGTATCTGGCGGAATGGACCCTGTGCATAAGGGACACGTTAGAATGATTCAAGAAGCGTCACAATTTGGTGATGTAATCGTAATTTTAAATTCAGATGATTGGCTCATGCGTAAAAAAGGTTTTGTTTTTATGTCGTGGGAAGAAAGAGCAGAAATTCTTAGTGCCATTAAGGGCGTTGCAAAAGTAGTGCCAGTAGATGATTCTGATGGTTCTGTTTGTGAAGCACTTCGTAGAGAAAAGCCAACATATTTTGCAAATGGTGGCGATAGAACAGATAAAAATACTCCAGAAATGGAAGTGTGTGCAGAGTTAGGTATAACAATGATATGGGGAATTGGAGGAGGAAAAATTCAATCTTCTTCTGAATTGGTTGCAAATATTCGTAAATAATGTTTTACAAACTATCAGTTTTTGCATTATCTTGTATTTTTGATGTTTTAATGAATCCAAGTATTTTTTATACTTGTTTGACTATTTACACCGCTATGGTTATATATACATGGCTTTTCATGGAGAAAAAGTATGCTTAGTTTTGTATTTATGTTTTTCCTTGCTTGCACAGGCAAGGCAGATAGTGATAGTGCTACTGGCGTTGATAGCGCAGATGTAGCAGAATAAATTTAAGGAGATAATATAATATGTTTTTAGTTCTTAGTGCAATTATCGCTTGTTCCGGTGGTGCTGAACCTGCACCAGCAGAAGTGGCACCAGCTACCGAGCAAGCTCCCGCTGCTGAACCAGCCGCAGAAGCAACAGAAGCTGCTGCAACTGAAGCCGAAGCTGCCCCAGTATCAGAGACTACTGAAACACAAACCACTACTACCACAACTCAACAATAGTAGTTATATTAAAAGTGTTGCCACCCGCGAACCCCAAGGGTGCTGTCTGGTGCAAGTCAGACCAACTTTTTTAATATGAGGATAATTTGAGGACCGAAACCCGCCGTCAGCGTTATAATAATAAGATTAATACTGCACAAAAGTATCCAATTTCAATTGCTACTGTTAATTTTATGTGCGATGAAAATCTTGCTTATGTAGTTAGAACAGTAGGTTGTTTTGGTCTAACAGATGTTCATGTGATTGGTTCCATTCCAGAATACAGAGAAATGCGTAAGTATTCTGGCACATTGAACAACTATGTACAGATGCATCAATACAAGAATCCACATGAGTTTCTTGTTGCGATGAAAAACAAGGGAATCAAACTTGTTTCTCTAGAACTTTGTGATGGTGCATCAAATATTGAAGATTATAATTTTGATTTTAATGAACACATTTGTATTGTAACAGGACACGAAACAACAGGAGTACCAGCAGAAATTCTAGCAAATTCCGATAAAATCTATATTCCTATGGACGGAATCGGATATTCTCTTAATACTAGCCAAGCAGCAAATATTGCTGCATACGAAGCAGTTAAGCAGTACAAGCGCATTAACTTTGGAGTAAGACAGGCTAGTTGAGTAACATAAGGAGGGAATAAAATTGTTACTTAGTTTATTACTAGCATGTTTTGAAAAACCAAAAGAAGAAAAAATAGTGATTGAACAAAAAACAGTCACCTCTTATACTACCAACATTAATGAACAGCAAAAACAAACTGCCATGACAATCGAAAATAGTTTAAGAATGATGGAAATTCCAGATAACATTATTGCTGCCGCAATTGTTAATGGTATTGCTGAATCTGAACTTGATGCGAATGCCGTTGGTGATAATGGAAAGTCATATGGCATTTTTCAACTTCATAATTCTGGTTTGGGTAACAAAATCTCTCCTCATTATAGAAAGAATATTCATATCAACTCTAGTGTTGTTGGTATTCAAATTTTAAAAAATCAAAACTTAATTAAACAAGACGAAAAAGGTGCATGTATTGGCAAACTTACACAAATTATAACAAAAGATATCATGCGCCCAGATAATGTTTTACAACAAATGCAAATAAGAAATAATTTAGCAAAAATAATATTCCCAGAAAGAATATAAAATGGAAATAAAAAAAGGTACAAAATGCATTCTTAGCAATTTAGGACATTATAATTTTTTTTATATGTCTGATAAAATTGTTGAGTTTAATAGAGATTGTGTTGTTGATGTGAAACCCTACATAAATACTGGCGACACTTCATATATTGCTGTTCAAACAATTGCTAAAAATATTGGTATTTACGAAGTAAATTCAAATGATGAAGATAAAGTGATTGTTTGGATTACAAAATAATAAAATAATCAAGTTATTTTTAACCCCCGCAAGGGGGTTTTTTATTTGACATAATAAAAAAGATGTTATATTGCTATATATAATATCAACGGATTTTAAATGGCAAAAAAGACATACGTTTTGGATACGAGTGCTTTATTAACCGATAGTGATTGTATA
>Ga0129336_10001394_pt1 | contig 14632 bp, 14 predicted proteins | sample CPB6_02_DNA_FD_96878 | JGI IMG/M metagenome (GOLD analysis project Ga0129336, IMG submission 96878) | Freshwater to marine salinity gradient microbial communities from Chesapeake Bay, USA - CPBay_Sum_0.6_0.2_DNA | ecosystem: Environmental > Aquatic > Marine > Coastal | place: USA: Chesapeake...
AATAGTAGTTTCTTTCTCTCTTAATAATGTATGGTCAAAACTGCCTAACAATTCGGCATTTTTGCCTAACAATTCGGCATTTTTGTCCATAGGGGGAGGCGATTTTGTCCATAGGGTATGGTCATTTTTGTCCATAGGGGAGGCGATTTCGTCCATAGGGGTAACAGTCGCTTTTAACACATGCTCTAAGACTGATTGAGCAATTTCTTTAATCATCAAATTGCTTGCTTCAGGTGGCAAAATATCTTGATTGACTTCATTGAAATCAGCCCATGACTTCCAATATCTTAAGATCAATTTTGATGTAAAGCACCAAGTATTGCTTTCATACTCTTTCTTGCTCTCATCCTTCTCTGTTGGCTTTGTGTTGTTCTCTTTGTGCAAAAATCCATGATCGCAAAGTGTTTGACATGTTCTTCTGATCGTTCGTTCATTGATACCTAATGATCTTGACATCTCAGAATATCTTTGCTTGATCGATAAATTTTTTAGCATGGGATAAACATCATAAAGCTCTAAAAGCAACATGATAACTCTTTGCCCGTTGGCAATAGATCCCATTGTCTTGCATCTATTGATATTGGAGGCAACGCCCCAACTGGTAACATTCTTTGAAAATAGCTTGCTCATATCTCTCCTTGTTTGAGCTCGATTTAATTTATTGTAAATATTATATTGACAAGTGTCAATGTATTATTTACAATAGTAAATGATTTTTTTAATCAATCGTTTTGTCAGAAGGAGATATGATGACAAAGACAAATATCAAAATTAAGGAGCTAGTTTATCTAGGCTTCACCGTTTCAGATCTAGCTTTAAAGCTCGGAGTTACTAGACAATGCATGTATAACTATCTTGATGATGAATATAGTTGCAAGCTCGCAATCGCAAGAAAACTTGAGGCAATCACAAGGATCAGCCATCAGTTCTTCATGTATCCAGTGCCAACGGCATTGCAATTCTTGCCAGGAGCAAATAACAATGGCACTAAGTGAATCAGAAATTGCACATTGGAGAGGCTTTAACAATTGGCAAGTTGTGTCAAAGCAATATGAAATCACTGATCGCAATAGATGGAATCAAGAATATGCTGAATGGAGAGCAAAGAATGATGCTATCAGTGCTAAAAATCCATTAAGCCATACTGAATTTCAAAGAGATTATGCTCATCTATTGCAATCAAAGAATGGAACTTTGCCACTGACAGAGAATAAGCCTGCTCAAGCTGATCCCATGCTCAAAGCATCTCAAAGGTTTGATTATAATATGCAAAAGCTTTGCTCTGTCTATGGCTACTTTTCAGAGGCAGATCTTCGCATTCCATTTATCAGAGCGGCAAGACTCATCAAAACTACATGGCTTCAATATGGTCAAGTGACAGAAAATAAAGATGAGCCTCTCTTTATCAGATCAAATCCCAATGATCCAAATAGTAAGCTTGTTTATAATACATATCGAGCTAAGCTATCAGGCCTTAGAGATCATCCAGCTAAAGACTGCATCTTTAGAATGATCACAAATGAAGATATCTTTTTTAATGATACTCTCATCGCTATTTTTAGAGTTGCCAAGAGCTTGCGAACTCAAAATAAGATCGTTGATCTATGCTCAGTTCATGATGAATATCGTATGCAATTTAACACACTGAAAGAAAGCTTGCCACAATTGACTGATGTTGAGTGGATTGCTGATGTGCTGACAACAATTGAATATAACTACGATACTTTATCAAGTGAAATCTTTGTTGAAGAAACAGTCAATCAGCATATCAAATGGTATATTGCAGCAAGGACAAGTTATCTTGATGATCTTAAAGCTCAGCTATTAAGGCAAGGCATCTCTTTGGCATGGCTAGACGAAAACTATCAAAAGCATATGCAAGTATTAAAAGCGATGACTCCCATGAAGATTGAGAGTTTCAGTAGTCAAATTGACGAGGCTTTAAGCATGATGGAGAATAGGTCTGATGGCATCAGCACCGATCTAAAAGACCTCGACCACATGATGAAACTTAGGAATGGATGTCTTTATTATATCGGAGGTCGTCCAGGTATGGGAAAGACGGCGTTGTCATTGCATTTTCTTTTGCTCTCCCAATTGCTCGATCAGAGGAAAAAAGTTTTATTCTTTAGCCTTGAGATGAGCAAAGAGCAATTGATCAATCGATTGATTTGCTCAGTTGGAGGCATCAATGCGAACATGCTTAAAGACAAGCGATTAAGCGATTTAGATCAAGATACTTTTGAGCAATATCACAAAGCAGCAAAAGCAATCAAAGCTTTAGATATAACCTTGATTGATCAAGGCATTGATACAATCACATCCCTTCAATCAACTTGTGAGCAAGTGAAAGATCGAGATAAGAATTTAGGCTTGATCGTGGTTGACTATCTCCAATTGCTGAAGGGATCAGGACAAAATAAAAACCAGATCAGAGAGCAAGAAGTCAGCGAGATCAGCAGAGCTTTAAAACTTCTTGCCAAGAAATGCGATTGCCCCGTTATTTGCTTAACTCAACTTAATCGCCAAGTTGAAGGGAGACATGAAAAGAGACCAAGCCTAAGCGATCTTAGAGAATCAGGATCTCTTGAACAGGATGCTGATGCTGTGCTGATGCTCTTTAGAGCTGACTACTATGACAAGGATGCATCGCCAAACCTAGAAATCATCGTTGCAAAGAATAGGCATGGATCATTGGGAACGGCAACAGTTGACTTTGATAGAGAGACACAAAGAATTTCAAACCTTCCATTTTCTCAGGCTAAATGGTAAATATTCATCACTTTGTAAAAATATTATTTAATTTTGTAAAAAAAATATTGACACTTGTAAAAAAATCGTTTACAATAAAAACATCAAAAGACAAGTAAGTCAAACAACATGATCATCAAGATCAGAAAGCAGAATGCAAAATGCAAGTTCAAATCATCGATATCCAAACTCAAGAAATCATCGCTCAAGGCTCAATCGATCAAATCAAAGCTATTTATGAAGAAGAAGAAGTTTTAGATGCGATCGATCAAGCAGTTGAAACACAAGAAACTGTCATCGTCTATGGCTTTGTAGGCAATGGCATTGAAATTACTACGACAGAAGAAAGCATCAATGACATGAAAGACTTAAACCTCTCTCCAGTAGATCAAATCCTCAATGCCAACAGTGACCGTTTCGATGCTCAATTTCGTCAAGGTGATGCTCTCGTGATCCCAACAGGCTATAGCAAGCCAGTGTTCAAAGTTACTGAAAGCGAAATCTTCTTACTCAGAGCAGATGGCAGTGTTTGGGATAATTATGACATGCCAGAAGACGGCGATGTCGTTGCATATATTGAAAATCTTCTCTCAAGCATTGGCCTCTAAACCACAACTTACAACGGAGTATAAAATGCACCAATCACAAAAATGCGGACTTTTCCCAACGGTTGATAAAAAACACCTTCAAGCTGGCATCAGCCAAGAGTATCAAGCAGAACTCAAAGCTGAAGGTATTCGCAACTTGCTCAATAACATTGGCGTATTGCTAATCATCTTGATATTTCAATCACTTCTAGCTTACCTCGTACTTTTCGCATAAGGAAAAAAAATGACTACTCAAAGATCAAGAAAATATGAAGCTTTATCATGGAAATCAACATGTCTAGACTCATACAAGTGGCAAGCAGATGGAAAGAAATATTCCTTCTATGTCACTTACCATGATGGCAATGTTCCAACCATGATGATGACAGATGATGAGTTGGCCGCTCGCGTTGCCAAGTGGTATCAACGCGAGGCCTCAGGCCAACTCTTTATCAATGACATTGGCGTTGAAAGAGATGCATTGATTGGACAATTGAACATCGTCCAACTTGATGGCTTAGCTGTGTTGATGCACAACCTCAATCATAGATGCATTGATTGGACAATCGACTGTGATGACATTGAGATCGTTGTATCTCAAGATCAAACGATCAATCTTCAAGTCAAAAATTTTGGCATCCCTTCAGATAGTGATTGCCAAAGAATTTTTAGCTATATTCTTAGACAAGTAGACCTATTCACAAGAGGATAAAAAAATAATGGCAAATCAAAGACTTACAGACTCTCTCGCAGATTTAAATGCAATCGCTGATAGCATGGAACAAATCGTAAAACTTGCAAGCTTTCTCACTGCAGGCACAAATTGGAATGCTCAACAGCTTGTAACAGCCTACCTCTCTTATGGAATGATGCATGGTTGGAACATTGCTCAAACAATGGAGAAAATGAACATCATCAAGGGAAAGATCACTTATCAAGCGGCTACCATGTTTGGCATTGTGATTGCATCTTCTAAATGCAAATCATGGAAAGTGATCACCAACTCTGATACTGAATGCTCTCTTGAATTTGTTCGTGCTGACAATAATCAAAAATACACAGTCACCTTCACCATTGAGATGGCACAAAGACAAAACTTGACAAGCAATCGTCAATGGCAAAACATGCCAAAACAGATGCTTATGGCTAGATGCAAATCAATGGCTGTTCGTGATGTGTTTGGCGATGTGATCAGCGGTTATGATGCGATTGAGATGGCTGATAGTATGGATATGCCTGAAGACGAAAGGCTTGAGATTTTGAGTCAAGAGCTTGACACTCCAATCTATGCTGAGAGACAACCTGTGCCAAGAGCAAAGCAAGGCGTCAAAGCTGGAGCTGATACAAAAGCAAAGGCTTTGCAAGTGCAACCTGTGCAAGTGCAACCTGTGCAACCAGTACAAGTTCAACAATCAGCACCGCCAAAGACTCAAGCACCACCTGATCAAGCTTCACTATTTCCAAGCGAGCAAAAGCAAGCCGTTGAGTATCAAGCCTATCGAGATCAAGACATGAAGGTGCATCAATGGAAAGATGCAGATATGGATGAAGATGATTTGAAGGATTGGAAAGACTCGTGGAGCATTAAATAAGACATACGCCACCAGCACAAGCTGGTTCAACTGATGGATTTTCTTTATAGCCACCTACATTTAAATCAACCTTAGACCAATCGACCAAGAGCAATTTATTATATTTCTCAAGCATTTGCTCATTATCTTCGCTGACTGTTTGATAAGGTGCATTCTCATAAACATGATCACCATAATCAGATAAAAGAGATATCCCTTTAACACTATCTCTAAGACGCCAAATCTTATTTATAAGATCATCCCATTCATCATCTTTGACGGTGCAAGTATTGGATACATTATGACTTAATCCATATTGATCTTTTTCTCTGAGTTGTGTTGTTGGCTTCACCCAATGTCTTTGAATGAATGCTACCTTATCCAAGAAATCAGAGGCTGATAAATCTTTTCTGAGCAATGCACCTTCAGGAGCTTCACAAGCAAAAGACACGATGCCAACTTGAGGATCTCGATCATCACAGACTTCAGGGAGCTTATTTAGTATCTCTTGCCAAATAGGATTGATCTTATTTATTCTCATCGTTCTGATGTATTTTTTAGCATGATATGGATGAATACCAGCTGAACAGCCAGCAACGGTTGAGCTATTGCCTGAAGGCTTCACGGTTGTGCATCTTAGAGCTGGATTGATATTGATCAGTTTTGCGATCTCAACATTTTTATCATGCACCGCCTTTGAGCATTGCTTTAAAGTCATCTCATCAAAGATCATGTTTGGATTGCTCATGATCCCTGTCATGCTTACTCCCAATAGTGCATCTCTCTCAATGATCTTTTTAGTTGTCTCTCCGAGATAGCCTGTGTTTGTGTAGCTTGCTTGAAGTGTACCTAAAAAAGCCGCCGCTTTGCATGCTTGCAAAAGATGATCAGCATCTCTCACTTTGGCAATAACAATTTCATTTAAGTTACAGACCGCCCAACCACTTGAGACATTGCCTTGATCGTCTTTGAATGTTGGATAAAGGCCAATCTCTCCACATGGATTTGTGGAAAATTCCTTATCGTAACAAAAGAAGAAACCTGGTTCACCATATTGACGAGCATTGGCGATGATGTCAGTAAATACAGATTTATTCTCAAAACCATCTAGCAAGATTTGAGCTGATATATTTGCATAAGCTCGTTGGGGATTGTCTTGCCACCAATTGCCAGTCTTAGCTGTCATCATCTCTTCATCATCAGGAGAAAAGAGAGCAATTGTAGCCGCTCTTCTTGAGCTCAATAAAGCGGCGTGGCTTATGTGCATGAAGATATCAAAGCATTGAATTGGCTTGAGCTTTGATTGACCTTGATTGACAGCTTGATCAAGAATAAATCTCACCTTTTCAATAGCCACCTCTAAAACTTTGGGACCAGGTGCAACACCACCAATGGAGATAGGAGACCCTTCAGGTCTGACTTGATCATAATGAAAGTTGATGCAGTGTTTTGCTTCATCTTCGTTTGATGGGAGATAGCTTTTTGTAAGAACGTGAATTGCTTCAGCCCAACCCTCGATTGAGTCCTCAATCACATGCACCAAGTTTAAGCGATTGTCTCTTTGATCTTTTGCGATGAGATTTGGGAGTTTTGCCACATGATGCTTCTGTACCGAAAAGCCAACACCACAGCCACTCATCAAAAGCCAAAATCCCTCAGCAAAAAATCGCACCCTGTCGACATAGCTAGCGGTGCAATTGTACATTCGCATGTTGTTTCTTTTAATGGCAATACCGCCAAATTGTGTTGATCTTTGAGATGGGAAAACCACACCAGGAAATACAAAGCCTTGAAAAACGGCTTCAATTTGTGTCCATAAATTAGGAAATTTTTCTTGATGCATTTGCTTGACTCTTGTCATCGCATCGATATAAGTTTCTCTCTTTCCATCTTTTTTGATGTGAGAGTACTGAGTAGCAAGGGCAACTTTGCCTAGAATTTCATTTTGTGCCATGATCGTCTCCATGTGAAAGGGATGATCATTAAAACACAAATCTTATTTATTTTTCAAAAAATCGACATTCGTTTCTATTCGTTCGAGAATAACGGTGTGCTGATTGAGAGTTCGATTTATTGAATCAAGTTCAGCATCTGTTTTCTCTTGCTTGACCAAGAGTGACATTGTTTGATGCTCTAAAAGTGCGATCCTCTTATCATATGATGAGAAAATTTTAAAGGCTGGCAGTAGTGCAGTTATCACAGCTGTTAAAGCTGAAATTGAGATCATATCACTATTCATTTTTCAGCCCTCCCATCTTGCTTTTGTGCCTCGTACATCATAGTGTACAAAGCCTGATTTTATATACTTGCCAAGGCCTCCCTGTTTGATTTTGCCTTGAGAGATAAGCTTGTCAATTCTGTTGTAAATTTCTTCAGTAGGCACACCCGCGATTTTAATATCGGCCGCTTTAGCTTCAAGATGTTGAGATTTATCAGCACCACCAACAGCCGCATTTCTCTCAGGTGATCGATACCCGCTGATGATCACAATAGGACGCTGAAAATGATCTCTGATGATCTGCAAATTTTGCAAAAGCTCACTTGCATTTGCGATCTTTTCAGCAGGTACTGGATCGCTAAATTCAAGCTCTGACAATTTAAAGTTTTTAGTTACTTGCATGATATCCTCAATCTGTATAGAAAATTGTGATGGACGAATTGGCAACATAATCATTTGCATTATCTTTATAAATGCCTGTGTTTGCACTGTTAATTGTTTTTTTTAGTTGAATTTGAGTTGTTGATGCCAAATTAACTAAAATCGTAGCAACATTGCCACTATATGTATCAATGTTCAAATCCGTTGTAGTATAGAAATAATAAGCTCTAGCTTGATTCGGTAGCGCTAACCCATCGGATACAGTAATAAAAGCAAACTCGGCATTTGCTCCAGTATTTTGAAAACAATTTAAAGAGGCTGTTAAAAAATAATCTCTTCCAGATGGAAGGCTGATCGTATTGCTTGAAACACTAATAACAGACGAGTCTGTAAGGCTTCCAAGTGTCACAGTTGTTGCTGATGAAATTGTTTGAGATGGGATATCGATTTGAATTGATTTTAAAGCCATCGCATGAATTGGATTGAATGTCATGATTTAGTCCTTGATCGGTAAAATCAAAAAGGTTGCTTGATTATTATAAACTAAATCTCCACTATCAAAAATAGCCAAATCAAGTTCAATCGTTGATTTTGTTGAAATCAACGGATTGGTTGATTGATATACTCGTTGAGATGTCCATGTGTTTGTTGTCACTTGATTGCCAACCCTTGAAGATATCGTATCAGCATTCAAAACGGATACTCTCGCAATAGGCAAATTATTATCTCCATCACTTCTGAGAGAAACGCTTGATATAAAGGCTGTATTTCCTCCCAAAGCTGGACATTTTGACTCTGAATGGAAAACATGTTGAAAGGTAAGCGATTTCTCAAAAAGACCGCCTGTTATCGCTTGAGTTGATACAGCCTCCATCATATAAAAAGATGATAGGCTCATTGATCCTGAATAACTCATTTTTCAACCTCCATCATAAAAAGATTTGTTCCAACAGTTTTGTTATAAATAACTCTTGCTGAGCCTGTTACAATAGTTGGCTTAGTATATCGAATTGATAAAATATCTCCAGCGGTGGCAACCCAAGAGAAAAATAATGGTTGAGATCTTGTGATATTTGATGTTGCGATTTGAGAGGTTGAAAATGGTTGTTTAATGATTTCGCTCTGAGATGTGATTTGAGTTCCATTTACAAAAATTTGCATTGTAAAGAGCGTTACACAAGCGGCGCTAGGATAAAAAAAGCCATGATATATGCGATCACCTAAAACAATATCTCCGCTGGATAAGGTCGCCTGTATTCCAGTTGATCCACCTAATCCAGTCAAGTCATATTGCCCATTAGTGACTGCACCACTTGCCATCGTCAAATCTGTATCTCGATTTGCATAAATAAATTTTACATTTTTATGAGCTAGCTTGATGTTGTATGTCATATAATAATCCAATTTGTGCCAGTTGAAATAACTGTAACGGATGAATATTGAGCAAGTAGTTGAATGGTTGATAGTGTGTCAATAGTTTGAGATCCATTGCATGCGATTGTTGTTGTAGCAGTACCAAGCCTCTTAATATCATATCTCATCCCAGTGCAAGCGGTAGCATCAGGCAAAGTCATGGTAACGGCTGAAGATCCTGAAACAGTGTATATCTCTTGAAGAGTTGATGCGCTAGGTGTGCTTATTGTAAAATTGCTTGTCTTATCGCTGATTGCTGGCCTTGATGCTCCGCTACTAGTTGCAGATATTTGACCATCAACAATTGTTATATTTGATCCAGCACTAAATGAGCTTCTCGCCCTTGCTGTTGTGAAATAAAGATTGGTTGATCCTTCAGTTAAATTATCAGTTGTTTTTGTTGCTAATCGTGTATCAAATGCCGAATTAACCCTTGTACTTGTATAATAAAGATTGGTTGATCCTTCAGTTAAATTATCAGTTGTCTTTGTGCTAAGTCTATTATCAAAGCGTGTATTAGTATAATAAAGATTGGTTGATCCTTCAGTTAAATTATCAGTTGTTAGTGTAACATTTCCAGCAACTGGAGAAACTGAATTGACTGAATTGACCGCCCCCGCATTGGCTGAAACATAGCTTTTCATCGCCGCTACTGATGGAGCTTGATTGGTTTCAGTGCCTGATGTGCTATTAACAACGGCCGCCGTTCTTGCTAGTGTATCAGTGAAATATTTATTGGTTGACCCCTCTGAAATATCATCAGTGTCAAGTGAAACTGTACCTGTTTGACCATTAACGGAAACAACCGCACCACTTACACCAAAGGCAACCCATGAGCTACCATCATAAATCCAAGACGATGAGTCGTCCGTTTGTATAGCTACATCACCCTCTTGAGCAACTAAAGCATTTCTCTCGGTTGCATCAGCGACCACATGCACATCAGTTATCGCTAAAGGTGGCAAATGATTGGTAGGTACAAGACCGTTGGCGTCAAGCTCGCAAATCCCATTGTTTGCACCCTTTTGAAGAGTTATTCTAGCATCTGCATCTGTGTCGGTATATTGAGTGATTGTTGATGAAATTTGACCACTAGAAAGAGAGATGCCTGTGCCTGCTGTGTAGTAGGCTTTCACCGATGAAACTGAAGGAGCTTGATCAGTTTCAGATCCAGCCATTGAATTTACAACTGATGCACTTTTAGCAAGTGAATTTGTAAAATAAAGATTAGTTGATCCTTCAGTTAAATTATCAGTTGTTTTTGTTGCCAATCGTGTATCAAATCTTGAATTTGTGTAAAATAGATTTGTTGATCCTTCAGTTAAATCATCGCTTGAGGTTGGAATTGTTGGCTTGTTTCTGAGTTCGCTATATGATCCACTGAACGAGGTTGATAAGCCGTTATTCAGATCATAAACATAACTATCAGAGTTTTGATATTGCACAACTGATCCGCTATTAAAGCCAGTGCGACCAACTAAAGCAACATTGCTTGTTAAGTTGGCTTGCAATGCATTAACGCCGCTACATTCAGTAAGAATTGTGAGCAATGGAGATCCCGCCCCCGCCCTTGATGAAGTGACAAATTGATTTCCCAAAGCACAACGATCAAAATAAACTGTTGCTGTCACATTGGAGGCAATAGAGATGCCACCAGCAAAAGAACATTGCTCAAAAGTGATAAAGTTGGCTGTTGAATTGTTGATTGTGACAGTACTATCAAAGATCACATTCTTAAAATAGTGTCTCCCTTGAGTTCCGTTAATCAGCAATGCACCCTCAACATTGATATTATTCATTCTAACTCGTGTTGTACTTGCTCCTGATATAGTCAAGCCACGAGATACAAGTTCACAAATATGTCCCGTTGTTGGATGTTCAGGCCCTATAATATCCATTCCGCTAGGTGCATCGCTGATTGTCAATGTTGATCCACTATAAGACCCCGCTGACATATAAATAGCATAAGCACCGCTACCGCCTGCAATCGCATCAACAATGGTTTGAATATCATTTACATTCTCATTCACATAATAGGAATTAGAATAGAGAGTCTTTGCTTGTACTGATAGAATATCGCTTTGAACGGTCGAAACATCGCTTTGAAGAGTACTGACATCACTTTGAAGAGTACTGATATCGCTTTGAAGAGTACTGACATCGCTTTGAAGAGTTGATACATTTCCTTGATCAGCTGAAGTGAAATATTGACGGTCAGCATTTGATCCAGCATCAATATTATCAGTTGTTAAAACAACAACTCCAGTTTGACCATTAACTGAATCAACAGCACCACCACCACCGCCACCACTCACAGGAGGTTTAATGATAATAGCCATGACTAGACTACCTTTCTATTGAATGCACAAATCAATTTTAGATCATCACCGCTTGCACCTTTTTTATAGGCAATAGTTGTGATTGCTCCTCCCTTTGTTCCACCACATTGAATATCGATAGCACCACCAGCCAAAACAAAGATCTCATTCGTTGTGCTATCTGATGAAGTAGTACGAGGACGGAGCTTAAAGAAGGCTGTTGCTGATCCTGGATTATAGATGCTGATATCACAAAAAGCGAGATCTGCATCAAGTGCTGATCCCGTTGTGCTATCGATGAAATCGCTTGAGTTTAGATCAGTCCAATCGGTTGATGCGTTGGATGCTGTACTTTTGCAAGCGATAAACTCGCCCGTTTGAATTTGGTATTGTAGACGGTTCATTTTGCCTTCTTTATGATAATCGGTTGATCTTCGATGATAACGACTTTTTTGCTAGTCTTTTTATTGTCATCTTTTTGCTCTAAAATAGCAATTCTCTCTTCTAGCCTCTCGATGAGATCGGCAAGATATCGCATTGTTAATTGAGGTTTTTCATTCATAGATAAAACTCCTATCTATATAAGCTCTTTTAGTATGATGAGATTGAGCGTTTAAGTATGTTGTAGGCTGGATGATGCCACCAACTGACATACCATGAGTGGCTGTAAAGGTGATTTGATTTCCGTTGATAGATGCGACGGTCTTTGTCAATACGCTTGCTTCTGATCCTTGTAAAACATAATCAACGATATCGCCAGCCTTAAAATAATTGATGTCAGCATCTGAATAAAAATCAGCTTCAATCTCGATCGTAGTTGTATTTACGATTGTAGCAATCTTTGCTGATGCATTCCATGATGGAGAAGAATCGCCCAAATGGATCAGCTTTAATTCTGTACCCTCTCCCATAAGATCGATGCTGATCGATTGCACCATGGCAATCTTATTTGAGACTCCATAAGCATCAGTATACCCCTTGAGAAATGCACTATTGATTTTTAGATATGATCCAACATCTAAAGCAAGGCCTTTGCCAGTACCTATGGAAAGATGCCACATTCTGACGGCTTGACCATATAATCTGAAAAGCCTTGCATAGGTAGGCAAAAAGTTTTCTAAGAAATCACTTGCATTTGTACCGCCTAAAATGTCGCTAGTTATGCCATATAAATCTAAATCCATTGATTTGGTTTCACCAGCTAGTCGATTGATAGCGTTGTAGTTATTAACGATTCTGGTCGTTGGCTCTTCCTGATGCATATCATATCTGAATTTGAATTGAGTTACTATATCTTCAAAGTTTGACCAATATGGAGGCTTGCTTGCTAGAAAATCACTATCTGACAAAACCGTTTGATCTTCATCAGCTTCATGTCCTAAGAGTACCAAAGAGATGCGAGGATTAAAGCTATCTCTATTCATGACAATACAAGCCCCCATCGTTTTAAGCATTGGATCAAGTATTTCTCTTAAGGTGAGTTCATCAGCAGGTAGCGAGAACATCCAATCGGTGATCCCACTAGCACTATTCAAGCTCAAAAACGATTGCTCATCGATCATGCTTGAATTCAAATTGCATCCTGTTAATTGCAAGTCGTAAGTTCCATTGATTGCACCACCTCCGCCACTTTCTAAGAGTTGTAAAATAACTTGACCCGCCGGTCGTCTAGTGATGATCATTCCCTTCGAAATTTCTATTGGAGACCCTTCACCAAGCCAATCGCCAAAAGGTGGCAACATTCTATTTTCTGAGATAGTCATATCAAGATGCAAGAGATATGCGCCGCCTAAATCCTCTTCATGTGTAGCTAGTGCATTAACTACATCTTCTCCAATTTTGATTTGTATTGCATAGAGATTGCCATCAGCTTCTGTTGGCAAGCCTAAAGAGTCTTGTACTAAAATATAAGGTTCATCTCTATCTCTCCAACCTAAAGCAAATCCTCGAATATCATAAAGTACAGGATATGCTGAATTTGCACCAAAGAATTTTGTTACAGTAAATTTTAACCCTAAATCAACTTGATAAGATCTATTATCAGCCAACTCTAATGCAGGAGCAACAGACCCTAAAAAGCTGATACCGAATGAAATCGCTTGTGGGTCAAATGCAACATAAGGCAATGGTACAGTAAAAGAGTATGCTTCATTGCTCGCTTGTATCAGCAAATCAGAGCTATCAGAAAACACCAAAGAATCATCAGAATCAAACCCATTTATTTTTAAAATATATCTTCCATTTCGTTTGATAATTGCGAATCTTCTAGATCCACCGCCTTCATAACTTCCTCCATATTGATTGAATACACTGATGATTTCATCATGCGTCTTTAAGCCGGGTCCCAAAGTCAACGGATAATATCCGAATGCTTGAAATTCTGGCAATTGAAAAACCAAAGGCGACAGTTGATTTCTGATATCTCCATAATAATGAACACCTTGAGCAAGCCTTGTTTTCTGAGTACCTGAAGAGACCTTATTGTCAAGCATGGCAGTCATAGGCAAAATTGAAATAGTGACTGAGTTTAAGCCTTCAATCGTTGGAGAGCTTTCTATGATACCTTGAAAAATGATCTGATTGTCCCAAGTGTTGCCGTTATGATCAACTGAGCAAGCATATATTTTTGCTTGCCTACCTCTCCAAGACACCAATTCACTTGAGATGATAGGTGTATCAGTACCGCCCAAATAGATCTGATGTTGTTGCCTAAATCCCAAGCGGTGGCTAGTTGTTATCGTATAGATGCCACCGCTCTCAGATTGGGAAGTACAATAAAAGCTCTCTGATCCAATATGCAAGAGATGTGGATAATTCACCGATGGATTGCTATCAACTACTAAATCAGGCGTATTATCTGAGCGTAAAACATTCGCAACAAGTTGACCGTTCCAAATCGAGCTTGATCTTGATAGACGGCTAAAAATAACATGTGGATCTATGCTTGATCCTCTCATTCTATCCATAGCCAAAGAGATTGAGATTGGTTGATATGTGGCAACGCCTCCACTCGGTTCTATTTCAGCTTGATATGGAGTGATTGACTGAATGCAATCTAAATCAGTATATGAAAGATCATAAAGGGATGATGCTGTAAATGGATTTGCTCCCATATAAAAGCGAGTCATTAAGCCTTGTATCTCCAAGCCAAAGACGCGATAACCTTGATCATCTCGTAGTTTAAAAGCCATCTAAACTTGCTCCTTGTAAAGTTCATAAGATCCTATCATATCTAACTTGCAATCAACACAATCGATTTTCAAAGCAAGCAAATTGCCACGATATGTGCTAGGTAAATAAAGAGGCCTTGCGAAGTTGGTTTGAGTTGATGATGTGCCAGTTGTATCAGATGAGCTTGAGACAATAGCTGACTTGAAATCAGCTAAAATAACA
>Ga0129336_10001395_pt1 | contig 14623 bp, 9 predicted proteins | sample CPB6_02_DNA_FD_96878 | JGI IMG/M metagenome (GOLD analysis project Ga0129336, IMG submission 96878) | Freshwater to marine salinity gradient microbial communities from Chesapeake Bay, USA - CPBay_Sum_0.6_0.2_DNA | ecosystem: Environmental > Aquatic > Marine > Coastal | place: USA: Chesapeake Bay...
ATCAATGCTCGTCGGGTCAGAGACTTCATCGCATCAACCTCTCGGTCGAAACGCCGCATGCGTGACGAGCGCCAGCAAAGTCGAGAGCGCAAACGCCACTACGAGCGAAAACTGCTCGAGCACGAACGACAGCGCCAGACAAAATGCCGCCACCGACCACATGCCACGGGTCATGCCACGCAGGAACAAAATCGCCGCTTCGGCACTCGATCGGGCGTGATTGAAGGCCGCGACCACGAGACCAATCGATGGAAAAAGCGCCGCGTAACCACTCAAAGACGAGCCGCCGAGCCGCCCCAGTTCGCTGCTGAAGAGCGTGACAACGGCACCCGTCAACATCCGCGTCGGCAACTCGAGGGGATGCGGACGCTGCGCATCGACGCTCGAGACGATGGGCATGAGACGGGGCGCTGCAAAAAGTGCGGCTGCGGTGAGCACGGCCGCCAGCGAGAGTGGCAAGGCGGCGGTGAAGAGCGCCGCCGCGATTGCAAACCACGCCAACAAACTGGCAGCCACGACCGCCGGCCAACGCGCTCGGTGCGCGAGTCGCGTGTAGACGACGTAGAACACCATCGATGGCGCGACGCCCGCGAGCGCCGCGCGCGCCGCGCCGGCACCGAACGCATTGCCGTTCTCGAGCGCCAGGATGAAGAGCACCGGGCCAGCAACGATCGGAAAACTTCCGAGCCAGCCTGCAAAACCCTGCCCCCATCGCCGTCCCGCGAGCGTGATGCCCCCGATCAGCGCCGGCACCAGAATGATTTTGAGCGCGAGCGTCGAGCTCACGCCGGCGGCCGATGATCGCGAAAGCGCTCGCGCAACAAATTTTTCTGCATCTTGCCGGTCGCACCGAGCGGGATGCTGTCGACGAACACCACGTCATCGGGAATCTGCCACTTGGCAACCTTGCCTTCGTAGAAAGACAGCAGATCTTCGCGACCCACCTCGACCCCGGATTTTTTGACGATGACGAGTAGCGGTCGCTCGGCCCATTTCTCGTGCGGCATGGCAATGCACGCCGCCATGGCGACGGCAGGGTGCGCCATCGCGATGTTTTCGACTTCGATGGAGCTGATCCACTCGCCGCCCGACTTGATGACGTCCTTGCTGCGATCGGTAATCTGCAAGAAACCGTCTGGATCGATGCTCGCGACATCGCCGGTATGAAACCAGCCGTCGATCAAAAGGTTCTCCTGTTCGTGCTTGAAGTAATGCGAGACGATCCAAGGCCCACGCACGAGCAGATCACCCGCGCTCGCGCCATCCCAAGGTAATTCTTTGCCCTGCGGATCCACGATCTTCATGTCGACCCCGAACACCGCGCGACCCTGCGTCGCAAGGATGGGCAGTTGCTCACTCCAGGGCAGTGTCAATTGCTTGCCCTTGAGTCGGCACACGGTCCCGAGCGGCGACATCTCGGTCATGCCCCAGCCATGCAGCACCTCGACGCCGAGCTGATGAAACGCCTCGATCATCGCCGGCGGGCAAGCCGAGCCACCGACGCTGGTGCGCTGCAAAGTGCTGAAGCGCTTGCCCTCGGCATGCAAATGATTGAGCAGCGCGAGCCAAACGGTCGGTACACCCGCCGCACAAGTCACGCCCTCGCTCTCCATCAGTTCGTACACCGACTTGCCATCGAGGGCGGGCCCGGGCCAAACGACTTTTGCCCCGGTCATGGCAGCGGCATACGGCACACCCCAGGCATTGACGTGAAACATGGGCACCACCGGCAAGGTGCAGTCGCGCGAGGACAAACCGGTGGCATCGGGCAGCGCACCCGCATAGGCGTGCAACGTCGTCGAGCGGTGGCTGTAGAGCACGCCCTTCGGATCGCCGGTGGTGCCACTCGTGTAGCAGAGCGCAGCCGCGAGACGCTCGTCGAACTCGGGCCATTGGTAGTCGGAGTTTTGCGCGCCGATCCAGGCTTCGTAACTCACGAGCCCCGGGATGCCGGAATCGAGCGGCAGGGCGTCGGCCTCGCACAAAGCGACCCAGCGCCGCACCGTGGAGCAGTGCGCAGCGATCGCCTTCACGAGCGGCAGAAAGGTCATGTCGAAACAAAAAATTTCGTCCGCAGCGTCGTTGGTGATCCAGGCGATCTGCTCGGGTTTGAGACGCGGGTTGATGGTGTGCACCACGCGACCGCTGCCACTGACTCCGAAATAAAGCTCGAAATGTCGATAGCCGTTCCAGGCCAAGGTGGCGACGCGCGCCGAGCGCGCGAGACCCTCGGCATCGATGGCTTTGGCCAATTGCTTGGAGCGGCGCTGCGCATCGCGATAGGTGTAGCGGTGGATGTCGCCTTCGACCCGTCGCGAGACCATCTCGACATCGCCGTGGTGCCGCGCCGCAAAGTCGATGAACCGCGAAATCAACAGCGGTTGATCTTGCATCAAACCCAACATGATCGACCCCCTGCCCCGGTTTGCTGCGCCGAGTCTACGACAGTGTCACGTGGACCGGCCACGCGAAACTCGACGCGGTTTCAAGTCGGGGCGCAACCGTGGACAATCGCGACCCCATGCACCCGCAAGTTGTCTGGTTCAAGCGCGACCTGCGCATCCACGACCACGCACCGCTGCTTGCCGCCGCCGCACGAGGCCCGGTGCTGCCCGTATACGTCGTCGAACCCGCGCTCTGGCTGCAACCCGACAGCTCCTTCCGACACTGGCACTTCATCCAAAGTTCACTCCGCGACCTGCAAGACGCCCTGCGAGCGCTCGGCGGCGCGCTGCACGTCGAGCGCGGCGAAATCCTCGAGGTTCTGGGTCGGCTCAAAACACGGCTCGGAAGCTTTGAACTTTGGTCACACGAAGAGACCGGCAACGCCTGGACATTCGAGCGCGATCGCAGAGTCGCCTCCTGGTGTCGCGCGGAGGGCATGTCGTGGCACGAACTTGCGGCGAACGGCGTCGTTCGACGTCTGCGAAACCGCGACGGCTGGGCCGCGGCTCGCAACGCAGTGATGCGGGCACCCATCGCGCCGGCCCCGACCCCCGTCCGTTTCTCGACGATGGCGAACGACGAGACCACCCACGCGCAGAGCCGGGCGGCGCTCGAAGAACCCATCTCGACTCTGTCACCGACAGGTCACGTGCAAGCCGGAGGACGGCGTGAGGGGTTTGCGGTACTCGAGAGTTTTTTGCAATCACGCTCCAGTCGTTACATGCGGACCATCTCCAAGCCCGGGATCTCGGCCCGCCACTGCTCGCGTCTGAGCGCCCACATTGCCTACGGCACGTTGTCGGTGCGCGAGATCGATCGGGCAGCGGCCGCACGCCAAGCGCTGCTCGCCGATGAGCCCAACCCGGGCAGCGCCGATTGGGCGCGGCAGTTGCAGGCCTTCCGATCGCGACTCGCGTGGCGTTGCCATTTCGTTCAAAAGCTCGAACAGCAGCCCGAGATCGAGTTTCGCTGCATGCACCCGGCGTTCGAGGGCATGCGCGAGAATGAATTTCGAGCCGATTTTTTTGATGCGTGGTGCGAAGGACGCACCGGCTATCCGCTGATCGATGCCTGCATGCGCTCCTTGCAGGCGAACGGTTGGATCACCTTTCGCATGCGCGCCCTGCTGGTGTCATTCGCCAGCTATCACTTGTGGCTCGATTGGCGACGCACGGCGCCGGTGCTCGCGCGGCTATTCACCGATTACGAGCCCGGCATCCACTACAGCCAGTTTCAGATGCAGTCCGGGGTCACCGGCATCAACGCCGTGCGCATGTACAACCCGGTCAAGCAATCGATCGAACACGATCCCGAGGGCAAATTCATCCGTAGATACCTGCCGGAACTGCGAGATCTCGCCGACGAACTGATCCACGAGCCCTGGAAAGCCGACAGCCCGCCACGCAACTATCCCCAACGCGTGGTCGAGCACGAAGAAGCAGCGCGAGTCGCTCGCAGGAAAATGGCGCCTTACTGGCGCGGCGAGGAGTTTCGCGACCAGGCGCGAGAGGTGTTCCGCAAACTCGGCAGTCGCAACCGGCCGGCCGAGACCCGGCGCCGGCGTGCCGACAGCACGCAAATGTCACTCGGTCTCGACGATGCCGACTAAGCGACGATGCCGACTGTGCGCGGTGAGAGCGAATTCCCGCGCAGACGCGCTACTGCAAAAAACGCAGCAGTTCCGCGGCGACCGCCGGCGGGTCTTGCTCGGGCAGCGAGTGCCCCAACTCTGCGAGCGTGACCACCTTGGCATGCGGCAGCCATACCATCAATTCTTTGTTATCGGCCGCATTGAATAGCGCGTCCTTGCCGCCGAACAGCAGCAAGGTTGGCGCCGTGATCTTCTTCGCGGTCGAACGCAAGTCCCGCGACACCTCACCCTGATCGAGCATCGCGCGCCACAGATGCGCCGGGATGCGCGCCGACTCACGCCGCATGTGGTACTGGATTTGCGGGTCCAGGCCAGGCACCTCCCACCACGCCTTCATGAAGGCGGAATCGGGGTCGATCGGATCTTTGAGCGCACGGATCTCGGAATCGAGCGGACCGAAAGTCGGCGGATACGGCGGCGAGTCGGGGCTCGGCAGGCTACGCCGCCCGATGGTCGAGCCGATCACCATCAATTTGTCGACCCGCTCCGGCCAGAAGGCCGCAAACGTTTGCGCCACCATGCCACCGAGCGAATGTCCCGCGACATGCGCGCGCGCAATCCCCATCTTGTCGAGAAACAGTTTGGCATCGTGGGCGTAATCGAGGCGCGTGTAGCAGCACTCGGGCTTGTCGGTCGCGCCGTGCCCGCGCTGATCGAGCAAAAACACGTGATAGCGCACGGCGAGCAAGCGGCCGAGCGGCAAATAGCCGAGCGAACTGTTGGTGAAGCCGTGCAGGAAAACGAGCACCGGCTTGCTGGAGTCGCCAAGTTCGACGTAGCCCATGGTCATGCCGCTCGCAAGAACCGTGCTCTTGCGCTCTGCACCCCAAGGCGCGGCGGCATCCGCCGCCACCCCGCGGGTCGCGAGCATCGTCACCCAGACCACTACCGCCAAAGAAATCAGTCTGCGCATGGTTCCACCTCAATGTTTGCCCGCCTGACCCTCATTGCGCCGCGCCTTGGCGAGCCCGCGCAGCGTGCCTGCACAAATGAGAGTGATCACGATCATGAACGGCAGCCCCGTCACCACCGAGCCCGACTGTAGCGATCGCAGACCACCACCGAGCAGCAGTGCGACCGCTGCCGCCCCGACCAGGACGATCCAGAATACGGACTGCAATTTGCGAGTATCGGTTTTGCCGCCAGCGCTCAGAGCGTCGAGTACCAGCGTGCCCGAGTCCCAGGACGTGATGAAAAACACCATGACGAGCACGATGCCGATGAAGCTCGAGATCTGCGCGAGCGGCAATTCGCTCAGCATCACGAATAGTTTGAGCGGCAGCTCGGCGTCGATGAGCGCCTGATGACCTCCGCTCACGATCTGTTCGATGGCCACCGTGCCGAAGGCGGTGAACCAGATCACCGAGACGATCGACGGCAGCAGCACGACGTAGAACACCGTCTCACGCACGGTCCGACCGCGCGAGATGCGCGCGATGAACATGCCGACGAACGGCGCCCATGCCGTCCACCACGCCCAATAAAAAATCGTCCAGTCGCGAAAGAACGGTCCATCGCTGCGCGCGCCGACACTCGCCAGACCCAAAAATTCGCGGGCGACTGCCGACACGGATTGACCGAGCCCGGCGATGATCGCACTCGTGGAACCCACCACGATGACGAACACGCACAGGGCTGCTGCGAGGGCGATGTTGATGAGGCTCAACCATTTGTCGCCGACCTCCAACCCCAAGACCACCGAGAGCGTGGTCACGGCGGCGATCGACACGATCAGCAAAATCTGATTGAGCGGACTGAATTCGATGCCGAAGAGATAACCCATGCCGGCGAGCGCCTGCTGCGCGCCGAGCCCGAGCGAAGTCGCAAGACCAGCAACGGTCGCGACGATGGCAAGCCCGTCGACGACGTGTCCGAGCGGGCCCCAGACCCGCTCGCCGAAGAGCGGATACAGGCTGGAGCGAATGGTGAGCGGCAAACCGTGGTTGTAGGAGAAGAGCGCGAGCGCCACCGCCACGACTGCGAAGATCGACCACGGATGCACCGTCCAATGAAATATGGTCGCCGCCATCGCCAGATCGGTCGAACCCACGACGTTACCCGCGGCGCCGCCCAGGGGTGCGGCGCCCGCCGCATCCCCTACGGCCGCCATCGAACTCGAGAAATGCGAGATCGGTTCGGCGACCGAATAAAACACCATCCCGATGCCCATGCCCGCCGCGAACAGCATCGCGAACCAGGCGATATTGGAAAACTCGGGACGCGCATCGGCACCGCCGAGACGCACGCTGCCGTAGGGCGTCACGATCAAAAAAAAGCAGAACAGGACGAAGAAATTGGCCAGCGAGGCCATCAGCCAGCCTGCCTCGCGGGTGATGAACCCGAGCGCGGCATCGAAGATTCCGGCCGCCGGCTGCGGGAAGGCGATGACGAGCGCAACGATGAGCACGATCAGCGCCGCCGACACCGGAAACACCACACGGTGCACGTCGAAGCCGAGCCATTGCAGGTTGTGTTCGCCGATCCGATGCTCGCTGCGATAGACCGACATCGGGACCTCAGGCTCGCCGATCCGCGCTGCGCTGATCGTCGAGCAACATCTCGACACCCTTCTCCGCCACCATCACCGTCGGCGCATTGGTGTTGCCGGACGTGACGGTCGGAAAGACCGAGGCATCGATGATGCGCAGCCCATCGAGTCCGTGCACTCGCAAACGCGAATCGACCACCGAGTCGCGCGAATCGCTACCCATTCGACAGGTGCAGGTCGGGTGATAGACGGTGTCGGCGCGGCGCCGGAAATCGTCCAGCAACTCGTCATCGGTCACGACCTTGGGGCCCGGGTAAAGCTCTTCGGTGATGATGTCGGCGAGCGGTGCCGTTGCTGCGATCTGTCGCAACAAGCGACAACCCACCCGCGCTTCCTCCAAATCATGCTCGGTGGACAGGTAATTGGGTTTGATGCTCGGCGCCACGCGCGGGTCGAGGGAACTGACGTGCAACTCGCCGCGACTCGTCGGCCGACAGGAGTTGAACGAGATCAGGAATGCCGAGAACGGATCAGGATTGAGAATCTTGCGATCGGAGAGAGGCGTGCGCGTGTAGCTCACGGGATTGAAGTAGAGCTGCAGATTGGGCACCGGCTGCGCAGGGTCGCTGCGTATGAACCCCCCGCCGGAGTTCACGCTCATCGCGAGCGGCCCGCGGCGCGTCATGACGTAACGCAAGGCTGCTCGTACCTTGCCAAAGAAAGGCCCGAGCTGATCATTGAGCGTCGGTACGGTCGAGCCGTAGAAATAGCTGACCGCAAGATGATCTTGCAGGTTGCGACCAACCGCAGGACTGTCGAGCAAGGTGTCGATGCCCAGCGCCTGCAGCCTCGCGCCCTCGCCCACGCCGGAGAGCTGCAGCAACTGCGGCGTGTTGATGGCGCCCGCAGACAGCACGACTTGGCGCCGTGCAGTCACCTCGACTTCGTGATTTCCTTGAAGATAGCGCACGCCGACCGCGCGTTTGTCCTTGAACAAGATGCGCGAAGCGAGCACGTGCTTGCGCACCGTGAGGTTGCGGCGATGCCGGGCGCGCCGCAGATGCTCGTTGGCACTCGAGGAACGCAGGCCGTTGCGCGTGTTGATCTGGTAGATGCCGACGCCCTCGCCCTGCGGGCCGTTGAAATCGTCCGTGCGCGCAAAACCGAGCGCCTCGCAGGAGGCGAGGTAGCGATCGCAGAGCGGGTGCACGTCGCGCGAAACGTCACTGACGTGAATGGGGCCGCCGCGCCCGTGGTACGCGGGATCGCCATCGTCGTGATCTTCGGCGCGCATGAAATACGGCAGCACGTCCTCGTAGCCCCAACCGGCGTTGCCGAGCGCGCGCCAGTCGTCGAAGTCGTGCCGCAGGCCGCGCATGTAGACCATGGCGTTGATCGAACCCGAGCCGCCCAAAACCTTGCCGCGTGGCCAGAAGCTGCGCCGGCCGTTGAGCCCCGGGTCAGGCTCGGTCTCGTAGAGCCAATTAACGCTCTTGGCGAACAACAGGCGCGCATAACCGATCGGCAGCTGCACGTAGGGCCGCAGATCGCTGCCGCCCGCTTCGAGCAAGAGCACGCTGGCATCGCTGTTGAGCGCCAGGCGGCTCGCCACCACACAACCGGCGGTGCCACCACCGACGACGATGTAATCGAAGGCTTCCTGCGTCATGGTCAACGCGCGCCTCAGCCCACCGACGGTTGCTGCGTCATTTCGAGATGCAGCATCTGCCCGCGATAGGGATGGGCGCGCGCAACCTCTTCGTTGAGCTCGACGCCGAGGCCAGGCTCGCGCGAGGGAATCACGTAGCCGTCTTGCCAGAGGATCGGCTTGCGCAGGATGTCGGCATGGAACCCCTGCCAACGCTCGATGCCCTCGAGGATCAAAAAATTCGGGCTGCAGGTGGCGAGCTGGATGTTCGCCGCGCCGACGATCGGCCCACAGTAGAGATGCGGCGCAATCTGCACGTGCTGTGCCTCGGCCATGCCGGCGATTTTTTTGGCCTCGAGCAGACCACCGACGCGACCGAGGTTCATTTGCAGGATCGCCGCCGCCCCGACACGCAGCACCCGCGCGAAATCGTATTTGGTGGTCAGCCGCTCGCCGGCTGCGATCGGAATGCTGGTTGCCCGCGCCACCACCGCCATTTCTTCGGGCGAATCGGGCGGCACCGGCTCTTCGAACCAGAGCGGGTCGGCGAACTCCAGGCGCTTGGCGAGTCGGATCGCCCCCGCAGCGGTCATCTGACCGTGCGTCCCGAAGAGCAAGTCCATCTTGCTGCCGACCGCCTCACGAATGAGACGCACGAAACGCTCGCTGCGATCGAGTTCGTGCAAGGAAAGCTGTCGACCATCGAAGGCCGTGTACGGCCCGGCTGGGTCGAATTTGATCGCCGTGAAACCCTGCTGCAGGTATTCGACGGCGCGCTCGACCGAACGCTCGGCGTCGTGATAGATCGAGTCGTTCTCGCTCGCCGTGGGATAGATGTAGGTGTAGGTACGAATTTTTTCGTGTACACGGCCCCCGAGCAGTTGGTAAACCGGCTGCCCCGCCGCCTTGCCGATGATGTCCCAGCAAGCCATCTCGAGCGCACTCAACACGCCCATCAACGTGAGGTCGGGGTGCTGCGTGAAGCCGCTCGAGTACACGCGCCGCCACATGGTCTCGATCGAGTGCGGGTCTTGCCCCGCCATGTAGCGCGCGAAGACATCTTCGAGCATGCGCGCCACGAGATCCGGATGGAACGGCACGCAATAGGCTTCCCCCACGCCCGAGATCCCGTCGTTGGTCGTGAGCTTCACGAATACGAAATAACGACCACCGAAGGCGGGCGGAGGATTGCCGACGACGAAGGTCTCGATATCTTTGAGAATCATGCTGCGTAGAACCCGTTGATCGACTTGAGCTCGAGAAACTCGAGCAAACCGTAGGCACCGCACTCGCGTCCGTTGCCCGATTGCTTGAACCCGCCGAAAGGCTCGGCGTAGCCCTGCGAAGCGCCGTTGATGTGCACGCTGCCCGCTCGCAAGCGCCGCGCGACCGCGCGCCCCTTGTCGAGATCGCCAGTGTGCAGGTAGGCGGCAAGGCCATAGGGCGTATCGTTGGCGATGGCGATGGCCTCTTCCAACGTCGCGAACGGAATCATCGCCAGCACCGGCCCAAAGATTTCCTCGCGGGCGATGCGCATCTGGTTGTTGACGTCGGCGAACACCGTGGGCTTGACGAAAAATCCGCGCTCGAAGCCAGCCGGGCGCCCGGGGCCGCCCGTGACGAGACGTGCGCCTTCGTCGATGCCGATCTGCATGTAGGCCTGCACGCGCTCGAACTGGATGCGCGAGGCGAGCGGACCGATGTGACGACCGCCTTTGCGCGGATCGCCGACTTGGGTCGCCTCGGCGAGTCGCTTCACGATCGCCACGGCCTGCTCGTACACCGACGCCTCGACCAGCATGCGCGTCGGCGCGTTGCAGGACTGCCCGGTGTTGTAGAAGCAGCGGCGTACCGAGTTGGCGAGCGCGCGCTCGAGATCGGCATCGGCGAAGATCAAGTTCGGCGATTTGCCGCCGAGTTCCTGCGCGACGCGCTTGACGGTGTCGGCCGCGGTTTTGGCGACGTCGATACCGGCGCGGGTCGAGCCGGTGAACGACATCATCTCGATGTCCGGATGCGCACTCAACGCATGGCCGACCGCAGGCCCGGTGCCATGCACCATGTTGAACACGCCGCTCGGCAAGCCGGCTTCGTCAATGAATTCGGCGGTGAGCTGCGCCGAGAGCGGCGCCTGCTCACTCGGCTTGAGCACCATGGTGCAGCCGGCGGCGAGCGCCGGCGCCACCTTGGCGACGATTTGATTGATGGGCCAGTTCCAGGGCGTGACGAGACCGCAGACACCCACCGGCTCGCGCACGACGTTCGAGCCGTTCAAGCGCGTTTCCCAATCGAGATGCTGGGCGGCGACGATGGTCGCCTCGATGTGATCGGGGCCACAGGCTGCCTGCGCCTCGCGCGACATGTCACGCGGCGCGCCCATTTCGGTGGTGATGGCGTCGGCCATTTCTTCGAAGCGCCGCACGAACACGGCCTTGAATCGGCGCAGTGCCTCGAGGCGATCGGCGAGCGGCGTCATCGACCATGCGGGGAAGGCGCGTGCAGCAGCGGCCACGGCGAGATCGACGTCGGCCGCCGAACCCATGCGGATCTCGGCGACCTGTGCTTCATCGGCCGGATTGATGACGGCAAACGTGGCGCCAGGCTCGACGGGCGCCACCCAGCGACCCGCAACGTAGTGCTGCAATATCTTCATGACTCAGGACCCCATGGTTGGTGTAGCTATACTGCCAGAGCGCAACGAAACGCGCGGCCCGTAGCGTGGAGCGAACGACGTGATGCGAACATCCAAAAGTCGATCTTTGGCGACGACACGACTGGTCGCAGCGGCGCTCCTCGCTACCTCGCTGCTCAGCCTCTCGGTCCCGGTTGCGCGCGCCGAGGACGGCACGCCACTGCCGCGCGCGAAACCCGAAACCGTCGGCATGTCAGCGACGCGACTTGCCGCCATGGGCGAGTTTTTCAGGCGCGAGGCCGAGCGCGGCGCCGCGGCCGGCTACACGATCCTCGTCGCCCGCGACGGCAAGCTCGTCTACTCGGCGGCGGTCGGTATGCGCGATCGCGAGAACGCCGTGCCGATGTCGCTCGACACCCGCTTTCGAATTTTCAGCATGAGCAAACCCGTCACCTCGGTGGCGGTGCTGATGCTCTACGAGGAAGGCAAACTGCAACTCGACGATCCGGTGTCGCGCTTCTTGCCGGCGTTCGCCGACATGCGCGTGTTCACGGGCGTCGATGCCGCAGGCAACATCCAGACTGAACCCACCCGCGAACCGATCACGATCCGTCATCTGCTCACGCACACGAGCGGCTTCGGTTATGGCGCCGGCTACGATCGAACCTCGCCGCTCGGTCCGCTGTGGGCCGGCGTCAATTTCGGCGGCGATCTCAGCAGCGAAGAAAAAATCCGCAAGCTCGCCGCGCTACCGCTTTATTTCCAGCCTGGCACGCAGTGGCGCTATAGCTACGCGACCGATGTTCTCGGCTATCTCGTCGAAGTGGTCTCGGGCATGCCGTTCGCAGAATTTTTGCGAACGCGACTCTTCGATCCGCTCGGCATGTCGCACACTGGGTTTTACGTGTCACCCACGGACGCGAAGCTGATGGCCACGGTGTACCGCCGCATCGCCGGCGATCGCGGCAACGTCGGCAAGCTCGAGCGTGTCGAGGGGCCATTCGCGATGCCACCCACCTCGCCGCCCGCCCTGCCCTCGGGCGGCGGCGGACTCATCTCGACGGCGGGTGATTACCTGCGCTTTGCACAGATGCTCGCCAACGGCGGCCAATTTGCCGGCCGCCGGTACCTCGCGCCGTCGACCGTCGAACTGATGACGAGCCAACAAGTCGCCGACGATGCGCAGGCCAAAGCCTATGGCGAAAAATGGCGCGGGCTCGGTTTCGGTCTCGGCGTTTCGCCGGTCATTGACTTTCGGCGCGTACCCCAAGCCAATCGCAACGGGGATTACACCTGGCCCGGCGTACTCGACACCAACTGGATGGTGAGCCCGAGCACCGGCGTGGTGGCCGTGGTGCTCACGCAGGTGGTGCGCGGCGCCGACGGGCTGCCGAATCGCACCTACCAAGACATGCACAATCAGGTCTATCAGGCCATCCTCGACCTCGACCGGTACTGATCCGCGCTCCCGCAACATTTTTGCGTTCGGGTTTTACGCACGGCGTAAACCCGTGCGTGAATGTCGCATTTTTACCTCATCGCTTTCGGACTTCGGTGCGAACGCGCGCGTCCGTTTCGAACGGCTGGGGCAGCGCACCTTGTTAAGGGCGCGGGCCTCGTTCTATCCTCGGGTGTCAGAAGGTTTCGTCGACGACCCCCACGTCGTCCACGAAGCCGGAACGTGGGGAAACTCAATCAAACAGCGACACCGCTGTGTTGCCAAGGGGAGACACCGTGAACAAAAAGATCTCGGCGGCCGTTTTTGCCGCTCTCGCCTCGCAAGGCCAAAACGCTACCGCCCAAACCGGCGGCGGCGAAGACAGCCTGGGGCTCGATGAAATCGTCGTGACGGCTCAGCGCCGCAACGAAAACATTCAGGACGTGCCGATCACGGTGCAGGCCCTGACCACCGAAACGCTCGAAAACCTCAAAGTTTCGACGATCGACGAGTTCGTGAAATTCCTGCCGAACGTGCAGGCCTCCTCGGCCGGTCCGACGCACGGTAACTTCTCGATCCGCGGACTCAGCATCGGCGCCGCCGTGCTGCAGGGCGGCGGTACCGTCGGCCAGTGGCCGACCGTCGGCCTCTACCTCGACGATCAAGCCGTGCAGATGCCGGGCCGTAACCTCGACGTGTATGCCGCCGACCTCGCGCGCATCGAAGTGCTCGAAGGCCCGCAGGGCACGCTGTTCGGCGCCGGCGCCCAAGCCGGCGTCGTGCGCTACATCACCAACAAGCCCAAGCAGGGCGTCACCGAGTCGTACTTCCGCGCCGGCTACTCGACCACCGCGGGTGGCGATGACAGCTCGAGCGTGCAAGGCGTGCTCAACCTGCCGGTCTCCGACAAGATGGCGATCCGCATGGTCGCGTACAACGACTCGCGCGGCGGCTACATCGACAACGTGCCATCGACCTTCACGCGTCGTACCACCGACACTGCGTTCGCGGTGCTCACCGGCGGTCGCGTGCCCAAAGATTCGGTGGTCATCGACAACTACAAGATCGCCCGCAACAACATCAACGACGTGAGCTACAAGGGCGCGCGCCTCGGTATCTCGTACGACGTCAACGACGACTGGAACGTGCTCGTCATGCAGAGCTTCCAGGACATCACCAGCGGCGGCGTGTTCTATGAAATGCCCTTCGGTTCGGATTGCCCCGATCCGACCAAAGAGTCCACCTGCACCACCGGCGGTCCGCAGAACGCCCGTGTGCGCGGCAAGCCGCTCGGCGAGTATCAGGTAACGCTGTTCAACGACAGCATCACCAAGGACAAGTTCGTCAACACCGCCCTCACCATCAGTGGCAAGGTCGGCGACCTCGACCTCGTCTACTCGGGCTCGCGTCTGAACCGCGACAACTTCATCCAGGGCGACTACACGAACTACGCGCGCGGTCTCTACGGCGTGTACTACCAGTGCACGGGTTACTCCGGCGCCTCGGTCGACAAGTGCTACACGCCGTCGTCGGTGTGGCAGAACACCATCGAGAACATCAACACCAGCCACGAACTGCGTCTGAGCACGCCGTCCGACTGGAAGGTCTCGGCGGTTGCCGGTCTCTTCTACGAAGACCGTCAGGTCAACGACCAGACCGAGTGGCTCTACAAGTCGGTTCCCGAGTGCACCATCGGCGGCCCGAAGAGCTGCTTCTTCGCGCTCGATCCGGCCAACACGCCGAAGTTCGCGAACGCCTCGTTCAACAACCGCAATCGCCGCAACTCGGCGACCGGGTTCTTCAACGACTTCCAGCGCACCTACGAGCAGAAGGCCGCGTTCGTGTCACTCGATTGGAAGGTGACCGACGACCTCACCGTCACGGCGGGCACCCGTTATTTCGACGGCTTCAACCAGATGCTCGGCGGCAACGTCGGCAGCTTCTATTGCAAGCAGTACGGCACGGGTCTCTCCACGGCAACCGGCATCTGCACGGGTCCGGCCAACGGTGCGGCGCCCTACGGCACCAACCTCAACAACCAGGCCATCAACAGCTTCACCGACAAGGGCTTCCGCAGCCGCGTCAACGTGAGCTACAAGGTCAAGGAAGACGTGCTGGTCTACGCCACGTGGTCCGAAGGCTTCCGTCCGGGCGGCTTCAACCGTGGTTCCTCGCAGGTGTTGCGTCTCGTCGATCGCAGCACGGGCAAGGCCACGCGCGGTGCCACCAACCAGTTCCAGCTGCCGCTGTTCTTCAAGTCCGACGATCTCGTCAACTACGAAATCGGCTGGAAGACCACGCTCATGGACAACCGCGTGCAG
>Ga0129336_10001397_pt1 | contig 14613 bp, 15 predicted proteins | sample CPB6_02_DNA_FD_96878 | JGI IMG/M metagenome (GOLD analysis project Ga0129336, IMG submission 96878) | Freshwater to marine salinity gradient microbial communities from Chesapeake Bay, USA - CPBay_Sum_0.6_0.2_DNA | ecosystem: Environmental > Aquatic > Marine > Coastal | place: USA: Chesapeake...
GAGCAATTGAGAACCTCAGGCATTCCTGAAGTTACAATGCACATCCAGAAGCAGACCGTACAGGCCAGAACTCGTAAGATGAGAGCACTCTGGACTATGGAAGCTGCACAAGACCTCAAGGCTTACCACAACATGGATCTTGAGAACGAGCTAACCCAGTTACTAACCAAGGAGTTGACCTTAGAAATCGACCGCGAGTTGATCGAAGATATCCGCATGATTGCATACGGATTCGTCGATGGAACAACCAGCGTAGGTGGATGGTATCTCAAGTCACTAATTAACGGTGGTGCAGATAACTTCCCAGAGATAGGTGGTGTTGATCCTAACTCAGGCAACACATTCACCCCAGGAGCATTCGAGTATGACTTTGCTCAAATTGGCTTAGATAACGATGCACTAACTGGTGGTAAGAACGTGTTTGTTTGTGACCTAAACTACTTCACCAAGAACTCAGGTGGAGCAGCTTTTGCACCACAACACCTTGGCCACGCATTTGCAAACTTGCTCGCAACCATCAACTTTGCAAGCAACGATATCTACAAGACAACCTTCAAGGGTCCAGGCACAGTTCTGATTACTGGTCCTGTAATTGCTTCAATCCTTGAACTAGCAGCTAAGATGGAAGGTGGCCTCCCAAGAGAAGCTGCCCCAACCAACATGGCTGGCAAGTCAATCAATTACGTTGGCAAGTTCTTTGGTAAGTACGATCTAATTGTAGACCCAATGTTCCCAGACGATGAGATCATTGTAGCCTACAAGGGTGACAGCAACATGGACGCAGGTTTCGTATACTGCCCATACATCCCAATGATGCCACTCCCAACCGTAACCGATCCAGAAACCTTCCAACCAAGAAAGGGTATCTTGACTCGCTATGGTAAGGTCGCAGTCCAGCCTGCAAACCGCTACTTCAGAGTAGTCCGTGTAGTTGGTGCTGGTGCCGACCTGTTGACCCCAGGCACAATTGCTAACAGCAAGATTGGTTCAGGCTCTGTAAGCTGGTAACCGATCTGACTAGGAAACTAGTTTAATATAAAGCCAGGATTAATCCTGGCTTTATTTTTTTATGTATAGTAAATACTATAAAGGAGTTCTATGGCAATAATTAAACCCACAGTAAGAGAGTTTGGATCTTCTTTTGGAAGTTACGGTGGAGCATACTTAAAAGATTACCAAGCACCAGAGCCTAACTCCAATGATGTTTTAAAGTCAACTGAGAAAGACGTAGCTGAGTTTAAATCTTTTCAACAATCAATAAAAGATTTTATATTCGCTAGATTAGGGCATCCTACCGTTAGAGTAGAATTAACTGATTTTCAGATTGAGACTTGTATTGACGAAGCAATCTCAAAGCTAGATTATCATTGTCCTGCCTGGATGACTCAGTTTGCTGTAATCCAAACTACAGTAGGTGAGTCTATCTATGAGCTTCCACCAGAGGTTGTAAATAACCTTACAAATGTTTGGTATAAGAAGAATATCTTCCAAACAAATGCCGTCCCTGGATCTTTAGAGTATGACTTCACAATTATGTTCTTCACCAACACAGGTTTATTCAATAACCACAATGTCGGTGAGTATGTTTTGATGCAGCAGTACCTAAAGCAAATTAGAAAAATTTTAGGGCAAGGCAACTCTTGGGAAGTCATCAACGGGAAATACCTACACTTATCTCCAGTTCCTAATGGAGAAGAGGATGTGATTCTGGAGTTTAGAGGTATTGATTCAAATACAATTCTACCTGCATACAGAAATTGGATACAGAGGTACGCTCTAGCAGTTTCAAAAGAAATTCTAGGAAGAGTAAGAAGCAAGTATGACACTCTCCCAGGCCCAGGTGGTGGATCTAAATTGGACGGTCAAATCCTACTACAAGAATCTGAAAGAGAGAAAGAGAAACTTTTAGAGGAGCTTACTTCTGAAATTGAGAATCCACCATTATTTGATTTCTGGTAATGAATATCAATAGATTCAAGGTTACTACACCCCCGACAAATAGATCGGTCAACGATTCAAAATCAAGGTTATCTCTATTTGATAAGGATAACTCTGATAGGAATATGTTCAACCTGATTGACGAGGAGATCATTAAATTGGGTGGGTCAGAGGTAGAGCTTTATATGTACCATCCATCACAGGATTACGATGATATCTACCAAGAGTCCAGAAGGAAAGTGATCTCAGTTGATCCAATTTACCTTTACGGTCACTATGAGCCAAAAGCTCTGGAGGAGAACCTAACTCAATTCGGAGTTCAGGTAGAGAACGATCAAGTATTTATATTCAATAAAACTTATGTTGAGAGCATGGCAGGACGGTCAATAATCATTGGCGACATCTTAAAGCCTGTATTCCAAAACATGAAGTTTGAAGTATTTGAAGTTCAGGAAGATAGCTTCGAAGCTTATGGAATTTATCACTTATTGGTTCATGCCAAGCTACTAAGAGATTCGGAGGATATCCACCGTGATAATCTCTTCACTAGATCTGAAGATATAGGTAGGAAGTAATGTCTACACTCCGCATCCCATCTAAAATTATTGACATGATTACTCGCCAAATGAGAGCGAGTACCAATAACCATTACAAGCAAGTCCTGAGAGCATTATTAAATACTTTTGGGAACCTTTATTACATTGATGGGAACGGTGCTAAACAAAAGATTAAGTGTGGTACTGGTAGAATGGAGAGAAATAAGGGAAAGGACTACCAAGATAATACGCTAGTCTTACCTTATATCTCTGTATTTGAAAGAGGATCTTCGAACGATGATGATCGTAGAAGATACACTCCAATCTTAGTAAATGAAGTAGAATGGGATGCAGAGGAGCAGCGTGCTAAGAGATATCTCTCACTAGCTCCAAGACCTGTAGTTATTGACTACGATATAAATATTTGGACTAAGTTCGTAGAGGATATGGACATAATAAGATCAACCATCTTATCAATGTTCAACCCAGACTTAGAGATCGAGACAGAGGACAACGATTACATTAAGGCATTCTTAGTATCTGAGGACGATATAGACTCTGAGGAATCCAACGATAAAGAAGATCGTGTAATTAAGAAAAGAATTACCATTAGTGTAGAGACTTATATCAGAAGCCCAAAAATTCTATACACCAACACAAGCCAAATTAACTCCCAGAACTATGAGATATCAATTCAAGGTGGGGGAAGACAAAGAGGTCGTGAAAATAGAGATTTAAGAACTTTAATAGAGTTAGGCAATATAACATTATTGCTATCAAATTCTATTAGTGTAGATTCTACACAGCCAAGAGAAGTAGATTTAGGAAATATAGATTTATCACTAAGCTCTGATCTTATCGGAAGTTCACCGAATTACTTATACCAAATTAACCTGGGTAATGAAGAACTGTTGCTTGAATCTTCTCTAGAAGGCTCGGCGGCATACTCATATCAAACCTATAGTGTTGATATGGGTGAGAATGATTTAATTCTTAGTGATGAGTTAGATACTACCTTCGGGATAGTAATTGATCTATCAGACGTAGAAGATCTGAATAATCAACTACCCTGGCCAGACGGTCCAATTGAGAACCTATATCCATTGGATCTAGCTTTAAGCAGCGAGTTGAGCTTTACATATGAAGGCGTAACATATTATATAAATCTAAACGATCCAACACCTTCAGGTCCAGTAAGCGATTACTTTGAATTGAATTTAAGTGATATGAGTGCTCTCGACACAGCGACACCAGATGAGGATTTTGACGCATAATGGCTATTAATCTAGAAGTATATCCAAACCCAGACCCTACTACTTTCAGCGTTAGTAGTACTTATTACTCTGTATCGGTGATGAACGATGCTTCGGCATATCAGAATTCTCATGTGTATTCCGGTACTAGGATGGCTTGGGTTCTAAGCTATGCTGTTAATAGAAATCTTTGGCCTGTAAGCTCTTCACCTGTTATTAGTTATACTACATTTGAGATTGACGGGTCCACTACTGCTAGGGTTTCTAAAATTGGTGGATCAATCTCATCTATTGATATTGGGCCATACTCAAAAAATAAAAACTCTGTAACAACTTTATCTGGTGGAGTGGCTTACATTCCTGTAAACAAATATGATAAACTATGGGTGACAATAGATAATAACGTGTCTAGTCCATTATTCATATTCGCAGACCCACCAACCCCAGCCTTCTCGGCAGTTAGTGCAGATTACCCTACGGGGTCTGGGTGGACACATATCCGATTTACAAGTGGTGTACACTTTATGTCGGCTTTAGGTGGAACACTTGATACAGCAGAAGGGTATCCAAATAGAAGGAAATTAACATCAAAAACTTTAGTATATTCAGACCCAGGTGCATACGTTAAAGGGCATTTTAACATTAGTGGCTGCAATGATATTAAACTAATGGGAAAGGGAGTTTATTCCTTAGAGTTTTATGATTGGTGGGGTAGCTATCTAGGACAGTCAGATTCCGTTAAATCTCATGGAATGTTCCTTTATAGCACAAATGCTAGTACACCAAGTGCCTACCTTGATTGGAGATTATCTGGGAATGGTATCTCTGGTGTGACCGTTGTAGGAACTCCATTCTATTTTAATGGGGAGGGTAGCCTACAACAGGTGGATAATGTAAAATACATATCACCTTGGAATTACAATACAGATGGATTTAGAATATTTAATTACTATAACAGGACTACAGGAGCATTTGTTAAAAATAGTTTTATATTCATAGCGGATGACGTATCTTTTCCTGGTGTCGGACAATCTCAATCTAATTGTCTTGTGAGTGGAAACTACTTATCAACACACCATGGGTCACTATTTGTAAATTATTTTACTGTATATAACAATGGTTTAGACACCGGATCATCTTTTGGGTTTTCGGCTATAGATATTGACTCTAGAGTATTTATACCTGATAGAATAGGTATTAACGCTGTGTTTAGGTTGCTTTCCGACTCTGCGGTAACTTCTCTCCCAGCTAATTATGCAGGCATATTAAACTGCACATTCTCCGGTATTAGGGTTGAGAACGATATCGCAACTCCTGCATTCCTTATAGGTAATATTGATTACCCATTTGCAGCTTATGGCAATAAGCTTGGTATGCTATCAGGGTTGGATTTTAAGAATATCTCTTTTAGTTCGACCTATACTGGATCTGGTAGCTTGTCCGCTAATATAATTTCTGGTTTAAACTCTACCAATGAAGTAAAGAATACTTTATTTGAGAATGTAACTTTTAACGGTGTTAAATTAACAGAGGCTAACAAGAATACCTACTTCAGTTTCTCAGGCTCAACAGACCCCACAGCCGATAACATTAGGTTTAACTCTGATTTTCCAACTAACATGAAGGTTACACCTATTAAATTATTGAATTAGATATTCTTTTGAAGACTAAATATAGTATATACAGTTGAGGTACATATATGGTATGGACTAATATTGGCAAAGAAAAAATGTTTGAAATAGCTTTTGAAGGGTCTTCTGCCCCTAGCTATTTTGCTCTACAGTTGGCTACTTCAGCAGGCTCATGGAGCGCAGACTTAAGCTCAACTTCACAGATTACTTTAGTTACTTCAGGTAACGGATATACAGCTTCAGGCTTAAAAGTTAATCGTAATGGTGTAGACCTAGTTGTATCAGCTAACTATGCTTCAGACTACGCTAGAGCCACTTTGAAATCTGGTTATGAATGGTCTGCCACAGGTGGTACTATTGCGGATGTGTCTTATGTTCTTTTGACCGCTGCTAGTGATGGGGATAATCCTGCTGCAAGAACTATATGGGCTTACTGGAACCTGGGGACTGAGTACGATATCCCAAGTGGTTCAAGATTAGTCATTAACTCTGGATCGCTACAGGGAACATAGTATGAAAAAAATTACTAACACAAGCTTGCAAGGGATATTTCTCACCTTCTTTGATGGTGGTGAGAAAACTTACTTCATCAAGCCTAAGACCAATATTGTAGTGCCAAATTCCCATACAAGTATTGTGTTAGATAATCTGGTCAAGAGAAGAATACTAAAAGTACAGATGATTCAGGATGAATCTGTTGTAAACACTCCTGAGAAATTATCAAAAAAATCTAAGTAAGGTAAAGTATGGCAATTCCTCCTAGTCCTTCTGTAGTTGTTTTAGAAAATGACCTTTCAATCTATGCTCCAAATGTGGACTCATCGGTTGTTGGTATCGTAGGTTTCGCAGACAAGGGGCCAACAAACGAAGCAACTCTTATCACAAGTCAAAACCAATTAATTGAAGTCTTCGGTAGACCATCCTCAAACATTCCTGGCCAAGGCTTGGAGGGTGCATTGGAGATTCTTGAAGCTACTAATAAAGTGTACTTTGTAAGAGCAGCCGATGCTAGTGCAGCAAATGCAAGCGCAGTACTTCCTTTAGGATTCCCTCCTGTAGTTGAGCTTTATGCTGGCTCTTCAACTGGACTAGATGCCAACGTAGCTTCATTATCCTTATCTTATACATTAGTGAATGCTGGTGTTACTACGACTGGTGTAGTTTCAATGGTTAGCTCAACTACACTAAACACAGTTCGTAAAATGGTTCTATCATATTTTGATAAATCATTAACTGGTGATAATTTAGTTTACGCTGCAAATAACACTACTGGAGCAACTTACTTCACAACTCGCCACGCTGGATCTGGTGTTTCATTAACTGTTTCATCTTCGAACCCAGCAGCATTAAGAGTTTATTATGTTAATCCAGATTCAACTGCAACTCCTCCAGCCGAAGACGCGCTCGCCGCTTCGACTACTGCTTATGGTGGAACTGGATTGCTTACTGGAGTGTCTTCAGTATATGCTGTAGCACAAAGCGTTTACCCTGGCACAGGGTACAATTTAAGTTCTTTGAGAGATGGCACTATCGTTGGAGCTTCAATAGAAGTAGATAACATTTCAATAATGGACAAGTTGACTATTAATGTTAACGGTGCCCAAAAAGAAGTATTTGAAGTAACCCTAAGCCCATCAAGCGAGTACTCATTAGAATACTTGTTAAATACATCTGAGTTGTTAAATCAATCTGACGTTGTTAATGTTCAACTATTAGCAAGCGGATCAGATTTCACAGCACCAGACAACGAAGCAGATGCTATCTCTGTAAATAGAGCATTCTACTACAACGGATCAACAATTTTTGGTAAGCCACGCTTCCTCAAGCTTATTGAAGGTACTTACGCATTAAGTGGTGGTGATAGTGGTTACTCAACAACTGAAACTGGTGCCACAACCGACTTCACCGCATTAATCGGTACTGATGCCGCTAAGAGCGGTATGTATGCCCTTAATGACGATTCACTAAATATCTCACTAGCACTAGTCCCAGGTATTCCATCACAAACTGTTCAGAATGCTTTGATTACTCTAGCAGAGACCTCAAAGAACTTCATAGCAGTAGTTTCTCCTCCACAAGGTTTAGATAGCGTTCAAGATGCTGTCAACTGGATGAATGGTAAAGAAACTAGAACCGCTGCAATAAATAACTCATATGCAGCAGTTTACTGGCCATGGGTACAAACTTTCAACTACTATGCTGGTGCAGATGAGTGGTATGATCCCGCAATCTTCGCAGCAAGACAATATGTATTCACCGACTCTGTAGCAGAGCCTTGGTTCGCACCAGCAGGTTACAGAAGAGGAAGATTAACAAAGCCATCAAATACAGAAGTGATTCTGAATCAAGGTGATAGAGACACCCTCTACACCAACAATATCAATCCTGTTACAAAGGACACTCAGGCTGGTATTGTCATCTTCGGACAAAGAACTGCTCAAAGATTACCAACAGCTTTGAATAGCGTCAACGTAAGAAGATTGATGATCTACATAAGAAAGGTTCTCCTAATTCTAGGCAAACCATTCCAATTCCAACCAAATGACGAGTTCACTTGGGAACAGGTAGAGGACGCTATCACACCATTCCTAGACGATCTAAAGGCCCGTAGAGGCATCGTAGAGGGTGCTGTGAAGTGTGACGCAACAACGAACACTCCACTAAGAGTAGACAGAAAAGAATTGTGGTGCTCAGTAACTATCAAGCCAACTCTAGCTGCTGAAACCATAGTATTTGAAGTGAACCTAACAAATCAGTCAGCAACAGTTAACGGATAATTATGGTCAATAGCGCATATAAGACAGACTTTAGAGGGGCAAGTTTCAAGGCTGGGCAAGAGCTTCCAAAGATCTCAACTCAGCTTGACTCAGTAAGAACCTATCAATTCGAGATTAGATTCTACGGGCTTCCCCCTGAATTAACTGGTCAAGGTCCAGATTTAACTCTTGCTGCCAAGCAGGTTGGACCTATCAGAGTAAGCCTTGATGATATCGTAGTCGATAGAGTCAATGATAAGGTATACTACCCTGGTAAGTTTAGCCAAGAGGAACTCTCAGTTTCTTTTGACAACCTTTACCTAAAGAACACTACTCCCACATTATGGAAGTGGTTCAAGTCAATGTACAATCCAATGACTGGTGATACTACCGTCATGGCTGCTCCCGGCGGCCCAGGAAACCGTACATTCAAGGCTGCAAAGGTTACTATCCTAGAGCTAGATAACATGAGAAATCCTCATGCCGCAATCGAACTTTACGGTGTATTTCCAAAGAGCATTTCATTCTCAGAAAAGAACTACTCATCAAACGATTTCTCAACTGTTGAAGTAGGCTTCAGATGGGACTTCATTGATTACTTTAAGTACGCTGAAAAATCAGGCACTTAGTCTGAAGTTTTTACCATAAAAAGCTTACTCCTTTGAAATTGGGGTAAGCTTTTTGTGTATTATGTAATAGTATGGACTACTTCACTCAACTGTTAGAAAGCTACTCTAAGCTAAAGAAGCGTAAGTTAAAACTGTTAGAACAGCAAGACGCTAATTCAGTAGCGCAGAGTGAAGTTAAAAAAGCTCAGGCACTTATACCTGCACCAAACCATCGCCAGCCGTATGTTGTACCTAAAGAACTGACCCCAGGTGTTACTACTGGGTTAGCAATATTTAAAACTGGCCAAGACATATGGAAATTTGCCCCTCTGGCTAAGGATGGCAAAGTAAGCTTGACTCACTCAAAACCTATAAGCGATCCAAGATTTATTGGCCACTTCTACCAAAAACCAGAGGGCCAAAAAGCAGAGAAGACTGATGATCAGGCTGATGGGCAGCAACCATCTTTAGAACAACCAGAAATGCCAGTAGATCCTAGTGAAAATGAAGTAGAACAAATTTGGGCCGAAGCTCAGGGAGAATTAGGGAATTGCCAAGGAATTATCGACACTATAGGCAAACCATTTGATGTTTGGAGTGGGCGTGGTGTCGAAATGGTAGGTGTTAAGCAAAAGAAGTCTCTTTGGGAGTATGTATTCGGAAGGCAATCTGGTCTTAAGAAACTATTAAATGGTGTTAGGAGATTTAAATTAATAAATGGAAGGGCATCATTACAAAAAGGAAAAATTGATGTTGGTGACCGAAAACTAGTTTCCGAAAATATTGTTAAATTGTTGAAACTACTTAATGATAAAGACACAGATTGGAACTCTATAGAAAATAAAAACTTTTTAGCATCAACTTTTCGATTAACAGCGGATGGTTCAGTTTTTGTTAGAGTTGGTTTAGGAGACCTTGGTGTTTCATTTAGAGATAGAAATGGTTCATTTAAGCTTATGTTAAATGCTGCTTTAGAAAAAGCTAATATTGAACAATCAGTTATTACAAAAGTTGTCAGTAGTGTTGGAGGATTAAATGCTGCAAGAGGCAGCTTATTTGAAATATTTCCTCTAATGATGGATATTATAAGCTCACTTAAAAGAAAAGAAAATCCTCAGCAAAGAAAACTTCTTGAAGTCTTGCAATCCGAACTTGAAGATAAATTTGCTAGCTTATCATTGGCTAATGAAGCTTGGACAAAACTAGCAGACGAACAAGCTTTAACAGAGGAAGAAAGTGAAGTATTAGCAGGCTTACAGATTTTACACCCTAATGGAGAGTTAGATAGAAAAGCTTTAATTAGGGCTTTAGGTCTTGTTCATTTGAGAACATCAAGGCTTGGAGTTGATGTTAGAATACCCTATGGATTAGTTACTGGGGATGGCGAAAGAACAGATATGTTTGAAGGGTTTAAAGATCGTGAACAAGGTGTTACATCTTTAATGTCACTTGGGTTTTCAAGAGAGGAGTCTGAAAATGCGTTGGAAACTAGAACACTTGATGAACTTGTTAGTTCCGGTGGATTAACTGCGGAACAGTCTCAACGCATACAAACAATCTACGGTGTTAAAGGTGACACCAAATTACATATGATGTCAATAAGCATGAAAGCGTACATTGATGCTTCAGACATTAAACTTGGGACAATGACTTCTGGAAGTTTTAAAACTTTCATAGAATCTGATCCTAATAGAAACCCTTTATTACAAAGAGCTATAGCATCTGTTGGTAGAGCTACATTTGATAGAGCAAGAGGGGTATTTAGAGAGATGGAAAGTATTTACACAAGTGTTGATGCACTTCAATTTAATATGAGTGTAACTTCTGTTGATGGAAGATCCACACAAGGTGTGCTAACTGATGTTGCTAAATCTGTAACAGATATTATAAGCTTGAATAAAGATTTTGAGTCTTTATTTGGTAGTGAAGCTGGCAGAGATGAGCTAGTTAAGGATTTAAATAATCTAGCTAAAAGAGTAATGGAGACAAGCCCTGGTGAGAATAATGATAGATTGCAACAGTTATTTAAAATTGCTTTATCTTCTTATTTAAGAGGAAAAAAATTGCACGCTATGTCGCAAAGCGAAGATCCTGATGTTAAGAGGAAAGCTAGAAGTTACGCTGCACTTCAAACTTGGGGTTCGATGGGTTGTGCCCGACAAACTATTGCAGCACCAGTAGATTTATCTACTGGAACTTCTAGAATATTTTCTCAAAACGATGCATTAGAAAAAATAACAGACCCTAGAGGCGACTGGGATCAAGAAATAGATGAAAATGGAAACATTTATTATAGACATAAAAGAAATAAAGAAGCAAAAGTAACTATGCGTTCATCTTACAGAAGAAGAGACGGTGCATCAGGTGGAATAGGTGTTACAATGTCTGGGCATATTAATGCGGAAGCCATGGAACTATTAAGCCCAGAAAAAATGGGTGAGACATTTATTTCCGCTGGAAGTCTTCTGGCAGAGTTCCTTAGATTCCAAAATGATTTTATGTCTAAACTACTTAAGCTTCAATAAAGAAGCTTATATGTGTTTCCAACAAATCTTTTAGAAGAACACAAAAAATCTTTTCATTGTGGTTAGTAATTACAATGTTTTGATGCATTCCACTTAGATCAACATTTGTAAGAACTAAAGGCTCTTGTCTATCCTGTCCGATGATCAACAGAAAGTTTTTTGAAGATTTCTTCGAATCTCGGACTGCCTGAGCTATCATCTTATTCAATTCTGATTTAGGGTTTAAAATACTATAAAGACTTTCTTTATTATATCCAGACTTACATTCAATAATGAATTTAAATCCTTTAGGTGTAATTAAGTCTCCATATATCTTTAAATACTCTGGAAGGGAATGAGTTGTAGCGAAAGCTCCACTTCCAGGGGTTCTACAGAATTCATTAGTGCTGAATCTTTTGTTAAACATTTCAGCGATCTTACGTTCAAATCTTCCACCCTTACTTTTAGAGTTAATCTTAGTGGACTTTTGTTTTTTCAGCTTTGTCAGATCAAATTTATCTTGCATTTTGGCTCCATCGACTATAATGGATTATAGTCATGTCTGAAAACCTTAAATTGTCTATTGACGATTGGAAAGTAAAAAAAGAACAAAGATCGAGAGGAAGAATGAAATTCACTATTAAGTTATCAAAGGAAGAGGCAGAAGCGTTCAAGAATTGGCTTGACGCTGTAAAGCCTGAAGGGATGGATGAAGACACCATTTACAAGACTATTTTCTTTAATGGTATTGAATTCCTTAACAAGCAATTAGCAGGTATCGCAATGCAGGCTCTTGAAAAGCAAAAGCAAGAAGAGTTGGCAAAGCAGCAAACACCAGAACAACAATGAACGCAAAGTTTAGTCCAAGGTATGTTCACGATTGCCAAGAATTAGAGGCAATCGTAACATCTTCAATCGAAAACAAGGAGGTTTCCTATTATCTCATCTTAAATGAGTGGGATAAGGCATCACACTACTTCAAGTCAAAGGTTGCACAACTTGAAGGTTTAGGTGCTCAGGATACCGTAAATGTTATCGACATTTTTGATGTCCCAAATGTGCTCCAAGTAATCAAGAGTTGCATTAACAGTTCCAAGGGTACTGTTTCTACAGCTTGCTTAAACACCTTCCCAAAGGTTCCACTCATGGTAGTCCTTCACAAGGCATTTCCAAGAGTTGTGGACTACAACGGAAGCATCGCAGCAGAACTAGGTCTCTAAAAAGACGAAGGTGAGTGTGCTGGGAATATTCCTAGTACATTCACCTTATAACTTTCAATCTTTTCTAAATATCTCTTATTCTTTGTGTAAAGAAGTCTAAGGTTATTTAAGATAATTGTTGTAAAGTAGTTGAATGCTGCTCCATTTTCCTTGTTAAAATTCTTTAAAGTTTTCAAGATTAATAAGAAGCATTCCTGTTTGGCCTCATCTTTGTCTACGCGAAAGCCAAACCCATCTATGATGTTTTCGATCAACGTATCAAACATCATGAAAAGTTCGTCTTTTGCGCTGTCAGGTGCTATAATGTACTCTTGGATGAGAAGTTCAAATTTCTTATTATCTATGTAATTTACCATAAGGTAATTATAGTGTTAGACGCAAAGCAGTTGTTTGATAAGACTAGTAGTAAGTGCCAAGGATGTTCAATCCTTTCTAAGCCATTGGGCAGGCACTCAATCATGGACTACGAGGACGAATCCCCCAGGGACGTTCTATTCGTCTCAGATTCGCTCAAACTTTACGAGGGTGACTATGTAGCCTTCCGAGCAAATGAGTGGAGCCTGATCAATCGTGAGGTCTCTAAGACTGGTTATACGGAACGGTTAGGGTTCACAGCAAGCGTCAAGTGCCCACATATCAAGAAGGAAGATATGTCGGCAACCAACAGAAAGATCTGCCGTGAGCACTTAAAGGATACCATCCTACAGTTCAAGCCTAAGCTTGTATTTGCTTGTGGTAGTTTGGCTACCATGATGATCTACGGTAAGAATGTAGATGCTGTAAAGGCTCGGGGTCTCGCTGCGCTTCAAGAGATGGGTGGACATGAGTTCCGAGTGGTTCCAATCTTCCACCCTTACCAAGTAATCGCGGAACCCAAGAATGCCTACCTATTCTCTCTAGACATCCAGAACAATATTGAGAAGCACATTCTTGGTATTGAGCGCAAGTCTGGATTCGAGTACACTCCTATCTTCTCCCTTGAAGATCTAAACAAGGTTAGAGATAAGTTTGTAAACACTACCGACCCTGTAGCGATTGACATTGAAACTACTGGACTTAGCTTCCTAGTAGACTCAATTCATACCGTTGCTTTGTCAGTTATCTCAGGTGACGAACAGACTACAATTGCTATACCAATAGACCACAAAGAGGCTAAGACAACCATTCACTTCCGAGCAAAGGTGATGGAGTTCTTGTGTCAGGTAATGGGAAATAAGAACAACCGTAAGATCCTTCAGAACGCTAACTTCGATTTGAAGTTTCTGAAGCTGTATGGGGTCGAGGAGGTCTATAATGTGTGGGACACCAAGCTCATGCAACATTGCTTCAACGAAGATATTCCCAAGTCTCTTCGTGATTTATTAATGTATTATTTTCCCAATGAAACTATATAATGTAGAGGTATAGTTTTATGAGATACGGAAATATTTTTGTGCTAGAAGATAACCCAACACCAAATAGACCAGCAAAATGTGAATGTTTATTGTGTGGGAAAGTTTGGAATCCAAGATTTGATGGTGTTCTTTACGGAAAAATAAAATCATGCGGGTGTTTAAAGAATAATTATAAGGACTACACAGGGTGTACTTTTGGGGGTGTCAAGATAATTAAACAAACAGGTCCAAGCTATAAGAAAGGTGATTGCTTGTGTTTGCTATGCGGATCAACTTTTCAAACTAGGATACATGGTTTATTAAAAGGAAAAGTAAAATCATGTGGATGCTTTAGGAGACGTACAGGGAATAACCACCATGCTTGGAAAGGTGGTTTTTTTGTAACTAAGCAAGGGTATAGAAAGATAAAAAGGAATAATAAATCTATTTTCGAGCATAGAGCTATTATGGAAGACTACTTAGGTAGACCATTAAAAGAGTTTGAGACTGTTCACCATAAAAATGGTAATAGGTTGGATAATAGAATAGAAAACTTAGAATTATGGGCCTCAAAGCAACCACCAGGGCAAAGGGTTGAGGATTTAGTAATTTGGGCGAAAGAAATATTAGAGCTTTATAATGCTTACAGTAGATAACAATACTAAGTTTGACTGGGCGAACATCTCGCTAGCAGATTGCCTGAAGGGCAATGCTATGGATGCTCACTACACAGCTAAGATTTACGCCAAGCTACTTGAGGAGCTACAAGAAAAGAAACTAGAAAAGCTTTACGA
>Ga0129336_10001398_pt1 | contig 14610 bp, 7 predicted proteins | sample CPB6_02_DNA_FD_96878 | JGI IMG/M metagenome (GOLD analysis project Ga0129336, IMG submission 96878) | Freshwater to marine salinity gradient microbial communities from Chesapeake Bay, USA - CPBay_Sum_0.6_0.2_DNA | ecosystem: Environmental > Aquatic > Marine > Coastal | place: USA: Chesapeake Bay...
CACTTTAGAAACCACTAATCTGTTGACGCAATTAAGGCTTCACGCACCTATGGGCATATTTTGGCCCCCACTGACACGGATCCCACGGTCCCCAGCCAGAGTAGTTGTAGAGCAGCAACCCAGCCTTCAGGTTGGTCAAAGGGTCAAGTAGTGGCTCTTGGGTGCAGATATTCATTTCGCGACAAATAGATGCCCACTTACTTCGAGTGGGGTCATAATTTACCCCATTGATTTGCATCAAGCCCGTATCCGATCTGTGGGTCTTTTCGGCTACACCCGTGATATTGCAGTTCTTATCAACTATGTCCCCACCACGACGGTTGGGGCAACCCCCAGATTCGCGCAAGATTATTTCACCTAGCTTCTTGTGGGTTTCTTGTGGCCAGCCAGCCTCTGTAGCGAGTTCGGGCAACCAATCAATGTTGCCGTGCGAAAACTCTATGGTTTGCATGGTGGTCGTGGTTGTGGTCGTGGGTAGTTCGACCACTTCAGCAGAAATACTCCTAAGCAGCCCTCTTATTTTTGGGTCCTCTTTAGTGCTTGGGATAAGGCCCCCGACAAGAAACAGGCTGATGGATAATATGATTCCGCTGAAGTAGGTACTCAAGTTGTCTCCTGTGGTTACGGCGTGAGGTTAGTAATTGTCAACGCGTCGGTTGGTAGGACTACTTCAATGGTAGCAAACTTAACGAACGAAAGCGACCACCTTGTTCACAAGCGCACAAACTAGGTTATTTAAGGTATTGATCCACGTATTCGTTTGGTTCTACAGGGGCAACCCTTGTTACATACCCGTATTCGTCTATTGCTGTGTCTGAGAGCCCTAGAGAGCCGATTATAAACCCGGCAAGGTCAATATTGCGGTCATGCATCTCAACTATCGCCTGGTCTGTGTAATCGCCTTGATTGTTGTCATCCATTTCAAGGTCATCAAGTAACCCGGCAACGTGCCGGATAAGCAGCATTTTAAGTTCAGATGTGATCCCATCTTCAGTTGTCATAGGTGCTAGTCTAGCAACTACTAAAACCAAACGAAAGGAAAAGTAATGAATTTGGCCCCAGTAACAGTAGTGGGAAATCTCACTGCAGATCCAGAATTAATGTTTCTGCCGAGCGGCGCTGCAAAGTGTTCGTTCAGCGTGGCAGTCAATTATGTCTGGTATGACGAAAGCAAAGAAAAGCAAGAAAAAACATCATTTATCAATGTCATTGCCTGGCGTTATCTGGCAGAAAACTTCGCGCGTGTGGGCGAGAAAGGCATTGGCGTTATGGTTCAAGGCCGACTTGAGCAACGCAGTTGGGATGACAAAGAAACGGGACAAAAGCGTTCGACTACAGAAATTGTGGCCGAAGAAATCGGCATTTTGGCCCGATCGATAGAAAGTTTGGAGCGTCGCAAAGCGCAATCAACGCAAGGTGGCGCAGAGAAGTCTGGCGCGTCAGCCACCCCCCGGCAAACGCGTCGGGCGGTGTCTGTTGGGGCAACAGAAGAAGAACCATTCTGACACCAGTGATTGCCGGGTGGCATTGTTGCTAGGACCGCCTAAGGGCGCCTTCTAGAACAACCCACCCGGCTTTCGCTATTTATGGGCCTGTAGCTCAGCGGTTAGAGCAGGGCACTCATAATGCCTTGGCCGTGGGTTCGATCCCCACCGGGCCCACCAATAAGTCCCGTGTGGTATATAGTTTGCTTATGAAAGCACATGCACCCATATTCAGAGAACATCCGGAACTTGCCGAACTTTACAGTGCGATTATTGATAACTATTACGGGCTTGGTGCAACGCCACGAACTGCCTTAGAGGGTATTGCTGACGATCTAAAACATGGTCGGCTGACATCGGTTGAGGCCCTAGATACTCTCAGTTGCACCCGTGATGAGATGCTGATGACGATTGCTTACATAATCGAATATCTGGCTCAGTTTTCTCCAGATGAGATGGTTGCCGGGTATGGGCGTGGAGTCTGATGCGCTAATAGATTAGTCCGTCATACCATTTAAGTATGAAAAACAGATATGCAGGTGAGTGTGTTTATTGTGGCGAATTCGTTCCTAAAGGCGATGGCTTTTATGAGATGGGTCGCTTAGCTTGTTCTGAAACGACCTATGTCAATGATTCGCTTACACTGAAAGCAGTTTTATGCTGTGAGCGCACAAGTGTTAGGTGGCAAGCGCACTTTAATTCTGATTCTTATAAGGCTCAAGTGCTTGCTGAGCAAGAAGCAAACCGCAAACGCCAAATGGAGTCTCGTGAGCGACAGAAGTCAGAGAAGAAAGATTTACGCGATGCTGGCAAGTGTGATCGCTGTGGTGGTGCTGGTCGTGCCGACCAATGGGTAGCGACTGGCTCAGTTTGCTATAAGTGCAATGGCACGGGAAAGGCACAAACAACCCGTAAAGCAAAGGTAAAAAATAACCCGTAAGGTATTTTGTGTTTATGTCGTATAGACACGTATGACATCACGTGGCTTAATGCGCTTGTTTCCGTAGCCAATTCCGGCACGATACGAAGCTATATCAATCAATTCGGGACTCCGACCAGCCTTAATGGCAATGTTTTCCCATTTCTGAAGATCTGTCGGTAGTAAACGATCTGTTAAACGACTTTTTGATTGATAATCCATCCAAGACATCTCGGCCCACATCGGCGATGACCCGGCGACGATCCATTGCTTAGTTGTTGCTGGCATGCCGATAGGAGCCGTCGGACGCACTTTGGCCCAAGCGCCACGAAGCCGAGCCCACATTTCCTTTGACATGTTTCCAATATATTGTCCTGTTCCTTCAATTCTTTGCTTAATCTCCTCAATCATTTTTTTTGCTTTTTGCCGGGTGACCAAGCGCATTGCCGAAAATTCTGTTGCAATAAGGTTGGCAAAGTTTGCCCCGTAAGCAATAAGTGCCTCATGTATGCCGGCGCTAAGCACTGAATCAACAAGATCAAGCAAGTTATTGCTTTGACCAGAACCATCCCCGCCGCCCGAAAGATTCGGATTGATTGTTGACAATATGTTTTTGATGTCTTTAGAGCCCAACAAGATAGCAACTGACGAAAGAATTTTTAAGCCATTTTTTACATTTTGACGCACTTCTTTGTCATTGACGAACCTGTCAACAAATTGGTCTATCTCAACTGCCACATTGGCGAGACGTTCACGTAATTGTTCTGGCGTAATCCCCAACTTCTCGGCAAGCGTGGCTTCGCCATTGGCTATGCGTTCGTTTATCCGTCCCGTTACTGCACTCATTACCCGATTAGGGATGGTTTCTGTTTCGTCCAGGTTCATCAGATCAGCGAGCTTGTCAAGAGATGAGAGTGGTTCTGGGGATTCAAGCAATCGCCCGTTGTTGTTTTTTGGTTTATTTCTATCCGAGACTATTTCAGATATCCGTTTAATAAGAGCGCCGTTGTTCTTTTGGTTCTCAATAAGTTTTTCTATTGCCGGGTTGTTTGCTGTGAACTGCTCCCAGGTTTGGCCGCTGTTTTTCCAGGTCATGTAATTTTTTTGCAGCTCAAGATCTTGGCGTTGCTGCTCTAGACGGCCAACATCAATTACGGATTCGGCCATTGAGTTAGCGGCCCTCAGTTGAGGATTGTTTACCCGGCGAATCGCTCCTTCTCGCTGCGCTGTCGTCATTGACGGGCGTGGAGTGCGGCGCTTCTTTGACATGTCCTCAAGGATTTCCGTTATGGCTTGTTGTTCATAACGGGACATTTCTTTCTTGATCATTGATTGCAATGCCGGGAAGCGGGCTACAAATGATTCCCATGGCTCATCGCTCTCTTTCCAAGATTGATAGATTGCCAACATATTGAGTTCGGTATTGCTTACATTGCCGCCGAATTGTTGATAGCCATTAAGCCGCGCCTCAAGGTATTGCTCACCAATTATTTGATCTGGGGTTTTATCAGTGCGTCCCATCGTGGAAGCAAAACCATCGGCACTTGATCGCCTGGCGTCGCTGTTGGCCGTGCCGCGTGATGCAAAGCCTTCATTGAATACCGAGTCGATAGTGGGCGCTCCATCTCGAAGCGGCAATGCGGCCGCACCGCGATTCTTTACGTCAGCATCTCGCCATGCTCGCCCGGCGTCAGATAATGCAGTCGAGTGTTCGACGCTGCCGCCATATGCGTGTTCGGCAATTACGGCCATCTGGGTTGCGATTCCCTTACGTCGATGCTTTTTGTCGACGGATACAAAGTCAATGTAATGTCGATCAGGATTCTCTGCTCGAGTGCCTCCGGCCATAGAGTGGCCACGATCAAGGTTCAGTTGTGCTACTTGTTTGTAGTCTCGTCCCGTATAAACGCTCACCAAACCATTTACATCGGCCTCAAACGTGTATTTTTTGCGACCAATCCTTGTGGTTTCTCGATAAATGGGTGCACCAGGAATCGGTGCACCGTATTCGTCGCGCAGATGATCTGGAACTCGAACACCGGCAATGCGCTTCTGTTGCCGGGTATTCCAATCATCCGGGACCACTTCTCGATCACGTTGCGCTGCGCCGCCGCGTTTGCTCGAATTCATATCGCCGACGCCACTGACAAGGTCAAGAGGAATACTGATCGTGCCCGTAGAGGCAAAGCCTTCTTCTTCTAGATTCTGAGCGAAGTTGGCGCCGTCTTGTGTGACTACTCGTTGAACCGTAAATGAAGCGTCTGGGAAGTCTGCTTTCGCCACCTCAACCAATGCTTGAGCTAATCCGGCTTTTCTGTCCTCTTTGTTGACGCGGATGCTGAATAAGTCGTGAACGTCTTTTTTGCCGTCGTTTAGTAACAGTGTCAATTTGGCAACTCTTTTAGATTCGTCAAGCCTCTTGTCGCCCCTATATGCGTAATAGACACCCTCAAATCCGTCTTGATCTTGGGCTATTGAGTATTTCTTTCCGTCCCGTGTTTTGTATGTGCCAAAGACTCGATTCTTTTTACCCTTCTTGCCGGCGTAGGTTGCTCGATACATCTTTAGGTTTCTCACCCGTGATGACGTGAGTTTCTCTGTGGCCAAGAGTTCGTCGGATTCAGATATGCCCGGCACATCTCCGACTATTTGATAGAACTCATCTGGATCCATGGCCGTTGGTTTACTTATTGACCCGGCGTCAAGTTTTATGTCTCGCGCTTCATTACCTGCTGGATCTCTCAAGAGCACAAACCTATCCACAAGGCCGCGCTTATTTATTTTGTCTCGGCTAGTTGACGCGAATGCTTCTTCATTCTGTTCTAGTAACGAGTTGATTATTTGATCAAGCGCAATCTCTTCTTGTTCAACGACCCGACGAAGATTACGTTGCGCCGCTGATGGTTTTCGCCGGGCATAGAGATAGCCGCCTTCTCCATCTGAGCCGACGAGTTCTGCACCAAACAGATCGACTGAATCTATGTTTGCCGGGTCAACTGATACTTTGCCTTCGTTAAATGCATTTACCTGGTTTGCGCTGATTGCGTAGCGACCTGCTTCTTTGGGGGTATGGGTTACCCAAGCTACTTCATAACCTTTGTCAAGATACTCTTGATATGTCTCAAATAGTTTGTTTCCACGCTCTGTCTCAATCTGGATGTGATCCTCAACAGATGTCCATCCATTACCCGTGCCTACAGCTCGATAGCCTTTTTCCTGCGCCTTAACCCCTGATACACGGGACTTTGGCTTCGGATCTGGCATATTTGCTTTGGCAATAATTTCTGAGATTGGCACTTGACGTGGATTTAATCTTTCGGCCTGACCACCTGTTGTGTCAAATACTTCTGTCTCTCTAAACTTGCCACCTTCACGCACTTCCTGTAGCTTTTTAATCAGATTTGCCGGGTCAAGCATTTCCTTTATGATCTTGTCAAACTCATCTACCGTAAGTTCTGGAGCATCTGGATTGAATTTGAATGGATCCTCGCCGGCAAGTTTGGCATCTTTAACACCCATTGCTACTTGGATGGCCCGACCAAGTTCCAAACCAGAACGTATGTCTGTCTGGTAGTTCTTAATGTTCAGTTGCACCCGCACATCAAGTCCCATTGCTTCAAGTTTTTTGTTTGCCATCAACAGTCCCGACCAACGATGGTGGCCGTCAAGCATGTAAATCTGGCTTCCCGGATGCCCGGCAGTCAGCGTGGGTTGGAACAGGCCGTGCTTGATCTCGTTGGCCAGGTAATCCATGAGTTCTTCTTGTGTCGGCTTGCGTCCGAATCGGGCTTCAAGTATTGGTAGCGCCTCGAGTACGGCCTTAACTGCGCCGTCTGCCATGTTCTCGACCTTTGACCCTTGTAGCTGATTCTGCGCCCCAAGCATTGTTGCCGGGTCTACGAAGCGCGGCTTATCGACAACGATGCCAAGAGACGCAGCCGCTTGGTCAGCTATCGATTCGACATTGGCCTCCGTATCGTTCCAGTCGAGTACATCAAACAGTTCCTTGACCAATGGATCTTTCGACTTGGCCAGTTCGGCGACTTTCGCCGGGTCTTTTGCAAGAGCTTGCAACTGCTTTTGCTTCTCTGGGTCAAGTTTGGCGAACTTATCTTTGTCGAGTTTGAATTCCTTGGCAACCATAAGCCCTGACTTGATGGCCCGTGCGGCTAACGTGTCATCGCCCTTCATGCGGCCGCCAAGCTGAGGCATCTCTTCGCGCTCGATACCGATGTTCTCGCCGCAAAGCATGTTTGATCCCGATTTGTAGTAGAGGCAGAGGTTTATCTCAAACTGTTCAGCAAACTTCTTAGCCGCCTTTGCTAGCTTCTTGTCGTCAAGCCCGGCGATGTCAATGCCTTCTTTTTCGGCCCAAGTGCGGAACACTGCATCACGCTTAAGTAGATCCGGGTTTTTGGCAACGGCCTGCACATAGTCTTGGAGAGCTTTCTGCATGTCGTTGATCCCGTTCTCAAGCAAATGTTGCTCGTTTGGATCGTCACTGATTACTTCAACATGGAATCCAAGAGACATGAATACTTGACCCATAGTGGCATTTGATACCTCAACGAGGGCCTTACCATCACCCGTGACGTAATCAGAAACACGTGCTTCGCCGCCGGGAATTATGTCTTTAAGGATTGCATCAAGTTCTGCTCTGTCTAAGTCCCGTAAAGCACTGGCATCAATACCTAGATCCTGAAGATAATTAAGATACTCAATGGCCGCATTGGCCGATGCTAGAGTTGCCGCATCACGCTCTTCTGGTGTGAGTGTTTCCCATCTTGCCGGGTTTACAGCACGACGGATGCTGCTTTGGATCCCGGCATCGGCTTGTTCACTAAAAGACGCAAAACCTTCTGCTGGTTCTGGCTGCTTGGATTGTTGCTCTCGGTATTTTTTTACTTTCCAATCCCAGCCACGTTTTTCGTTCTCAAAACCCTTTAGGCGCTCTTTAAACTCTTTTTCGCCGCCGCCAGAAGTGAACAAGTCCCGTCTTACCGTTATTCCTTGTCCTTCTTGCAGCGCGGCACGATCAACAAGCCGCTTGAATGCTTCATAAGATGCTTCGGAGTCTGCATCAGCTGAGTGCCAACCACCACCCATGTCGTGGCCGAGCCATGTGGCCAATGGCCCAAGAGACACTGTTTTGTAGCCCTTTTTGGGATCGCGTGGGTAATCATCGCTATTTTTATCAAGCAATGACTGTGCGAGTGCCTGGCTGTCAATAAACCCTGCTGGATTCCAACGGGACTGGTCGATTCCGGCATCGGTCAAGGCTCGTTTCATTACGTCATCGTCGTAAGGATGGTTCTGGCCGCCAAGAATTGTTTCATTTATTGGGCCGATGAACTCAAGCATCTCTTCAAGAGCATCTTTGAGTGGCTTCTGTTGTGCCAACCACTCATCCGTAAGCGGCATCACCTCACCCGTGATTGGATCTTTGTATTTAAGATTGTCTGCCGACCAAGATCGTCCCGTTTTTGGATCGATTGACATTGGCCGCCCCGGATTGACGTGTGTTGACCATCGCCGGGTTACTTTGCCATCAATGATTTCGACGAGGCCGATCTGCACCGGCGTTCCGGGATGATGGTATTCGGTGCTGAACTCGTTTTCTTCGATACCGGTTGTCTCAAAGTCAAAGAATACGAAGCGGCCTTTGCTAAGTCTTTCGGCCGCCTCTTCCCATGATGCGGCGCCTTCAAACAGTTCTGCTGCTTTACCCGTGAATATTGGAACCGGCCTGCGTGGTGGTTTGCCGGGTTTTGTAACGACTTCAGTAGAGCCTGTTTCCGGGTTCTCGACACGCTTCGGCATCGACACGCGATCTAGTCTGAACATACGTTCTGCGCCATCACGCAATGCATCGTTGCCTTTCATGTAGATTTGGCCGTTCTTTTCGTATATTTCGGTAACCATAACTTCTCTGGTTTCACCGTTGTAGTCAAAGAACACTTTCTTTCCCTCGGCCTGTGCGGCCGCAAACTCAGCAGCAACTGCTTGCGCATACTCTGGTGTGCCTGGAGTCCCGTCAATCTGACGCGCATCGTGATGTTCCGGGCCCACTGATGCGAAGCCTTCCGAGACAACTTCGGCCTTACGCGCGCGTCTAGGCGCTCGAGCGCTTGGGTATTTCTTTCGAGCATGGTCGACGATCATCTCATGTAAATCTTTATCCGGAGCAATTCCGTCGTAGCCCGGCAACACATCGACATTGTTTATTTCTGGTAACCCGTCATTGCCTGGCGTAACGCTGGCGCGCGCAACAGTGCGGCTGTTGATGTCGATCTCAAAAGTATCGCCGGCCTCACGGATGGTGAACATGCGGCCGTTGTGTTCGAACTCGACAGGCTTGAACTCTTGTAGTCCCGTTCGTAGTTTGGCATCCATCATCGTTTCAAGAACATCCGGGACGCCATCGCGGCTGCGTAAACCTTTTTCTTTGTCAAACGGTTCTATTAGCCCATCTGTTGTGCGGCGCCATAATTCACCGAACCTGTCGGCCAACACTTCGGCCTCTGAAGGCTTTTTGCCTGGTATCCGTCCAGCAAAAACTGGATCTTTTTCCGGCAACCCAGCTATTCGTCGAGCCAATTGCCGGGCTTCTGGACTGAGCATCTCTTCTTGATCGCGGCTGCCAGACAAAACAGCAGCAACAATCTCGGCCACAAACTCATCTTTTTCCGTGCGTCCGTATTCGGTTTTGATGTGGTTTTCTACGTCTTCAAATAGTCGGTTGATTTCTTCATTAATTTCTTTTTTCTTTCGCCCATTAATTTTGTCTAGGTAGTGGGAATACTCATGCAACAGAGTGCTCTCAAAGTCGTTGCCTCCTACAGTCCAGCCGCCTGCTACTGGCTGGAACTTATGATCTATTCGAGTCCCGTCTCTGAACGCATCTACCATTTCTTTGGAGAGCAAGATTGTGTGGACGCTAGATACGTAGCCACCTATGACATCCGATTCGCTTTCCCAACCATCAAGAGCTTGCTGAACTATCGGGTTTGATATAAAGTCATCCCACTTGAGATTGTTGTCTTTGTAGTCCATGTATAGTGGCATGGCATCTTCAAACTTTGGATTAATTTTTTGATTTTTCTTAAACTTCTTTAGGTATGCCTCAAAAGTGTTTGATATATCCAAGATTTCCTGAGTGGATGCAGATATTGTGGCCACTGGTGGAAGCCCGTGTCGTTCACTTATTTCCCTTAAGCGCGGGAATGCATCAAGAGCAGACCGAAGTGCATCACGATTTGTCTCAACAACTTCCGGTGAGAAGTCAGGCATATTCATTTGCAACAGAGAGCCGTAATAATCAAGCAAGTCAAGAGCCTCTACGGGGAATGTAATTCCTTTGTCATAACCGGGATCTCTTATGATTGGGTTGCGTGGGTCGCTCAAATCAATTAAGTCCATCTGATCCCAAGTAAGCCCCATTTTTTCGGCCAACTCATCAAAAGCCATAGTTGCCCACTCTTTTTCGTCAGCAGGGACTGCTAAATAAACTTTTTGTTCTGTTGTAGTGTTCTGGAACATTTCAGAACGAGTGAACGGTGCATTGCCGACTATTGCACCTACATAGTCCCGTCGCAACTCGATGTATGACTTGGGTGGTGGCCCATCACCAACTGAAGCAAAGCCTTCCCCGATGTCTGACGGATCTGGATTGTCAGCATCGCCCAGTATGGACTGTAAGTGGTCAATCATTGTGTCGTTGAGTAGCTCACGATACGCCGGGTTAGACGATGTGTAAGCGGCAAAAGATTCTGCAAACATCTCTCTAGGAGTAGCCCAAGCATAGGCACTATCAACCTGTGCAATTTCAGGCGATGGTGTTGTAGAGTTCAGCCACCCTCTGAATTGTCTTTCCTCACCATACGTTGCTCTGAGAACTCGTTGATGTTCGCGCCACAGATCGGGTCGCCCAAGTTCGTTATAGAACTCTTCCCAGCTTCTCTTGCCGTAGGCTCGGATTAGTGTGCCTCTTCGTCCCGTTATTTCGCCCCTGTGTTGTTTTTCCCAGAGAATGTCATGGATTGCATGACCACCTTCGTGTCGGATCACGTGCTTGTCGCTGCGTGAAATCTGTTTTCTCGTGACATTGCCGGGTGCTTTGCCTTTTGAGTATTTTTTCATTTCGTCAAGACCACTCTGTGGCATCGGCCCATCCGGCAAATTGCGTTCGTGTTCTGCCCCGATCAAGTCAATAACTATTCGTGGTGGGGTTAGTTGTTCCCCATCTGGAACGAAACCACCACTAAGCACGCCTCTTACATCGTGGTCTCCAGCCAGTTTTAGATCAGTTTGACTGAAATAGATATTTGATATGCCGTGCCTGCGAATCATCTCTGCGAACGCCGGGTCATTTTCTAAAACGCTTGCAACAAGTTGAGACTCCTCATCGTTGGCTCTACGAATGTTTAAGGCGATGTTGACAGCCTCTTTTTCACGCTCTGGTAGCTTTGACCACTGTTCTGGGTCATCTTGGACTTCTTGTAGTAGGCGAACCATAGCACCTACTGGGTCATCACCATCTAGTTTCCCTAAAAATTCCTCTGTAAGTTCGTATGGGTCGGTTAGCTCACCAAAACGAGCATCTCTTTCCTCGTTGATCTCAGCCACAGCGCCTCGTGAGGCAAAACCATCAGGGATAATGCGTCGAGCAAGTCTTGGTGGTGTTAGTTGTTCTTTTATGTCCCGTTTTGGGTCAAGTGACAGAAAGTCAGCGATAAGTTCTTTCATTCCATCGCTTACCAGATCGCTGTCTGCACCATCTAGGGCAAAAATACCTGCAATTGCCTCAGCCCAAGCCTCAGTCGGCACTGTTTCAGCGTAAGCAGTCTCTACGTGTGGCACTTCTTGTGGGACATCGGCGTTTTCTCTGTCTTTTTTATATTTTTCATACCAATCAGGTCTTCCGATGTCGGTAAATGTTGCTTTCCAGTCAGAGCCAACAGAGAAACGCCATGCTTGCCACTTTTTTGTTCGTTCTGTCTGATCTAGATCACTAAGTTCAGCTTCTAATACTGTTGAGAGATAGTGTCCATACTCGTGAACTAGTAATGTCTCTGGACTACCATCTCGTGTGACCCAGCGTTTGGACTTTTTGCTACGCACTTCCGGTGAAACCATGGCTTCCATAAACCACTTGCCTATGCGTCGTGAGGCAAAGTCAAGACGACCTTTGGCTTTAGGGTTTCGGAATTGTCGTAGTCCTATACCTAGTTCTTTTGACATAAAGCCATTTGCCATATGTGATTCGTCCATGCCTTCACCAAAACCAAAAACAGCCGGCATACCGTGTCTGTTTACGAGTTCTCTGAACTGAGGGTTTGTTGTGAGGACGTGTTCTATTAAACGTCTGTTCTTGGCGACTGTTTGAGGACTAAAGTCAAACGATTTTTCTACGAGTTCGGAAAAAGCCTTGTTTTTATCAATGAGTTTGTCTGCTTTGTATTTTTCGGCAGCCTCTGGTGAGAGCATCCATAAAAGATCGGGTTCTACAAACTCTTCTAGTCGTCTTACTATTTCTCTCAGATCTCTAGGTGTTGTTTCTGGGTTAAGTTCTGGTAGTTGTGGGTTTGCCACTCTTAGTTTTTCGTATGTGAGTGCGGCCCATTCATTGAAGTTGGCTGGGACAACATCTTTTGCTATCTCTTGTGCCGACATACCCGAATATCGTCGGTGATATTCTTTTGCTCTACTCTGTCTGCTTCTACCTGCTTTACTGAGTATTCGTCCCACTCGTTGAGCGGCACTCGTTATCGCACCTATTACTGCTGGTCTCTCAAAGGGTGAACCGTCTTGAACTAAGCCGTCACCATCACCGTCTACTGCGTTGGGGTTAAAGGACTGCGATACTGCCCCTATTCTTGCTTTTGTATTTAGTTGTGAGGACACAACAGATACTGCTCTTGTGAACTGTTCGTGTTCAGCAAGGGTGAGAGACTTGTTTTCTATTAAAGACATTTGACATCAATTATTCCACGATCAGTAGGTTCGTGGTGTAGGTGTATATACGGGGGTATCTCAGGGCAGGGTATATCTACTGTGCCTATCAGTCCTAACTCTGTGGTTGTGTTGTCTCAACCTACGGGATATAGACAACCTACTGTTGGGGTGTCTATGTGTGTGTTCACCACGACTAAGTATGTGTGCGATATGGGCTACGAACATAAGGGGGCAAGTATAACAAGTGGTGTGTATTTGTGGTGTATCTATGGGTATTACTCGGGTATTACTCTGGTATCACCCGTAGTGCCACCCGTGCGTCTTGCGAACTCTTGGTTGTCAAATAGTCAACGACTACGAGGGGGTGGGTATATGTGTGTTGTTGTGTATCGCTATAGTCATACACACAGTAGGCGTATAACTAAGACAGTTGTATTACCGTGTGTTGGTGTCTACTGCGAGACGACTACACAAGTTGTTGTAAGACAACATATCAAGTTGGTTCATACACGAACGACATACTAACTGTGTTCACACTTGTGTGTTTATGTATTGGTTCGCATATACGAGAACAACAAAGACACTGCTTGTTGTGTGTTGTTTCTGTTTCGTCATAGATAGACGATACGAATTTCAATATAGACAATTGTAGATACGAATTATTCTGTGTTCGTATGTGAGGGCTGTCAAGTTGTGTGTCAAAACTTTCTTTGTGTCAAAAAGTATTATGAGTTGGGTTGTGTCAAACAGATAATTGGTATTTCGTATTACGAATATTGTTTCTGGTTTCTTTTTCGTTTCGTATTCGTTCGTTGTCAATAAGTTGTGTCAACCGATAGCAATTACGAACGACTTGGGTATCGTCTTTCGGTTTCGTTAGCGAGTTCGTGTCCGGTCAATGGCGAACGTGTGTTTGGTATGGGACGAACGTGTGTTCGTTTTGTTCAGAGAGGGTAATGTTTATCGGGACTTTCGGAAACGCGCCCGTATGGGTGGGGGTGTCTGAGACACAAAATTAGGTTGAGCACTAGCAGTTTGATTTATCTGATGTGCTGAAAAAAAGTCGCTTCTTGTGGCGGTATCAGATTGGGGCAATCGGTACGAATTCAACCGTTGCTGAAACTATTGACGGGAAGTATTCATCAATCGTTTGTTTTGAGTGGCTCTTTGGTGGGAGTTGGTCTATGGCGAATACTCTTTGTAACCACCTATCGGTTCCGTCGTAGCGAGCCTGAAAAGGAAGTCTGCCGTGTACGACCTTGGTGTTGTCCATAACAAGCATGTCGCCAGTGTCTAGGACTACCTCTCGTACTGACTTGTTTATCGCTTGCTTGAGTTCACCTAGAGCATTTGTGGCTTGTTCGTTCAGTCCTTTCATAAGCGCCTCGTCGTAACATATTTCGTATGTCGATGTCTCTTGGTTCTCTTTGAGTATCGAGCACACGATTTCCATATCACTCTCTCCGTTGGTTCTGAAACTTTCGTCTATTGATGTCGTGAACATTGGCTTTGTGAGCGTTATGAGTGTTTCAGGACTCAGGTGCTTGACTATTTCCGAAATATCAGCATAGGTCGTTATTGCATTTGAATCGCCGCGCAAACACAAGAGCAAAACCACAGTTGGTTTGTAACGATGAAAAGCAGTTTCGGTATGTAGGCCGAGTTCCACCTTGGACGATGAGGATATTTGTTGTGTTTCTGTTTTCTTGACCGGATACACGTTTTGTATTAAGGCGCCATTTTGTTCTTGGGCAAAAGCGATTGGGAAGCCGTAAAAACTAGCGGCCTCCAATAAAATTTTACGAGGTTTGGTTAGAGTTAAATTAAACCACTGCTTAGTCGGTGTGCGAGGTACATCTCCAACATCTATCCCTCTGGTTATTGTTACTGCTGGGTATCGCTTGCTCATTGTTATTTGTATTGTTCGGCGGCATTCACTCTGGCCATAATTATCTCCGAATACTCGGCGTTCATTTCACAGCCAATCCATTTGAACCCCTCGAGAACTGCCGCTACCGCCGTAGTGCCAGAACCCAAAAATGGATCCAAGACAGTTCCATTTGGTGGCGTGACAAGTCTGGTCAGGTAACGCATGAGAGCCACTGGCTTCACGGTTGGGTGATGGTTCTTGCGTAACTTTTGAGATCTGTTTCTTGGGTTGGTGGTTCCTGCTCGTTCGTAATCTTCTTCATCTTGTCTGCGATCAGGGAAATATTCCAAACCCTTGTTTCTTTCTGCTTTGGATGCTTTGGC
>Ga0129336_10001403_pt1 | contig 14579 bp, 18 predicted proteins | sample CPB6_02_DNA_FD_96878 | JGI IMG/M metagenome (GOLD analysis project Ga0129336, IMG submission 96878) | Freshwater to marine salinity gradient microbial communities from Chesapeake Bay, USA - CPBay_Sum_0.6_0.2_DNA | ecosystem: Environmental > Aquatic > Marine > Coastal | place: USA: Chesapeake...
AGCGTCCGTCTCTCCCCACGGGTCGACCCGGGGTCGCGGGGCGGTCGTGAGCCGCCGGGAAGGGGTCCAGATGGCGAAAGAGCCGGTCGAGGGACTCAGAGGGGCAGTCGCATCGCGTGACAGGCGTGGCGCCCTTGAGGCGCTGGCCGACGTGCTCGCCGCCGCAGTGGTGGCGGCCGAGGTGCAGAACGTGGCGGCGCTGTCAAAGCAGCTCGCCGACGTCATGCGGGAGCTCGACGAGCTGCCCGCCGGCGAGGAGGGCAACCCTGTCGACGACCTGGCAGCAGCGAGGGCGGCCCGGAGATCAGCCGCCAAGGATCGCCGTCGAGCCTGACCGGGTGACCTCGGCGGGCGAAGAGGCCCGCCAGTTGGCCGCGTCCGCCGGCCTGCATCTCGACCCGTGGCAGGTTCGGGCTCTGGACTCGATGCTGGGCGAGCGCGATGACGGCCGCTGGGCGGCGTTCGAGTTCGGCCTCGTGGTGCCCCGCCAGAATGGGAAGGGCGCAGTGCTCGAGGCGCGCGAGCTGGCCGGCCTGTTCCTCTTCGACGAGCAGCTCATCCTGCACTCCGCCCACGAGTTCAAGACAGCTCAGGAGGCGTTCCGCCGGGTGCTGCACCTCGTCGAGAACACTGAGCATCTCCGGCAGCGCGTGAAGCGGGTCCGAACCTCGCACGGCGAGGAGGGCATCGAGCTCGACACGGGCGCCCGCCTGCGTTTCGTGGCCCGATCCACGTCGAGCTCCCGAGGGTTTTCCGCCGACCTCATCGTGCTCGACGAGGCGATGTCCCTCAACGCCGAGACCATGGGCGCCATGCTCCCGACGCTCGCGTCGAGGGACAATCCCCAGGTCGTCTACGCAAGCTCCGCGCCGCTGTCGACCTCGACCCAGCTCCACGCCCTGCGGGCCCGGGCGCTCGCCGGTGGTGACGGGTCCCTCGGTTACATGGAGTGGTCCGCCGCCGACGTCGACGACCCGGAGCTGCCAGCGACCTGGGCGGCGGCGAACCCTTCGTTCGGAATCCGCATCACCGAGGACTACATCGGGCGCGAGCGAGCGGCGATGCCCGAGTCCGTGTTCCTGCGGGAGCGCCTCGGCATCCCCGACGCCCCGGTGACACAGGTCGACGAGCGCCTCGTCGACCTCGACGCATGGTCGGCCTGCCTCGACGGCGGGTCCACGATCCATGGCCCGATGCATTGGGCGGTCGACATCACCCCAGACCGACGGATGGCGGCCATCGCCGTCGCTGGTCGCCGGGTCGACGACGTGGTGCATGTCGAGGTCGTCGACCACCGCCCGGGTACGAGCTGGGTCGCCGAACGACTGGCCGAGCTCCTCGACCGATGGGGCCGCTCTGCTGTCACCATCGACCCCGGCTCGCCGGCCGGTTCGCTGGTCGTCACCGTTCGCGAGCGCGGCGTCGAGGTTCGCGAAGTCTCAGGACGACAGGTCGCCCAGGCGACCGGCCAGTTCTTCGACCTCGTCCACTCGGGCGACCTGCGCCACATCGGGCAGGCGCCCCTCACCGCCGCCGTGGACGGCGCCACGCGCCGCCCTCTCGGCGAGTCGTGGACATGGAACCGACGGGCCGTGTCCGTCGACATCTGCCCGCTAATGGCGGCGACGCTCGCGCTCGGGTCGCTGCTGGACACCGTCGAGACTGCCGCCCCGTCCGTCGTCTCGCTCTCGACCTTGTGAGGTCCCCGATGGCACGACACGCCGCCGACATTCTGCAGCTCGTCGGCCTGCTCCTCCTGGTCGCCGCCGCCTGGACGGTCTCTACCGGCCTGGGCCTCGTGGCATCCGGTGCGATGGTGCTCACCGTGGGCGTCGCCGTCGATCCGAGGATCGGTCGACGATGATCGGGCGCCTGTTCGAGAGCCGGGCAGTTCGCGATCCGGGCTGGGCCGCATGGGCTCGCGGCGACTCTCTCACCCCGGCCGCCTCGACCGGCGGCCAGCGCGTCGACCGCGAGTCGGCGCTCGGCCTCCTGGTCGTCATGGGCTGTCAGGCGCTGATCTCCGACAGCATCGCGACGATGCCGGTCGACGTGCTCGCTCCGGCGTCCGACGGCCGCATGGCGCCGGCGCCCCAGGTGCCGACATGGGTCGAGACGCCGAACCCTGAGATGGACCGGGTCGACTTCGTGACCGCGGTGCTCATGTCGCTCCTCGGAGACGGGAATGCATTCCTCGCCCCGGTGCGCGACCAGCGCGGCACCGTGGCCGAGGTCTACGTCCTCGACCCCTCGAGGGTGACGGTTCAGCGCACGAACGGACGCATGGCCTTCCAGCTCGACGGACAGCCGGTGCGCGAGGAGATGCTCATGCTCCGCGGCATGGTCCTGCCGGGCCAGCTGCGCGGCGTCTCGCCGGTCGAGGCCGCGCGCCAGTCCATCGGGCTCGGCCTCGGGGCCCAGGACACGGCGACCCGCTTCTTCGGTCAGGGGGCCGTCGTCCCCGGCGTGATCCAGACCAGCGGGAACCTCACGGTCGAACAGATGCGCGAGGTTCGGGATCAGTGGGTCGCCAGTCACGGCGGGTCGGGCCGCTCGCACCTCCCGGTCGTCCTGACGGGCGATGCCAAGTGGCAGGGCATCTCCATGACTCAGGAACAGGCGCAGTTCCTCGAGACCCGCCGCTACACCGACGCGCAGATCGCCGGCCAGCTCTACCGGGTCGACCCGTCGCTCCTCGGCATCCCCGTCGAGGGGACCAGCCTCACCTACGCGAACCTCGAGATGCGGAACACGAGCCTGGTCCGTACGACGCTCCTGCCGTGGATGGTCCGTGCAGAGCGGGCGCTGTCCCGACTGCTCCCGGCCCGACAGGTCTGGAAGTTCAACGCCGACGGCCTGCTGCGCGCCGATCTCGCCACCCGCTACGCCTCGTACGAGGCGGCGGCGCGCATCGGGGCATCGCTGGGCGAGCCACTGCTCACCGTCGACGAGATGCGACGCCTCGAGAATCTCGCCCCGCTGCCCGAGAGCCCGAGCGCATAGTGGCGACGTTCGATCCGCCGCAGGACGTGCGGGACGAGGCCGCGATGGCCGTCGAGTGGATCGCCGACGGCCTCGCCGGTGACGGGTTCACCGCCACCGGCCGCCGGCGGGCGCAGCAGCTCGCCGACGGCGACCCGGTGAGCGAGGACGTCGTCCGGCGGATGGCCGCCTACTTCGCCCGGCACGAGCCGGACACCAAGGTCGAGGGCTTCCGCTACGGCGAGGACGGATTCCCGACACCCGGTCGCGTCGCATGGTCGGCGTGGGGCGGCGATCCGGGCATGGAATGGGCGGGCGCCGTGCTCGAGTCCATCAACGACGTGGAGGGCACCACGAACGACCAGGCGGCCGCGTCCGCCACGAGCACCACGGGGGAGCAGATGCGCGAGCACCTCGCCACCACCGACATCGGCCGACGTGCCCTCGATCGCGACCGAGAGCGACGCGCTTTCGCGACCGTCGACTGGCACGAGGTACGCGACGACTCCGACGTCGTGACCTTCCGGGGCTACGCCTCGGTGTTCGACACGCCCTACGACGTCGGCGGCCTGTTCACGGAGACGGTCGCCCGCACGGCGTTCAATCGCACCCTGAGCCACGAGCGGAAGATTCACCTGCTCGTCGGCCATGAGGGCATCCCCCTCGCGTCGACGGCGTCGGGCACCCTTCGCCTGAGCACCGACGAGCGAGGCCTGGCGGTCGACGCCGAGCTCGACATGGACTCGCCTCTCGCCCGCACGGTCGCGTCGGCGGTTCGGCGCGGCGACATGGACGAGATGTCGTTCGGGTTCTACGTCCGCGAGGACGCATGGTCCGACGACATGACCGAGCGCCAGCTGCTCGAGGTGCAGCTCGACGAAGTCAGCATCGTCCGCCGCGGCGCCAATCCCGCCACGAGCGGTGAGATCACCGTCGACGCTCCCGCCGTCGACCTGGCCGGAGACCCGGCCGACCCCACGCCGGCGCGCTCTGTCGCCGACGCGCTCGACGTCCGGCTGCGCTTCTCGCAGCTCGACGCCTGAGCAATCCCGAGAGCCTCCCGGCACCGGACTCCCTCCTGTCCGCCCGCTGGTCGCGCTCGTCCACACAAGCAGCGCCGCAAGGCGCACGACCCACCATGGGAGAAGTCATGTTCACCGACGAGTACATCCAGGGCCAGAACGAGCGCAAGCTCCGCGCCTGGGAGGCGATGCGCTCCATCGCCGCCCGCGCCAAGGCCGACGCCGAGCTGTCCGCCGAGGACCGCGCCGCGTACGACAACGCCGAGGCCGAGCTCAACGACGCCAAGGCCGAGATCGAGCGCGCCGCCCGTGCCGCCGAGGTCGCCAAGGCCGAGGTCGAGGCGTCCCGCCCGGCGTTCGTGACCGAGGCTCGCGCCGAGGTCGCACCGACGGTCCGCACCGACGCCGACGTCATCCGGTCGCTCGCCACCGGCGAGGTCCGCACCGCCAGCTTCGAGCAGCGCGCCCCGATCACCGGCGCCGTCACCGGCTCGCCGGTGCCGACGAGCTTCTACGACCGCCTGGTCGAGCTGCTCGTGGTGCAGGGCCCGATGCTCGACTCGAGCGTCGTCGAGGTCATCAGCACCGCTGGCGGCGAGAACCTGCAGGTCCCGCGCGCGGCGACCTACACCGCGGGCTCCATCACCGCCCAGGGCTCGGCGATCTCGGCGAGCGAGCCGACGTTCGGCGCGTTCGTGACCCTCGGCGCGTTCTCCTACAGCGCGCTGATCCAGGTGAGCCGCGAGATGCTGCAGGACTCCGGCGTCGACCTGCTGGGCTTCATCGCCAACCAGGCGGCAGTCGGCATCGGGACCTCGGTCAACGCGGGCCTGACCACCGGCACCGGCACCGTCCAGCCGACCGGCATCGCCTCGGCGGCCGGTTCGGCCGTCACGGGTGGCACCGGCGTCTCGGGCCTGCCGACCTACGACAACCTCGTCGACCTGGTCTACGGCGTCTCCAGCGCCGCGCGCCGGGCCGGTGCGGCCTTCCAGATGAACGCGACCAGCCTCGCGGGCGTGCGGAAGCTCAAGGACACCGCGGGCCAGCCGCTCTGGCAGCCGTCGGTCCAGGCCGGCCAGCCGGACACCCTCCTCGGGTACCCGGTGCTCGAGAACCCGGACCTCGCCTCCGGGACGGGCGCGAAGAGCATCCTCTTCGGTGACCACAAGAAGTACTTCGTGCGGCAGGTCGGGGGCATCCAGCTCGACCGCTCCGACGACTACGCCTTCGGCTCGGGCCTCGTGACCTTCCGTGTCACCTGGCGCGGCGACGGCAACCTCGTCGACGCGAACGCCGTCAAGTACTTCAAGGGCGGCGCGAGCTGACCCTGACGTCTGACGTCACTTCGTCGGTGCCCCGGTCGCTCGCCTGTGCGGCCGGGGCACTGGCATCACACAGGCACACAGGCACACAGGCACGGGAGAGACATGGGCAAGCGGAGGACCGATGCTGGTCGAGGTGAGGGGCGTGGTCGTGGACCTGCCCGAGGAGCTGGCCGAGAGTCTGATCCGGCGGGGCGAGGTGCGGCGCTCGACCGCGCGTACGGAGCAGCGCGACGGGTCGTCATCCACTCGAACGCTCCGTTCACCGGAACCGGCTACGGAGTCCAGGCGGCGGCCCTAGCGCGTTCGCTGCAGGCCGACGGCGTCGAGGTCGGCCTGTCGACGAACTACGGCGTGCAGGGCTCCATGACCGAGTGGGAGGGAATGCCGGTCTACCCGTCCGGCTACCACCCGTACAGCGTCGACGTGCTCCGGGCGCATTGGCAGGACTTCACGAACGACGGCGAGCTCCCCGCAGCGCTGGTCACCCTGTTCGACTGCTGGCCCTACAAGGACGCGAAGGTCGACACGATCCCGGCGATCGGGTCCTGGGTTCCGATCGACCATCTGCCGGCGCCGCCCGAGGTTCTCAAGTGGTGCCACCGCGAGAACGTCCTACCGATCGCCATGGCACGGTTCGGCGTCGACATGCTCGAGCGGGCCGACGTCGAGTGCCGCTACGCGCCGCACGGCGTCGACTGCGACCTGTTCCGACCCGGCCAGAAGAGCAACGGCCTCAGCGGTCGCCAGATGCTCGGGCTCGGCGACGACGTGTTCCTCGTCGGAATGTTCGCCGCCAACAAGGGCCAGCTCCCCAACCGGAAAGCCTTCCCCGAGAACTTCCTCGCCATGTCGGAGTTCATGCGCCGTCATGGCGACGTGGTGCTCTACCTCCACACGGAGCAGAAGGGCGCCATGAACGGGATCGCCCTCGACCGACTCGCTCGGGCGTGCGGCATTCCCGAGGACCGGACCGTATGGGTCGACCAGTACGCGTACTACGCCGGCCTGGAGCATCGCACCGTGGCCGCGCTCATGGCCGACCTCGACGTGAACCTCCTCTGCAGCGCAGGCGAAGGGTTCGGCGTGCCGGTGGTCGAAGCGGCGGCGTGCGGGACGCCGAGCATCGTCTCGGAGTTCAGCGCCCAGCCCGAGCTCGTCGACGGCCACGGCTGGGCCGTCGGAGGCCAGCCGTACTGGGACCCGTACCAGGGCGCCTGGTTCCACACGCCGAGCGTGCCGTCCATCGTGGAGGCCCTCGAGGACGCCTACGCCACCGCCTCCTCGCGCCGCACCGCCGCCCGGGCGTTCGCCCTCGACTACGACCACCGGACCGTCTACCGGGAGCACTGGCGCCCGATCATTGACGAGCTCTGCACCCTTGCTGCCGGAGGCACACCGTGACGATCACCAACGGCTACGCGACCCTCGACGAGCTCAAGGCCGCCCTGCGGATCAACGACTACATCGACGACTCCAGCCTCGAGCGGGCCGTCGAGGGCGCTAGCCGGCGCATTGACGGCGTCTGTGACCGTCGCTTCTACCTCGACTCTTCCGCCAGCGCCCGCGTGTACCGGCCGACGACGCACTGGCGGCTCGACATGGACGACGTCGGGACGACGTCGGGCTTCGTCCTCAAGACCGACGAGGACGGCGACGGGACCTACGAGACCACCTGGGCCGCCTCGGAGTACGAGCTCGGGCCGCTGAACAGCCTCGCGAAAGGCTCCCCGCTTCACACGGTGACAGGCTACGGGCGCATCTTCCCCTCCGACGTCCACCCCGCCCCCGTTCAGGTGACGGCGCGCTGGGGATGGCCCTCGGTACCGCACGCGATCCGCGAGGCGACGGTCCTGCTGGCCGGTCGCATGTTCAAGCGGCAGGACAGCCTGCTCGGAGTGGCAGGCGTGTCCGACCTCGGTGCTATTCCTGTCCTGAGGTTCGACTCCGACATCGAGGAGCTCGTCGCCCCCTACATCCGGCGCCGGGTCGCGTAATGGCGGGCACCGCCTCGGAGCTCCATGCGGGCCTCGCCAAGCTCCTCGCATCCATTCCTGGTCTACGGGTGGCCGACCATCTGCCCGAGCAGCTCTCGCCGCCCCAGGCGATCATCCAGCTCGACCAGGTCGACTACCACCGGGCCATGAGCGGCGGACTCTCCGACTGGCGGTTCGTCGTTGTGATGGTCGCCGGCCGCATGGGCGAACGCAGCGCGCAGGCGCAGCTCGACGGATGGCTCTCGTACGACGGTGAGCAGTCGGTCAGGGCTGCGCTCGAGTCGGACCCGACGCTCGGCGGCGCGGCGCAGACGGTCAAGGTGACCCGCTCGCTGTCGGTGCGACCCCTTGTCCTCGGCGAGCTGACCTACATCTCGGTCGAGCTGAACGTCGACGTCACTGCATGACAGGAGAGCCATGAGTACCTACAAGATCGTCGGCCCCCTGCGGGTGGCCGGCCACGAGCCCGGCGAGGTCGTCACCACCGACGACCTCGACGGCTGCGACGTGAACCACCTCCTCGAGGCGGGCCACCTCGCCCCCAGCAAGACCCCCACCAAGGCCGCCCCGGCCCGAGAGAAGGAGTAACCGATGGCGATCGTCATCACCAACGCCAACGTGACCGTGGGCGGCGTGGACCTGTCCTCGCACATCACGAAGGTCACACTGTCGAGCTCGGTGAACGAGATCGAGACGACGACGATGGGCTCGACCGCGGTGCGCCGCGTCGGCGGCCTGCGCGACAACAGCGTCTCGCTCGACTTCAACCAGGACCTGGCCGCGGCCTCGGTCGAGGCAACGATCTACCCGCTGCTCGGTTCGACGGCCACGGTGGTCGTCCGCCCGAACGGCGGCACGACCGGAACCGCCAACCCGTCGTACACCTTCAACGTCCTGGTCACGGAGTGGATGCCGCTCGACGCCCAGGTCGGCGAGCTGTCGACCGCGTCCGTGACCTGGCCGGTCGACGGCACGGTCACGAAGGCGACCGCCTGATGGCTCTCATGAGCCTCGCAGTGGTCCGGGGCGACGGCGAGCGCGTCGTCGTCCCGGTCACTCCCAAGGTCGTCGTGGCGGTCGAGCGCCAGTTCCACAAGAGCATGAGCGCCCTGTTCGGCGACGACATCTCGATGGAGGTGCTGTCGTGGACAGCGTGGAAGGCGTGCCACCACGCCGGCCATGTCGTCACGCCTTTCGACGAGTGGCTCGACGACGTGAGCGCCATCGAACCGGAGGACGAGGGCCGAGTCCCTTTCGAGACTCGATGACGCTGCTCGTGGCGCAGGTTGCAGTCGCCACGGGCATCGCACCGAACGAGCTTCTCGATACTCCGCCGGACGTGTTCTGGGCGATCGTCGCGGTACTTCGCGAGCAGTCCAAGGAGGGCGGCCGTGGCTAGTCGTGGAGTGCAGGTCGGACGCGACGACTACGGCGTCGAGGTCGCAATCTTCGGACTGCGCGACGTCGAGCGCGCGCTGCGATCGACGTCGCCCGAGCTTGCCAAGGCGATGAACACCGAGATCCGCGAGACGATCAAGCCCATAGTGGCATCGGCGCGAGCAAAGGTTCCGGCTCGGCCCATGCGGAACTGGGACGACCGCGGGACGGGCCTGTGGTCGGAGCGACTCGGATGGAACGCCGCCTCAGTGCGGCGCGGGATCAAGATCGCCAAGAACCAGAAGGGCCGACGAGGAACCGGCGTCTCGGTCGCCTGGGCGATCAAGAACACCTCGGCCGCGGGCTCGATCTACGAGATCGCCGGACGTCGCTCGAGCGGCACGGACCGCCGGTCGATCGCCTTTCACTCGAACCTCGTGCGCTCCGGCGGTCGGGCATCCCGCCTCATCTGGCAGGCATGGGACGACGCCGGCGGCGACCGGGTCGTGTCGCGCCGCATCGCCGACATAGTCGACCGCTACGAGTCGACCCTCCAAGCAGCGCTCGACGCTGCGAACGACAAGGGGTAAGCCGTGGCCGTTCAGCTGAACATCGTCGGCAGGTTCGACGACAAGGAGCTGAAGCGCGCGCAGGCGGCCCTCGGTCGCCTCAAGGACGACGCCGGACGCGCTGGCGGTGGCATCCGCAACGCGTTCGCGCAGACCGGCGCCAAGCTGCAGGGCATGGGCTCGAGCCTCACGAGCTCGCTCACCCTGCCGCTGGTCGGCGCTGCTGCCGTGGCGACGAAGTGGGCGAGCGACGCCGCAGAGTCGGCGAACAAGGTCCAGACCGTGTTCGGCAAGAACGCCGTGTTCATCGACAAGTGGAGCAAGGACTCGGCCCGCTCGTTCGGCATCTCGCAGGGGCAGGCTCAGGACTACTTCGGCAGCGTCGGCACGATGCTGCAGGGCTTCGGAATCAGCGCCCAGGCGCTGCCGAACATGTCGAACGACGTGCTCACCCTCGCCGCCGACCTCGGCTCTTTCCACAACCTCGACACGGCCGAGGTTCTGGACATGATCTCGGCCTCGTTCCGCGGCGAGTTCGACTCGGTGCAGCGCGTGATCCCCACGATCAATGCCGCCGCCGTTGAGACCGAGGCGCTGGCACAGACGGGGAAGAAGAACGCAAAGACGCTCACCGCCCAGGAAAAGGCGATGGCGACCTACTCGCTGCTGATGAAGGGCGCCGGCCCGGCCACCGGCGACTTCGCCAAGACCTCCGACGGTGCGGCCAACAGCGTGAAGATCGCACAGGCGCAGCTCCGAACGGCGGCCGAGACGATCGGTAAGACCTTCCTGCCGTTCGTCGCCAAGGGCGCAGCGTTCGTCGCCAAGCTGGCCGAGCGGTTCCGCAACCTGACGCCCGGCACTCGCAAGGTGGTCGTGATCGTGGGCGTGCTCGCCGCGGCCATCGGGCCCCTGCTCGGAGCTCTCGGTGCCGTGGCCTCCGCCGTCGCAGCCGTCAGCCTGCCAGTGGTGGCGGTGGTCGGTGCGATCGGCCTGCTCGTCGGTGCGTTCGTCTACCTGTTCAAGACGAACGACAAGTTCCGCGCATCGGTGATGCAGGTCGTCGGGATCGTCCGCAAGCAGCTCGCCGCGGCGTTCGACTACGTCAGGACGAACGTCATTCCTGCCGTGCTGCCGGCCCTGCGCCAGTTCGGTAACTACATCGCCGAGGTCGTGCGCGCAGCCGTACCGATCATCCAGTTCCTCGTGAACATGTGGAAGGTCCAGATGCAGGCCATGTTCGCCGTGGTGCGCGCGATCTGGCCGACGATCAAGGGCGTCATCGGCGGGGCCATGAACATCATCCTCGGCATCATTCGCACCGTGAGCGCGCTGATCCAGGGGGACTGGCGCCGAGCGTTCAGCAGTCTCGGGCAGGTCGTGAGCGGGGCGTTCGCGATCGTCCGCTCGATCATCTCCGGCGCGATTGGCGGCATCTCTGCGCTGTTCCGTGGCCTGGGCGGCATCATCGGTCGGGCACTGTCAGGCGTTGCGAACGCGATGACCGCGCCGTTCAGGTTCGGCGCCGAGGCGATCCGCACCATCTGGAATAACACGATCGGCGGGCGGGGCGTGACCATCCCCGACATTCCCGGTCTCCCGGGACGCGGGCGTCGGTTCGAGATTCCGCGCCTGCACACCGGCGGCGTGGTCCCGGGCCCGATCGGCACAGAGGTGCCGACAATCCTCCAGGCCGGCGAGGGCGTGCTGTCGATCAAGCAGATGGCGACCCTCCGGGCGGCCCCGGCGAGTGGCGGCTCGGTGGTCTACAACATCTCGGTCGATGCCGGGATCAACGACCCGGCCGAGGTCGGTCGTCGAGTGGTCGACACGATCCGCAGCTATGAGCGACTGAACGGCTCGGGCTGGCGGGCGGCCTGATGGCCTGGCCGTCGCTAGCCGTCGAGCTCGGCCTCGAGGTTTCGTCCACGGCGCTCGTCCTCGGGGACGCGTCGAGCGGGCTGCTCGGTACTGGCACCCTCGGTCGGGTCGACTACACCGACGTCACGGCCTCAGTCCTCGAGGCGTCCGGCGTGCAGCTCAACCGGGGCAGCACGCGCAACCAAGGCCCCTACTTCCGGTACGAGGCGGGGACCTGCCAGTTCACACTGGACAATCGCGACGGGACATGGGACCCGACCAATCTCACGGGCCCGCACGTTGCTGCCGGGAGGACGCTGCTGCAGCCGGGTCTCCCGGTAAGAGTGCGCGCCACCTACGACTCGACCACCTACGACCTGTTCGTCGGCACGGTGAGCTCGTGGGCCGTCGAGTACGGAGACGCCGGCACGACCTCGACGGCGACCGTGACGGCCGTCGACGCGATCGCCAGCCTCTCGGCCGCCGATCCGATCGAGAGCGCCGAGCAGGGCACCGGCGAGAACGTCGGTCAGCGAATCGGGCGCATCCTGACGAACGTCGACTGGCCCATGGACGCTCGCGACCTCGACACATCGGGCACGGAGACCCTGCTGTCGACGACGCTCGCATCGGCGGCATGGTCGGAGGCGACGCTCGCCGCCGACAGCGTGAACGGCTACCTCGCCGCCGACCGTGCCGGGAACGTGGTCTACCGATCAAAGGGTTCGGTGCCGCGCACGTCGTCGCTCGTATTCGACGACCAGGGCGTCGGCCTGCCGATCGTCGACGTCGAGACGTCCTACGACGACGAGCAGACGTTCAACGTCGTAAAGCTCGCCCGAGAGGGCGGCACGGAGCAGGCGCGCGAGGACGAGCAGAGCCGGGCCCGCTACGGAGTCCGCGGCTATGGCCGAAGCGACCTCGTCGTCTCGACGGACCAGCTCGTGGCGGACTCGGCCGCCTACATCATCGGCCAGTTCGCCGACCTTGAGACCCGCATCGAGGGCATTACGACCACGCTCACCGGATCATCGCCGGCCGCCTGGTGGTCGCAGCTACTCGACCTCGACGTCCTGCAGCGGGCGACGGTCTCGTTCGAGACGCCGGACGGCCGCACGGTCACCCGGCACGGACTCGTCCGGGGCGTCGGACTGAGCGTCCGTGTCAATCAGTGGCGCTGGGCCGTGTCGTTCACGCAGGCGCCGGACCCGAACGGCAACTTCATCCTCGGCTCGGCGACGTTCGGCGTCCTGGGCACGAACACTCTGCAGGCTTTCTAGGAGGGCCCAATCATGGCGAGCTACTACCGAACGTGGACCGACGGCGAGGTCGTGACTGCGACCAACGTGCAGGACTACCTCCAGAAGGGCGTCGTGGTGCAGTGCGACAGCTCTGCGGACTACCCGACAGGCCGGGAGGGGATGGTCGTCTATGACAAGGCGCTCGACGCCTACCTCGGCTACACCGGCAGCGCGTGGGTTCGCATCGTCCCGCTCACGACGACGGCGGTGCAGACCTGGACTCCGACACTCACGCAGTCCTCGGCAGTGACCGCCACGGTGACAGAGGCTCGCTACGTCAGGAGCGGCTGCATCGTCCAGGCCTGGGGCGTCCTCGCCGTGACGGGCTCCGGCACCTCGGGGAACGCCGTGACCGTCTCGCTGCCAGTGACGGCCTCGGGCCACTCCGCCAACGCCGCCATCGGTAACGGCGTGATCCTCGAGTCGTCCGCCAACGATCAGACGCTGGTCGTGGTGCGGCTCGATACGACCTCGACCGTGAGCTTCATGTCGACCGAGACGACCCAGGGGCGGTGGGGCGTGTTCCCGAGCAAGGGCCTCGCGAGCGGCGACTCGGTGCAGTTCAACGTCCGCTACACGGTCTAGGAGGACTGAACGATGCCAACGCTCGACGACGGGCCCGGCCTGGTCGACTGGACCGTGACCGGCTCCGACAGCCTTTCCCGCTCTTTCGGGTTCGCCCAGGGCGGGAGTGCGATCAGCTTCATTGGCTACACCTTCCTGGCTCAAGTGCGCGACGAGCGCAGCGACGACTCGACCCTCGTCGCCACCCTCACGGTCGGCACCGCGGCCGGGACGGGCACGCTGTCGGTCACGGCATCGACGGCAGTGATGGACCTCGACTCCGGCGGTTATTGGTGGGAGCTGCAGTGGACGACCGGCTCGTCGACTCGCACGGTCCTCGCGGGACGCTTCAACGTGCTCCCGAACGTGGCGAGGGGCTGAGATGGGGATCGACGTCACCGTCACAGAGGCGCCGATCACGGTCACCGTCGACGACGGTACGACTGTCGTCGTCGGCGCCGGCACCGTCGGCCCGGCCGGCCCGAAGGGCGACACCGGGGCCACGGGTGCGACCGGCGCCACGGGGGCCACGGGTGCCACCGGCCAAGGCGTGCCCGCTGGCGGCACCACGGGCCAGGCGCTCGTCAAGCTCTCCGGCACCAACTACGACACGGGATGGACGACCATCTCGGGCGGCGGCGGGACGTCGGATCACGGCGCGCTCACCGGCCTCGGCGACGACGACCATCCGCAGTACCAGCGGAGCGACGCGACCTACACCTCGACGTCGCCGTTCACGATCACCGACGAGTCGGTGGTCATCACCGCCGGCTCCGCGGTCACGCTGCCCGACGCGGCGACGATGGCCTCGCGCCTGGTCGGCGTCGGCGCTGCGGCGTCGACGGTCACGATCAGCCCGGCCGGGACCGACACGATGTTCGACGATCCCGGCAACACCTACTCGCTGCCCGCGGGGAACGGGATCACCTTCGTGTCGGTGCAGATCGGCGGGGCGTGGGGCTGGGCGATCTACACCCGCAACGGGCCGGCGTTCGACATGCCGAAGTGGTTCGGGCAGTCGCTCGCCGACGGCTCGGTGCTGAAGATCGCCTCGGGCGTCCCGGCCTGGGGCGCAGCCCCGGCACCGACCGCCCACGCCTCGTCGCACGGCTCGGCCGGGTCGGACCCGGTGACGCTCGCTCAGTCGCAGGTCACGAACCTCACGACCGACCTGGCGGGCAAGGTGCCGACATCGAGGAGCGTGTCGACCGGGACGGGCCTCAGTGGCGGCGGCGACCTCTCGGCCGACCGCACCCTGTCGCTCGCGACCGGGGGCATCACGAACACGCACATCTCGGCCTCGGCGGCGATCGACGCCTCGAAGCTCAGCGGCCTCGCCGCCATCGCCACCTCGGGCTCGGCGTCGGACCTGTCGACCGGCACCGTCGGCGCCGCTCGCCTGCCGAGCCTCGTGCCCGTGTACGGCACCGGGGCCGACGGAGATGTGACGATTTCGTCGGGCACGACCACCCTCGGCGGCGACGCCTACTACAACAACCTCACCATCTCGGCCGGGGCCACGCTGGCAACGGCTGGGTATCGCGTGTTTGTGGCCGGGACGTTGTCCGGTGCTGGCACGATC
>Ga0129336_10001404_pt1 | contig 14578 bp, 23 predicted proteins | sample CPB6_02_DNA_FD_96878 | JGI IMG/M metagenome (GOLD analysis project Ga0129336, IMG submission 96878) | Freshwater to marine salinity gradient microbial communities from Chesapeake Bay, USA - CPBay_Sum_0.6_0.2_DNA | ecosystem: Environmental > Aquatic > Marine > Coastal | place: USA: Chesapeake...
CCTTCAATTTTTTCACACCAACCTTTGGATGTTGAATATGGCCATACAACCCATTTTTTTGGTGGTTTTTCAGTGTTGAATGTTCTCCATACTTTATAGTAACTATCACCAAAATCTAATTTTATACTTTTTAATTCATTTGAATCCACATCTTGTCTATATATAGTTTCTCCGTTTTCGTTTTCAAATGCAACTACCCAAAATTCGTGGTCAGTTTCCGGAACTTGATGTGGGTATATATCTATACAATGTTTAAATATTGTTAAAAAAGAATTATTAAATTCTTCACCATATAAAGGATTGTTTGGGGGATATTTGTGGTCAATAGTATCCTGTTGTACACCTCTTTTCTTAAAAGAAATACCTGAATATCTTTCATAATCTTCCAAAGTTCTTTCTTTACCAAAATCATAAACACCAAAATCTATATCTTTTACCTCACCATCCATTTCAAATAATTTTCTATTTCTTTTGTGTGCTTCTATATTTCTTAAATGCCATGATTTATCGTCATCCCATTGTTTTGCTCTCCCTTTTCTGGTATATTCATGCCATGCAATAACTTTGTGAGGATGGAATAAATCATATCCCCATGTATACGCCCTAACTGCAATTGAAATCTCTTCTCCATGAAAATAATAATTTGGGTCATGTGGAACTTCTAAAACAAATGAACCTAATGTAAAACAAAAATGTGCTGAATAAAATCTTGATGGAACTGGTTCATTTCTGTCTTTATAATCATCTATTGAGGCTGGTAAGAAAAAAATAGCACCTTCAGGAATAAATCTATCGAATGTCATTTTCCAAGGTACTTCAACTCTTGCTTGTGGATCATTGTCAGGGTCAAAAGAAGATACATAAGACGTTAATAAAGGTTTTTTATGACCTTTTTCTTGTAATTGTTTTATCATTGATATACATTCAACATCCCAATCTTGAACAAACCTATGATGTGAATCTAATTGAAGAGTGTATTCTTCATTACTATATAATTGTTGGAGCATATATCTTGCCCAACAAGCACCTTTAGCCATTTGATAGTTAATATCGATAATTTTAAATCTAGAATCATTTTTAAATTCATTTAAATTATCCCATAAATCATCATTAGAATGTTGCCAAGTAATTCCAAATACTAAATTTTCAGGGTATTTTGCTTTTTCTATACAATCTTTTATTGTTGGAACTAATTGTGGATCTCGGTATGATGCGATTTGAATAAAAATTTTGTTATTATTTAACATAAAATATTTTTAAAAAAAATAAACTTTTTATAATAAATAGTAAACTTTATTTTTTTTTATTATATTGCAAAAAATTTTAAAAATGAATAATCATTATCAACCTATTGTTGTTAAAAAATCAACCAAAATGATGGAACTTTTAGATGAGTTAGATTTTTTTAAAGAAAATGAAATAAGTGACAGACAATTTGTTTTTGAATATTTTTGTGACGTTTTTACAAAAAAATTTATTAACGGGGAATTGAGTGATGATGATGTTACATTTCATGAAAATGAAATTGAAAAATATTTAATTGACATTATTATTAAAAATACAATACAATCATTAATAAATGACGGTATTGTATCGTCTATTGAAGATGAAAACAATGAAGAATTATTTTTTTTAACTAATTTAGGAAAAAATATATTAAAAAAAATTAAATAAATTTTATAACTCAAAAGTATCTAAGAAATCTTTTCCAGATTTTTTGTAACTTTCTTTTGATTCATCTTTCGAGTCTTCTGTATATTGCCAATTCCAACATAATTCTTTTTTTACGTCAAATCCAAAAAATGTTAATACATTCTTTTGGATATCAATAACGTTTTTACCATTCCAGTTTTGACCTACTGCAATTATACCGCAAGAAATGTCTTTTAATAAATTAGATTCCCCTAATGTCGAATGTCTATTCTCTAACCATGTTAATCTTTCAATTAAATTTTGATATATTGCATTCATTTGACCCCACCTTATGGAACCAAAAAATACAACGGTATCGCTTTCAAACAACGCTTTACTTATTTTCCATAATTCATCATCCGGGTTATTAATACTTCTCCAACATCTATGATGTCCAGTTGGATTTTTATCTTTATCATCTAAAGATGCTTTTTTAAGACCACATTCATTTCCTTTCATATGTGAAACATTCGCTTCACAAGTATATATTTTTAAATCTGGGACTTCAATTAAATTAATTTTTTTATCACCAAAGTAGGATTGTACCGCTTTGGCTAATTTTGTAGACTTCGGTTCTTCTTTTAATTCTTTTTCCGCCCAACCACCTCTATTAGATGTTGTTAAAAATAAAATTTTTTCTTTATTTTCAAGAAATTTTACGGTTTCCATTAATTTTTTATAATGGACATTATTTTTATTTAATGTTGGATCAATATCTTCAAATAAATGGGAAAGTTTCATTATAAATTTTTAATTTGAATTATTAGACATTTTTTTATGCTCTTTTATTTTATTTTTAAGTTGTTTTGTAATATTATGAGAATTGTTTAAATGTTCTAATATATTTTTCATTCTAGCGTTAGTCAATAATTTTAATCCTTCGGGCATCGAATCATCAACCTTTCTAAGTTCTTTTATAGATTCGATAAGTTGATTTTCAAACTCTTCAAGTTTAAACTGTATTTTGTTATAATCCTCTCTACGAATTTTTTTTGTTTCTTCAGAGAGTATTTGTTTTACCTTATTTTTTATTAATTCTTCGTTAATATTTTGCATAATAATTTATTTAAAAATTTTATTTCATTAAAAATAAAATTATACTGTGAATAATTTATCTTCTTCTCTAGATAATTCACCATCTCTTTTCATTCCTTCTTTAATGTAAGTTCTAATAAGTTTAGATACCGTCATATTTTTTTGTTCTGCAACTTTTTCAATTTCTCTAAAATAAGCTGGCATAACTCTAAAAGATAGCATTTGAACTAATTGTTTTGATTTATGTACTGGTTGAATTGCACTATTTTCTTCAACATTCTGTTTAGATAAATTCATAATTTTATTATTTTTATTATAAATATTTGTTAATATACAAATATTTTTATACTTTTGATACATAAAAAAATATAAATTATGATTGACGAGAATTTAACGAAAAATCCGGTTGAATACTGTGAAAAAAAATACCCTGAAACAACAACTGAATTTAAAAAAATAATGGAAGAACAATACATATTGTTTTGTAAAAAACAAATGAACTACGGACCAGATAACATCTCGGTTGGAACTAAATTAGAAACCAAAGAAGAAGTAAAATTATGTCAGACTGGGTTATGGTTTAGAATGAATGATAAAATACAAAGACTTAAACAATTAGTTTTATTGGGTGTTAATAATAGTGTGGATGAGAGTATTCAAGACACATATAGTGATTTATCAGTTTATGGTATTATTGCTCAAATTGTGGTAAAAGGTAAATGGGGAAAATAATTGATTTTATATTTAAAAACTATTAACTTAAATATTTATAAGAAAAGAAACTTATGAAAATGAATTCACATCATCCTACGTTTTTATTGTTTTTAGACACAATGACTAAACATATTTTAACGAATATAAAAACTGATGTATATTTTTCTTTAAATAAAGAAAAGAAAAAAGTTATCCAGTATTTAACTTTAAAAATGATATTACAACTCATCAATGTTAAAGTTAAATTAACAAAGGATGAATTCTTGGATCTTCTTAAGATTTTTTTAAGTAAAAATGAGGAGAATGAACATTTTGAATTATCAGGTATATTATATGATATAATTAATGACTTCGAATCATTAAATGAAAAACTTATGGATATTAAAAAACCAAAAAGAATAATTAAAATAGATAAAACACCTAATGAATAATATCTTTATTTTGGAATAAATTCTACAACTTCCGCTATAGGTATTAAAATTAAAAATAATAAATATTTTTCTTCTGTATTATTTTGTTTTAAAACTAAATCGCAATCCCAATAATTCTTTAATGAATCTATTAATTCAGAATTAATCTGGGATTGCTTTATTTTTTTCTTTACAACATATAAATTTCCTTGATAGTTTATTTTTTCTTTGCAATTTATCATTATTGACATTTTATTTCACATTTATACCATTTTAATATTTGTTTTTCATTTGTAAAATGGTAACATTTATTTTTCTTCGATTTTTCAAAAAATATTTCTTTAATATATGCTGATGGTACAGTTGCACCAGTTGGTAACTTTATACTATTTTCGTCAAATATTACTTTAATTTTTATGGTTAAAGGTTCTTTATCATCCCATATTCTTTCTTGTTCTTCAAGAAGTCTCCATTCACCTCTGTTTAGGAATTGATTTTGTAAGGTACAGTTTAAAAATGAATATGTTTCTTTTAGATTTTTCATATTATCTAAAAAAGAACCAGCTGGGACTAAATGTCCTTTATCATAGATGTTATTATGGTAATCCAAATTATTAGATGTATGGATACCTTTTTCCAAATAAAAATTTAAGTTCTTGCTTTTAACTCTTGATTGTCTATTTGTGGAACGATATGTTATTTCTAAGGGTTGTTCTAATTTTTGTGAATATAATACTGAATATATTGATTTTTGAATGAAGATAGTATCGTTTTGACCATTCAATATTACGGGGATAAATAAAATAAAAAACATTATTATTTTTCTCATAAATTATTATTTTTAATATAATTAAATATTTTTCTTGTTGTATCTGATTCTACATTAAATTCAATATACGGAATATCATTTATTATCAATTTTTTCTTGATTTGTTCGTCAATATCTTTTGCTTCATATATATTTTGAAATCTACCATTTTCATTATATGTTCTATCATCTCGTATTAATAATATATTAAGACTATTATATTTTTTAAATAAATTTAAAATAAAAGTATCAAAAGAATCATCATAAAATGATGAAGGATATGATACGCCAGAATCATAAAAGTCTTTATATACAGTACCTAATATAATTGGTGAATCAACAATTATATATTTTACTTTATTATATAGTCTACTTATGTTTCTATGTTGATTTGCAGTTATGTAAAACTGGTCTTTTATTGCCGAATAATTTTCTTCCCATGCAATTATTTTTGGAAATTCAAATGTTAATTCAACATCTAAATGACTTTTTTTCATTTCAGTAAATAAACTTGAACTTTGAGTTGATTTACCTATTCCAGGACCACCAAAAAAATTTATTATTAAACTCATTTTTTTATTGTAAAAATAATATTTTTTTTTCTTTTTGTGAATATTTTTTTAAATTAAATTCATTTTTATAAGTATTTATATTTGTAATAAATTTTATATGGATAGCAATTCTTTATATACTGTTTTAATAACAGCAGTAACAGTTTTAGGTTCAGCAAGTGCTTGGAGATATTACGAAAAAAGGGCAATCAGGAAAGAAAGATCTGAAGACTTTATGAAAGATGATTGTAGGGAAAGAATATCAAAATTAGAATTACTTTTAGAAAAATCATCTCTTGAAAAAAATGAAATGAGAGATAAGATTTTAGATCTTACACGAGAAGTTGCAGAACTTAGAGTTAAAGTTGAATTTTTAGAAGATAAAAATAAAGAGTTGATGAAAAAAAGTGGAACACCACATTTATAATTAAACATTTTTAGTTAAAGAATCAAAAATTTCAACAATATGGTTTAATGAATCATATGAAAAACATTCAGAATAACCATGAAAATTTTCAAGTATGGGTCTAAATTTTTTTACACCCATATTTTTTTTTAATTTATCTTTTATTTTTTCTTCTAATTTTTCTGCGTTTTTTGTGTCAATTCTTCTTAAAATATTTTGTAAAGTGTATCCTTCATATCCATATTCTTTACTGAATCTACGAAAAATAAATTTTTTAGATGTGATTCCAACTTTAACAAATGTATTTCCGGTCTTTTCTTCTTTCATTATTATCAAGTAAAGAGATTTTGGTAATTTTTTTATTACATTCTCTTTATTTTTTTTGTGTTTAGAAAGTTTTTTTAAAACATAATTTTTAGCATCGTCAATCTTAGTAAATTCTTTAACATCCCTATATTTATTTGGAAAAAATTTTTTAAATTTTTCAGAATAAATTAGTTTACCACTATCAACAACAATTATTTTTTTATTTGATTTTATTTTCTCATAAAAAGAATAAAATCCTAATTTAAATAATAGTTCCATTATTTTTTTTATATTTGTAAAAATATTTATAAGTAAATATAACGCATGATATTAAAAATTGGTTCAAAAGGTGATGAAGTTAAAAAACTTCAATCAAAATTGTCATTAAACCCTGATGGTGATTTTGGTCCCGCAACCGAAACTGCGGTTAAAAAATGGCAAACTAAAAATGGTTTTACGTCTGATGGTATAATAACGGAAATAATGTGGAAAAAGATGTTTGAAACCACAATAACAGAGAAAAAGAATACCCAAAATTTAAATATAGAAAAATTAAAAGGACATATTCCTAATTCAGTTCTTAATGAGATTCCTAACACAATCAATAGTTTTGGTATTAATACACCATTAAGACTTGCACATTTTTTAGCTCAATGTGCTCATGAAAGTGGTGGTTTTAGATTAATACAAGAAAATTTAAACTACAGTGCCAGTGGTCTTATGGACATTTTTAAAAGATATTTCCCAACAAAACAATTAGCGGAACAATACCAAAGAAAACCAGTATTAATCGCGTCTAAAGTTTATGGTAGTAGAATGGGTAATGGAGATGAATCAACAAAAGATGGATACAAATATAGAGGTAGAGGATATATTCAATTAACTGGTAAAGAAAATTATACAGAGTTTGGTAAATCAATTAATGAAGATATTGTGAACAATCCAGATAAAGTCGCAACACATTATCCTTTATTATCTGCTGCTTGGTTTTTTACAAAAAATGGATTACATAAAATTGCTGACAGAGGTTCCACCAATCAAATTATTACACTAATAAGTAAAAGAGTTAATGGAGGTACAATAGGATTAGATGATAGAATAAAATATTTTAATAAGTTTTATAATCTATTAAAATAAAAAAGGGGGTTAATACCCCCTTTTAAATTCTTTTATATCAGATTCTGGTTTATTTTGTAGTTTTCTATTTTTTATTGGATTAGGTTCATCACTATTTTCCAAATTTAACTTATCACCTTCGTCGGATAACAATCTTAACCATGATTTTCTTGATAGGAAATATGATTTAGACGGGTCTTTTATATATATTGTATAAAATGTTCTATCATCGATTACATTGTTAATTGTGTATTCTTCAACGATATAGTTTGTAACATCAGTATCATTTTGATAATACTTATAAATCTGAACTTTTCTTCCATTATAAAACGGTTCGTATTGGATATTATCAGTATTAAACCAATCACCTTTACTATAATTAAAAATACCAAATTCTTTACTATTTTTATTTTGTAATATTACAATATTATTATTTTGTGAATTTATTTTTATTTTTAAAAAGTGGTCTTTTAGTAAATTTTCAAATATATCCCCAATACCATTTTCAAATCCTAAATCTTTCAAATGTTTATTTAATAAGTTAAATTGTGAACCAGTTTTTTTTACTTCTGATAAAAAATTGTAATTACCGAATTTGTCTCTTGCATTATTTTTATTTGTGGTAAGGATATATAATTCTCTTAATTTATCATCCATCGATATCCAAGAATCAGGTTTAGTAAGAGTGTTATTTTGTTCTATAAATGTTTTTTTATGTAATCTGGTTTGTCTTTTAAATTCATATCTATTTCCTGGTCTTTCATTAATCAAACCAACAATATTTCTTACTTCCATTTCATCTTCAGTAAAATCTTTAGATATAATTAAATCTTTATGTTCCAGAAGTTTAGGATAAATTTGTGTAATTTCTTCCCATGACATTATTTTATCACCATCATTTATCAATGAGGTTAATCTATAACCAGTTGGACTGTCAGAAGATGGTACTTTTTGTAATGCACCTAAAAAATATTTATCAGTTTTTTCATTTTTTGACTCATCAATAATGAAATAAAAACTACGTCCATTTTGTCTATATGTACCCCACATATTAGTAAGTTTGGTATGTTTTCCCCACGTAACACACCATGGAAGATTCGCGTCAGGATGAAGTTTATTTATTTTTTCTAAATAATAACCAAATTTAACTGAAGTTAATTGGTCTGGAATGTCATATACTCTAAAATTTCCTTCATTTATCATTAAATTTTTATCCCCAAACCATAATTCTTTAGATTTTTCATATACTTCTTCCGTTGGTGGTAAATTTATATTAATATCATTAGTGGTGGTAGTTTCTGGTTCAGTATAAATATATTGGTCTAATAAAAATGTGATTTCTTCTAAATTATATTTTTCGATCGATTTAATGTCCGACGGATTAAATGATCTATAACCATGAAATCCATCATACCTATTTAAAAATGTAAAAACCTGAGATTGGGTTGGTTTTAAATTGGTTTTTATCTTATCAAAACTACTAATTATTTTTTCCGTTTCTTCAATTGTTAGATCAGGATTTTCGGTTTTCCATTTTTCAAATAATTTATTAATTAAATTTATATTTTTTTTATTTTCAAAAATAATATTTTTTTTAATTAAATTTCTTAGTTGACTTTCAGTAATAATAAATTTTTTATTCACTTTTTTCTTTTTTTATATAAATATTTTGTTTTAAATAAAAATTAAACTTTATTACATAATACTTATAGATATTGAAATTTCTTTTATGGTTTCGTTATTACTAATAGTAAAAAATAATCAATTTTTGTTGTTCAAAAGACCTAATGGGTTATATGGTTTGTGTGGTGGTCATTCTGAAAATAATGAAACACCAGTTGAAACATTAATTAGAGAAGTCAAAGAAGAAATAGGTATTGATATATTTAATTTTAGATTTTTAAAAAGATATGATTTAGATAAAATGATTAATTTATTTTATGTTGTTGATGATAAATTTAATGAACAAAATATTAAATTAAATGAAGAACATACAGGATGGAGATATTTTACTTATTATGAAATAATCCAAAATAAAGAAATTATGGCAACAACAAAAGATTTTGTAAATATGTTTTTAAAAATATCACAATAAACTATTTATTAATAAAAAAAAATATGGTTAACTACGAAATTGAAAAAATAGAAGGAATTGGTACAGTTTATAATGAAAAGTTTAGAAAAATTGGAATTAATACTGTAGAATCACTTTTAGAAAACACAAAAACTAAAAAACAAAGAGAAGAGTTATCTCAAAAAACAGAAATAAATGAAACATTAATTCTTCGATTTGCAAATATGGCGGATTTATTTAGAATTCATGGTATTGGTGAAGAATATTCTGAACTTTTAGAATTATCCGGTGTTGATACAATTATTGAATTATCTAAAAGAGTTCCTGAAAATTTACTTGAAACAATGTCAAAAGTTAACGAAGAAAAGGAATTATCTAGAAAACTTCCAACATTATCTCAAGTAAATGAATGGATTAATAGTGCAAAAGATTTACCCAGAGTACTTGAATATTAATCATTATCTTCCTGTTGTGCATTGGCTAGATCTTCCTCTATTCTTCTTTTCATACCATCCGTTAATTGGTTATAAATATATTCACCATATTTTTCCATTATATCATTTTCTTCACGCAGATCAATAAATTTACGACCAACTGAAAAACCTAAAACTTTTTCTAAATTAATTGTTCTCCAAGCATCATGTGATGCTTTCTCTTTTCTTTCTTTTTCATCCATGTTTTCATACCGTCTTAATTCCTTCAGATTTTTTCGATATAAATTAAAGTCTATAACTCTTTTTACGTTATTATTTCTCTGTAAATTAATTTGTTTCTCGGTTTTTTCTTTTTCACTTGGAACATAACTACTGATATAACGTTTAATTAACATATGCCTAACATCTCCATCATTTTTGACAAACGCAACACCCACTACTTGATTTTTATCTAACGCTTCTTTTAAATGACTTAGATTTTTATAGTCATCATATGTAAACGCCATTTCATCCATTTTAAGTTTATTTTCAACTAAACTTTTTAATTGTGATTCTGTTATTATTATTTTCATTTTATTAAAATTTTCTTCCTGAAGTATTTGGTTTATCATTATTTATAGGTGTTCTTTTGGTTGTATTGTTATATATTTTTTCTGTTGTTCTTGGTTTATTATTATCATTATTTTCATCAAAAGAATTATATGGGTTTGAATTAGGGGTAGTAAACCAATAATCATTTCTTAGTGGATTATAATAAATGTCATTATAATAATAAATGTGATATGGTATATTTTCTACTGGGGCATAAAAAGGTGAAACTCTATGTGTATAATAAAAATTACGACGTATATTTCTATGTTTATATAAACTATTTTGATAGTTTGGTCTGTATTTTAATTTTACATATTTTTTTTCTTTTTTATAGATTGTGTCTGATTCAGTATAATACACATCATCTTGTGATTTTAAATAAGATGTGAAAAATACTAAACATATTAAAAATATATTTTTCATTGTGAAAGTTTAATTATAAATATTAATAAAAAAAAATAAATTTTCTATTAATATAGAAGTTTCTTAATTCTATTTATGTTTTCTTGTAATGTTGAATCAACATTATTTATCTTTGAATAAATTTTTGTAATGGTTTTAATATCATTATCATTTATAATGTATAAATCATCACTATAATCATCTGTAGATAATAAATCATATTCTTTAATGTAATATTTATTTTTAGAATTGTCCAACATCATTTCTTTACAATTTTTATAATAATTAAAATCAGTATCAATTTTTTGTGGTATTATTTTTAAATAGTATGTGTCTTTTTCATATATAACACAATCAAAGATAACTTCATCATTTTTTCTAAGAATTTTTAACATAAAACAATACAAAAGAAAATCCTTACTAAATTCTTTTTTAAATTCACCATCATAATAAATATTGTTTTTGTTTATGTAAGAAAAATTCGAATATAGTAAATTCCCGTTCTTAATTGATTTAAATATGTAATCTTCAATACTCATATTATTTTTTTTCAAATTAAATAAAACATCTAAATAATAATAATCATAATCGGGGGTAATACAACTTAATAACATATTTTCAGTTTTCCAACCTTCAATATTAAATTTAACATAATATAAATCATTTTTAATAACTAAATCATCCCATTTATTCAACATATCTGATATATCATATGAAATATCTTGATTCACATTATCTAAAACTAAAACCGGTATGTATTTTTGACCCAACATATCAGCGGCAGTGACTCTATGTCTTCCTTCTTGAGTATTTTCAACATAATTTAAATAGGGCATATCAAATTTAACCCCATTCTTCATCATTTCTAAAATCTTTTGTGTTTTATTTTCAATAATATATCTAAATTGGTCAGAATAACTAGTATTTTGAATTTTTGAACATTCCATTAAATACTGTTCTTTAGTCATCCATTTAATTTCCGCAAACCAGTCCATATATTTTTTAGGTAGTTCATTAACTTTACCGAATAATATTTTATCGTAGTCTGGAACTAAGCTTTTTTCTTTAAAGTATCCGTAATTTTTAATATTACCCATATCGTTAGCTATATTTTTTTTAGATAAATATATAAAACAACTTTTAAAAGTATTTATTAGATATGAAACTTATTATTAATAATATAAAAATTAAGTCATGTTTAAATACATGAATTAGGACCGGATATAGTTACTATTCCGTTGGGGGATGTTGATTCGCTACTCACATCCCCTCTTAAAAAAAAACAAATATATGAAACTTGCAGAAATATTAAACGAAACAAAAAAAGATTCTTTTGAAACATTCGCCGAAAAAAGATTAAGTGGAGCAACAAAAATTGCGGACAACGCAAAAGAAAAAGGTGGACCATCAATGTTAACTTATCATCATTTTGTTGTTAAACTACCTTATTATAAAAAAGCGAGTCAAGGAAAATTTGATTTGGATAAAGTTAAAAAAGAATTTAACGAAACCCTTAAAAAAATATCAATGGATATGAATCAAATCGAATTTCAAAAAGAAATGGGTAGATTGGAAGTACTTGGTGAATTAATAATAAAACATAAATAACATGAATTTAAACGAACAAATATCAAGAATAAAAGAAATGATGGGGTTAGTTAACGAACAACTAACCACAACAGGTTATAATTTACCTCAAGGTCATGTCGAACCAACATGTACCGATGATGGATGTAAAGGGACTTATAGTGGTCCACAATTTTTAAAAAGTGATAGTTCGGATGTCGCACATAAGTACTCAAATACCATGAGTTATTATGTTGGTGTTAAATTAAAAGAATTATATAAACAAGGAATTTATGTAAAAGTAGACCTTAAAAACATAACAATGACAGCGGTTCCCGTTCAATATGGTGAAAATTATAACCCAACTAAAGTAACTATAGATATACCATTTATTAGAGTAAAAAATAAATGTGATGCATATACTTCATTTGACCACGTAGGAGGATGGGGACATTTGAATATTAATTTAAACAAAAGAAAAACAAACTTATCATCCCTATTATTACCTGGTGAAACACTAGATGTTAGTGATTTAAAAACAACAGACAAAAATGTTTCTACAAGTTTAAACGAGTATTGGATACAATGGAAAAATAAAGTTACTCAATCTGATTGTTCTAATATTTCAACTAATGTAACTCCACAAACAACAAGTGTAACACCTCAGAAAACTAATGTAACACCTCAAACAACAAGTGTAACACCTCAAACAACAAGTAGTTCATCAAATGATATGGATGTTGTAGTTCAAGCTAGAAGTTTTCTTCCATTAAGAGAAGAATTAATAAAAAAATCGTCAGGTTCAACTATTGATACAAACAGTATTGTGGTTGATATGGATAACTTCAAAGTTACTTATAAATTAGGTCAAACTAAAATAAATAAAATTACTCTTTTTACAAGAAATAATTCAGAAGTAAGTATGAGTGAAGACGATTTTAACACAGAGTTAAATAATGTAATAACAAGAAATAAAGTGGATGGTATTACTATAAAAATTATTAAACAAGGTAAACAAAATGTACTAATGACTAATGAAAAAATAGCAACTCAATATTGGGCGGTTTTACTTTTATTATAGATTTATATTTTTTAAAAAAATAAACTATTTATATAAAAAAACAAAAAAATAAACTATTTATATAAAAAAACAAAAAAATGAAAAAAATAATACAAATAACCGAGTCAGAATTAAAACAAATGGTCAAAAAAATGATGACGGAAGAATATAGTAAAGAATACTATGACCGTGAATACGGAGAAGGTCCTACAGATGAAGACAAGGAAATAATGAGATTAAAAAAAGAATTTATTAATCTTGTTAATAAAATGAGGAAAAAGGGGTTCGATTCAATCTCTGATTTCGAGGATTTACTACATGAACAAATACCTGTTGATGAATATGATTTTTTTGAACCTAAACAATTCACAAAATTTGGTAAAGTAGGTCCAAAATCCCCATTGTATAGAAAACAATAAAAAAATTAAAACGATTTTAAATAAAAAAACCCTTCAAATTTGAAGGGTTTTTTTATTATCTTTTTTTACCACAAGATAAACATTTTCTTTTTGATGACGATTCGTTCATATTTAAATATTCTGTATCATGTACAGACTCTGGACTTTCATTATCTTCATCACTGGACAACATTTCTTCAGGATATAATGGAAAATCGTCTTCTTCTTCCATATCAAATTTCTTTTTAGGAGAAAATAAATCATCAAGACCAAATTCATTCTCTTTTAAACTTCTTCTTTGTAATGAAATATTCGCTTCTTGAATATTCTTTAATTTTGCTAATCTTTTGTTCATATTAATTTTTATTTAAAATTATTTATTACGTCTTATCATAGACTCTTTACTCTTAAAGTCTCTATTCCTCCCCTTGTTTGGTTTGAACCCAAAGGATCTATAAAACTTATTTAATCTACTTAGACTACCTCCATAGGTTGTATCAGGTGTTACAAATAAGTCTTTGTTGTTTGATTCACTATACTTTACTAATTCACTCATTACCACACTTCCTATACCTCTATTCCTATGTTCTTTAGGTACTACTATCTTCTTTATCTCTATATAGTCCTTATACTCATCTACTTCTAAATCTATATTATATTTTTGAGATAGGTTGTTCCCCAAGTTTTCTGTGATTAAGTCCTTTAGAATGTTTACTAAAGACATATTCTCTGATATACTGTTTTGTTTAATATCATTTAATTTTGATAATCTTTTATTCATATTAATTTTTATTTAAAATAAACTATTACCATCTTTAAGTTTATTTTTTTTTATAAAATTATTTAATAACCTCTTTCCGCTCTATCCGCGCAACTATCACATTGATACCCTAAATTTCGATCTCTTAACGTTAATACGTTTTTTCGACCACATGTTGGACATGAATATGATCTAGGATTATTTGGTCCAGATGCACGTAACGCACTTCTTCCACCTGGGTCAGCAAAATCATCA
>Ga0129336_10001408_pt1 | contig 14567 bp, 21 predicted proteins | sample CPB6_02_DNA_FD_96878 | JGI IMG/M metagenome (GOLD analysis project Ga0129336, IMG submission 96878) | Freshwater to marine salinity gradient microbial communities from Chesapeake Bay, USA - CPBay_Sum_0.6_0.2_DNA | ecosystem: Environmental > Aquatic > Marine > Coastal | place: USA: Chesapeake...
AGTAGTATCCACCATCAGCAGGTCGTTCCCAAATAGTTTCACTAACTTCGCGCCAGCTCTTGCCAATCAAATGACGCTTGGCCGGACGTATTACAGCCAAGAACATGGCCAGTCTCGGAATTGAGTTTACAGCTTCGGGCATCTTGATCAATGTATCATAATGTGCGCCTATATGAATAAGTTGCGCACAAAATTCTGGATCATACAATCTATCCCACTCGGGTTCCTGTTGCATTAACTGTTGTAGATGTTGTTCAGATCTGATCTGTTGATATAACCCAACATTAAGAATGTCAATCTTGATGTAGCCTAGTTCCTCAGCTGCTTGATAATCTAAACTTGAATTGCCTGTAAAAGGATCACACGGTATATTGGTAAAGTACACACCGGTGTTGTGTCGTGCAATTTTGTCATCTCGAATAATACTTGCAACGGTATGTTTGATCACAGCAAGTGCTTGATCTCTGTTGGCTACATCAATATCAATATCACTTGTAAATTTCATAGTCCTGCTGCTCCAAGTATGTGCTTGCACCACTCTACATCGGCCACGTAATCCTTGAACTTACGATTCCAGTAATCAGGATCAATCCAAGGAAGAACAATGGCCAAATGCTCTGCAGAAATAGACTCAAGAAACTCAATGCCACTATCGCAGTTATATACAATCCAAGGACTAACGCGACCAGTGGTAATATGATAACAAATCCTATTATGATTGCCGTACTTAAAATAATGGCTGTAACTAGCAAGCCCACTATCTCCATTTGCGTATTCCTCCATTTGTTTGAGGCCGCGTTCGAGTGCGTCCTGCACTGCTTCTCGCCTGATATATTCGTGTAGCCATTCTTCGTAAAACTTGTCCTTGCACCAATGGTCTAATTTTTTATTGTTCTTCAGTAACCAAGCTGTATAGCTGTTGCTGTTAATACAGCGAATAGCAACCAAGTGTCTACCGAACCGAACAAAAGCATTGTAATACGGACTTGCAACGAAATCCATGTAGCTTTTAAGCTGTGCGCTACCTTGTGTGGTTTCATAGAATTGTAGATACGCTCTAAGTCCAAATTGAACTCCTGTTTCGGTTTCCTGTTGCCAACGACGCTTTGGCTCACACAAATGAGCTGTGAGTGTGCTTTCTTTTCGAAAGTCGCGCTCACAATATTTACACTTAAAGTTCAGACTTGATTCGCTTGTCATCCCATCCGTGTTCTTTGGCAAGTTGTTTAAGATCTGCTGTGTCGTTGATTTTTGCAAGTAATTCTAGTTCATCCTCACTGCGAGCAGGATATATCTGTCTTAAAAATTTTACTGCTTTATTATTTGAGCCTTCGCGTTTTTTCTGTTTTATCCAATCGTGTCTGAATGTACCTAAACCTGGACTCACAGTTGTGGCAGACAACCACTGCAATTCAGGATGTTGGGACAAATCAAAAAAATGTTTGTTTAAATTTTCATTACAACTCAAAAGATAGTATTGCTGTAGTTCGGCGCTGCCCTGTACACTACTGCCCCAACGAATCATTAGATAATTGCTAAACTTTTTTCTTTCTTCTTCGGTCAAGTCATTGTAAAAGTTGCGATCCTTGTTATCAAAGGCTCGCATTTCATTGGCTATATTAAGTTTATCTGTCATACTGGATGATGTGGTATAGTGTCATCTTGTTTACTGAGTGTATAGATAAGTTTAACACGATCTATGGCATCTTGTAAAGCAGGATTTGTTTTTGCAGCACGATGGATTTCACCCCAAAGTTTTGAATCCATTATATGGTCGTGTAACGGTCTACCGTCACTAGTTCTAGGATCGTAATCTCTACCTATTTCAAATCGTTGATCTGGGGGGTCACCTATTCGCCTTGCATACACTACACCATCGGCTCGTTCGTATATGTAAGGAGCGCCGGGTTCTAATCTACCAACATTTTCCATAATCGACTACCTCACTTTGTCGGGATATATCTTTAACAAAATAGGCACACAATGGTTGTTGTACACCTGTTTCTAACGGCACTGCCAATAACTGTCCTGGTTTCAATTTAGGGAAATACCATTTTACGTCTTGATATATGTCAATGATTTCTATTTTAGCAAATTCAGGTTTAAAACTACTGATAGGATTGAAACAAAAAACACTAAACCCTCTATCATTGATACTGGTAAGTGGTACCACTTCCAAATCGCCAAGATCTGGTTCCCCAATCAATACGTGCCAATCCACTGGCATTTTAATTACGTTGTCGCCTATTCTGAGTACTAACGCAGGACTATTAAAACTTTCTAAAAAGATAAGTGGTATGTAAAAGTAATCCGGCGTCCTCGGATCGCTGTTATCTAATACTGCGAATCGTAAATCCTCAACTTCGTCGGGAATTTCGTTTAGCTCGTAGGCTATGTTATCTAATGTTAGTATTCTCATTGTTGTGATAGTAAAAATGCTGCTCGTTCTTGTGTTGTAAAGTCTGTATGAAACGAATAAGGTTCATTAGGATGTTCTTGAGCATAGGTATAAAGACAAAAATTTTTCGACAATACTTCATATTTTATTTGATGCTCCTGCAATTGTCTACACCAGTAGCCTAAAGCCCACATATCTGTTGTGTGTTTAAGAACACTATCGTACATATCTACAAAGTATCTCTTTACTGTTTGTCGTCTTAATGGCTCAATACAATATTTGTCTTTTATATCCAATTCTTCCCCAATCAGAGTAGGAATGGTATCGCTTATATAATCACCGTTACGAAAATTTTGTAAACTCAACCCATTTAATATGTTGTTGGTCATTCGTAATTCTGTTCTAGCACTGTCAGTGGTACCTATTATTACACGGTGCGCTCCAAGATTAATCGCCTCTTCAATTTGTAAACAAATATCTATGTTGCTACAACCTGGTCTGGCCAAACTTAATGCTCCCATTATTTGACTAAAGTGTCTATTAGGAGCTCTAGAGTCTGGTGCCATAAAGCTGTCACCGCATATTACTATCATATTGCCATTTCATTAAAAACATTGTTAGTTCTGCTTCGTTACGAAAACTAATTTGTTTAAAGTTTACCTGTTTACCACATCCGGTTTCTCTACACCATTGGGCCATGTCTTTTATTCTAGGGCTATCGATTTGTACCCATTTAACTCCATTACCTCGGTCTTCAATTCTAAATGTCATTGCCATTCAGCCTTTTCAACAGTGAATGGATAGTTGGCTTCTCGATAAAAAGCTTTGCGTTTTGTTAGGTGTCGTTTGGCAAACTTACAAGTTGAAGTTATGTCCCAGATCTGAACAAAGTCTTTGTCCTCTGCACGACGTATTCCACGCCCGATACTTTGTATAACACGCACAAAAGATTTGCCAGGCTCAAGTAAAACAAGATTAAAAATGCGGGGAATATTGATACCAACAGCAGCAACGCCGTAGGTAGCGATAATGATTTTGTCTGACGCCTCTGCCACTTCGTCATAATGTTCTTTGCGCTCTCCGGCTTTAGTTGCTCCGCTTACAAACACGCTACCTGGTAGTCGTTCAGCTAAGGATTTACCTGCACTTATTCGATCTACTAATATAAGTGTATTGCCCGAATCAACAATAGTACTTATCAATTGAGCAATATAGTCTAGTCTTTCTGCGGTTTCAATTAGATATTTCAATTCGCTTTGATAGTTGTTGTACTCTTGGTGATCCACTAATTGCACTACATTCACGTGACATTGTGCTAGATGCCCGGCTTCTTGTAACACACTGGCAGTTAGTTGTCCTACAACTGGCCCAAGCATACAGTTAATACTCTGTCTAGCATAGTCTTCTTTAGGAATAGTGCCTGTCAATCCCCAGCGTATGGGTACTTTTGCGAATGGTCCGCTTAACAGTGCTTTGAGTGCATCGGCCTTGGCTTGATGTGTTTCATCAACAATAACTGCAACTACGCCTTCCAAGAACTCGCTAATGGTAATATCGGCTTCGGCATTTTTAGTATTCTTCAATAGATTGTTTAGGCTTTGCCAGGTACATATGGTATGTGTCCTATTATATTCTTTTCTATCACCAAAATACACACCTGTGTCCAATTGCATATTAACAAAGTCTTCTTCGGTTTGGGTGACCAAGCTTTTGTTAGGAACAATTACAATACTGCGACCGTATGCGCTAACACCGTCGGCTAGCGCCGCAGTAATTACTGTTTTACCTGCGCCTGTGGCCACTTCTTGTACACATTGCGGATTAGAAAAAAATCTGTTGATAATTTCAGGTTGATAATCACGCATGACCATAGGTTCTCCGGCTTTGGGATGACCTTTTGGCCAATTAATATGGCTATAGGTATTTTCATCAACTAGAGAAAAATTAAATGTAGTACGATACTCTCTAGTGTCTTCAATTTCAACATCATAACCTTGCTCATCCAAATAAGGCAGTATCTCGGGTAGCAAGTTGATATAAGTGGTACCACCAAGGTTAAAGAATGGAACTTTGCCGTCCCACCGACCAAGTCGCACACTGGGTTGGTAGCGAGCCCCGGGTATTTCGTATTTGTATCGTTTAACTAAAGCTGTTCTTGTGCCAAGCTCAAGTCCTTCAATTTTTACATTGACTTCGTCTCGAATTATTAGTTTAGCTTGCATCATATGTTGTAATAACTGTAACACTAATTATACAAAAAATAAACTGATAATGCAAGATATAAATATTAATTCATAACCAATCAATAAGATGGATTCATATCAAGATTCTTGTGGCCGAATAGATAATTTTTTTACTACTGAACAATTACATCATATTGTAAGTGTATTTAAAAAATTAGAGCCAGTTGATGGCTCAAACAATGACTGTTTTGGAATAGATAAAAAACATAAAGCATATCTTTGGTTTAACAAGGTTGTCCTTAGTTCCATAGCAAACAAATTTAATCCAAATATAAAATTAATTTTTGCCATGTTGTTGGATTGTGTTGAACCATTTGATATACATAATGATCTTAAAGAAATTCCAGAATCCGGAGGCAAACATTTTTTGAGTTTTCTAATTCCTTATTCTGTAAATGACGATGTTAATCTTTGCAGTAAAGCATCAACATTGATTTTTAACGAACACACTACAGCCGAACACGAGCTAGAAAACAATGTAAGTGATTTATACGAAAATACAATCAGCCATGTTACTAAAGAAAAAACACTCAAAATTACTTTGAAAGAAAATTTAACGTGGAATCTTGGTAGTTTGTGTTGGTGGGATAGTAAATTATTACACGTAAGCAACAACTTTCTCAAAGATGGTTATAAATCTAAACAAGCTATTATAATACACACCTATGTTCTCTAAAGAAGATCTAATAACTGATGCTCTGCCGCCAATATACGATAGCAAATTATCTTATATTAAAGAATTATGTGCCAATTCAAATTACAAACTGAACAATAATATCTATGAGTCATACAAGGAGACAGCAAAACACTATTTTGCATCTTCAAAAAGAAACAATTTAATTGGATTAGACCAGTTCGAATTTGTTGATGCTACGATTGGATGCACACACTACATTGATAATTTAATTCAAACATACAGCATATCAGGGTTACAAATCTTCGAACACGACTACAAATATTATCAAAGGTTGGATCCTTTTTTGAAGTTTGCCAAGATTGGACAGCTAGAAAAAAACAAACCAATCTTAATTGCAGCACCTTTTCCAGGATATCTAAATTTACATATTGACTGGCAACAGATATTAGATGAATGTAGTAAAAAACAAATTGACATTCACATTGATGGCTGTTGGATGGGCGCCGCAACTGACATCACTTTAGATCTTAATCATACTTCAATTAAAAGTATATGTTTTAGTTTGAGTAAGTGTTTAGGTATGAGCTGGAACAGAGTTGGTATGCGATTTTGTAAACAATCATATAATGATAGTATAAGCATACAAAATAAATTCAATATGATACCTGAATTCCTGCTTCATAATGCTATGGTTGCCATGGACACCTTGCCTATAGATTATCTTTGGGATACTTATGAATCAAAGTATAATAATATATGTAAGCACTTGTTACTTCGTCCAAGCAAAATTATCTATGCTGCACACAGTATAGACAGAAAAAAATTATACGGACTTAAAAAACTCATCGAGCAAGGGTAATTCTCTTTCATACCATTGATCATATTGCAATTCAGCCAGTTCAATATCAAAAGTAAAAAAAGTTGCCAACTCGTCTATAAATTTTTTCTTATCATAGATATAATTTAAATTTATCAAATTTGAAGACGGTACGTCAGGATTGGGTATATAAGTTTGATATTTTTTTATTAGTAATTCATGGGTTTTGAGTTCAGGCAAAGAGTCGATATAAGTTGTAAAAGAGGTGTCATAATATGCCTTCAACACCAGCTTTAAATCAACATTAGCATTTAATTTAAGAAGCCTAGTCACACTAAAAGCACAAATATCTTTGTCAGTGCAGACCAATTGATAATTATCGAAACCCCATTTTAATGGGAAAGAGGCACAGCCAGTTATAGTTTTAATTGGAATCTTTAAAATAAAATTTTTAAATTTTTCATCCGATGCACTGTAGTTTGTTTTGAGTTTTGTCTGCACCCAAGCCGGCAAGTGTATGCCATTGTTGATAATAGAGAAGACCAAATCACCATATTGGCCGCCTTGGTAATAAATGTAAGAATTCATTTGATGTATTTTTTGTTGTTGTTGTATACTTCTGTGGCAAAGTAAACAACTTTTTCTGCCTGTTGAATCAACATAGACTTTTCTCCACCATGCATCATTCCTTGTCCACTGATCAGTAACGGAATAGGTTGTGTCCAGCTGGTATGAAATTTGTGAAAGTATATTACTTTCTTTCCTACAGTGATAGGTTCTTTTTTAAGAGCTGTTGCTCGATATACATCGTCTGGCTCAAAATATTGCTCGACAAAATTATTTAACAAGCGACCACTCAGATCCGGTTCATACACATAGATTGGGAACCTGCCTGTTAACTCTGCATATTTAATCAAGTCTTTGAATACTGTTTCATCACTAGTAGGCGCAAATTTGGTTTCTTGTGCTGTCATTAAATTGGTCACACGCGGACCGTATTTTACTTCAAGGTCTAACGTAAACAGTTCGTCCACGGTATATCCATACACAGGAGCCATATCAACCAACAGATCTGAATTGCTGTTGTCAAATCCGCACCAGTTGTTTACAGCTTCAGTTAAAGAACGAGCTGCATTGGTAATAGTCAAACCGCTGACAGTCTTTACTAATTTAATCTCGTAGGGCTGGGATTCGCAGGCTTCCACTGCATCAATATACTGTTTGAAATCACTAGCAATTTCAAATTGGTGATTCTGGGCAAACCCGTTGGCTGCTACCACATTGGTTTCGGTAATGGCCAAACTCCAACTACGATTGGCAGCATCAAACTGCCAACGACCCTGACTGATCTTGCTCAAGTCTCTCAGGTCATTGATTAGTGTAGTATCATAAGGAAACTTTAGAACAATACTATTGTCTTCTATTTGCAAAAGTCTACGGCGATCAATCTGCCTGATACCTAGTCTAAAAGTCGGCGATTCAACTGGACCAACATCTATGTCTAATTTTTCCAGTTGTTTTCGATACTTGAGTACGAGCTTGACAGCTAGTTCAGCCTGTCTATCTGTTAACGGACGTCCACTTTGAGTGGCTTGACTCATACTGCTAAGAATTTGCACATCATACCGAGCCAGGCTTACTATAGGCGGGGTGCTGCTGAACAGATCGTATATGCGACCGGTTTCCGGATTACGATCACCATTAATTACTTCAATGTAGTCTTCGACCGACGAGAATCTTTTCATTGTACAAGTATACTACTTATTAAAAAAGAAGTCAAAAAAAAGCCCCACCTAAGCAGGGCAAAGTCCGGAAGTAAAAGGAGCTATCAAAAACTCCCGGATAGTCTGCTTACGCAGATTTCATACAAGTCGACTGAGCCAGAGCCTGCCACTTGGTAGGGAAGCTCTTGTACAGCTGACCAATCTTGATTGCCATACGCAAGCTCATTTCACGCAAGCGATTCTTGTTGGCATCCATAAACCCAATGATCTCATCCTGTGCAATCTCGCTAAGTTCGAGATCCGCAAACAGTTCACCGCTACGAGCAATTTGCTTGATACGCAGCACCTTGTCACGCATTGTGTCAAGTGTAAGATCCAAGTAGTGGCAGCGACTCTGCAGAGCATCCAAGTGATCACGCAGTTTTTGGCTCTTCATTTTGTCAAACTTCAAGTTGGTAATAAAGATTACACTACCCTTGAACTCGAAGCTGTCTGGTATGCCTTCTGAGCGTAGGATACGACTGTCACTCAACCACGAAATCTTACGCTTCTTACCCGAGTCTAACGCACCCTTCAGCAAGTTAAGGCACACATCGTCCAACAGAATGCTGTCGCAGTCATCAAACACAATAACGCAGTTTGGATCCGAATACTTGTACAAGGCTTGATACAAACCAATAGCAGTAGCTGAACCTTTGACTACTTCGGCTCTGAGTCTACGACCCGCAATCTGATCCAGTAAGGTAGCCTTTTCAATCTCAAGCTCAACACCAAAGCTCTTGCCCACACCCGGAGGACCTGACACAATCATTGCACGAATGTCACCGGCTGTAGCAGCCTTGGTCATTTCTGTAAGTATTTCAAAACGCTCGGCAATCTCAGCCATACGCTCTTCGTCGGTCTTGCTGTCATTGACAACCGCCGCGACATCCGCATCCATATCAACAACTTGGCCGTCAAACTCATCGGCACCCACAAATTCGTAATCGCTCATAGCATTTACTTTGACACGGATATCTTCTGGGAAGCCAGGGAATTGGCCACCGTTCTTGACTGTAACATAACCGCCTTTGGCACCTGCCTTGTACTGTTCTACAAGTTGGAACACACGGTTGGATACATCGGTAGTGCGATACGCACCAGATTTGATTCGTACAAAACTCATAACGGCTCCTTTACGGTTTAAAGTTATATTGTTATTATTCATGTATTATAGCAAACTACAGAATTGTAGTCAACTGGTTTAGGCTGTAAAATCATAAACAAAGCAATCAGCGAATCGGCTGGGTTGCACTTTGAAATCAAATTCCTTACATAAAACTGAAAATACTCTGCGAGCTGTGGATTCTTTTGTACCTTCAAGAAACAAAGAACCTTCAAAGAATTCAGCACGACCTTCGCTTAACACGGGAGTTATAAGTTCAATAACCCTAGTTTCGAATTGCATCTTGTGCTCCTTGTTAGTTACTATACCAATATTGTAGCAAAATGGGTCTTTTTGGTCTACCTCGATTAGAACCCTTCTGGATAGTATTTGTCAACAAGGGCTCGATTGGCTTTTACAATCCAATGCCGAGCAGATAACTTATCCATTACATCGAATGCAACATTTTCTGCATAAAAATCAAATTGGCGTACATTTTTTTGTGTTGTAAGTTTGGCAATCACCGCGTCAAACTTTTCACGAACAACTGGATCCGCAATAGTACGAGCTATTGCATCTTTTTTAACAACTCCAACTCCTCGCCATTCAGAAGCGGTAAACATACCATCTTGTGACTTCCACATTTCACGGCACACTGATTCAAACTTTGGAAGACGCACATTAACTGTTACGGTTTGTGTAATACGCATTTTTGGCTCCTTGTTAATTACTATACCAATATTATAACAAAATGGGCCATTTGAGTCAACGGTTGTTACAATTGCAACAAAAGTTGTTGTTTTTGCAACTGTTGCAAAGATAGCAACAGTTGTTAATCTTTTAAGGCGTGCCACATTTCTGGATCTGCGCCCAAGTAAATGCGGTATAACAATTTATTACGCCATACACTAAAAGTGTTGATACGATTTTCAAACCAAATAAGCAGGTCATCTCTAAACCAAAGCGGATTCAGCAAAAAGATCACTAGTACAACAAAGATAGGCGGAAACAACACAGCTAGTATGGTCCAATGTGTGATACGCATACGCCACCAACGGCCGCCCTCGGGTGTCATTGTAACGGTTTGTTTTTTCATACTGTATTATACAATGATCCAGTTATTAGAGCAAGACAGTATGACGCCAATATTCGCTGGCCGCTGCCACACCACTACCGGGTCGAACAGCCACACCACAATCCAACATGGCCATTTCGGCTCCGGCAATAGCAGCCATTAGGTGTACTTCATTCATATCACCCAAATGACCAATACGGAACAACTTTCCAGCAACCTTTGATAGTCCAGCACCTAATGACAAGTTATATCTAGTATAGGCTCTGCGGATAACATCTGCACCATTGACTCCTTCGGGTACCATAATAGCACTTACAGTATCCGAATACCATTTGGGATCTTGGGCGCACAATTCTAGTCCCCATCCCTGTTGCACTGCGGCTCTAACACCGCCGGCTAGATAATGATGACGACGAATAATGTTATCCAGGCCTTCTTCCTCAATCATTTTTAACGATTCAATCAAACCGTACAACAAACTGAGTGCCGGGGTGTAAGGATAGTATCCTGTGGCATTACTATTAAGCATATCGTTTAAATCAAAATATGCTCGTTTCAATTTTGCAGTGTGGCGCAGTTCTAATGCCTTTGCGCTGGCACATAAAATGCCCAACCCGGCAGGCAGCATAAGACCTTTTTGTGATCCTGATACTGCCATATCAATACCCCATTCATCGAACCTAAGGTCAATTGACGCCAGACTACTTACGCAGTCTACAAATAATAGAGCAGGGTGGTTGGTGCTATCCAATACAGCTCTAACCGCAGCCACATCCGATGTGACACCAGTGGCAGTTTCATTATGGCATACTAGTACAGCCTTGTAGGCGTGTGCCGTGTCTGCTGCAAGTCGTTGTTGATATGTGTCAACAGGAACACCAGTGCCCCATTCACAATCTACTACATCTACTTCTAAACCTAATCGGGTACACATTTCAATCCATAGGTGACTGAACTGCCCAAACCTTGCGGCTAGTACTCGGTCTCCCGGGCTTAGTGTGTTAGTAACGGCTGCTTCCCAACAGCCGGTGCCTGAACTGGGAAAAACAAAAGGTGTTCCGCTTTGGGTGCGAAACACCCGTTTTAGTCCACTGGTTATTTGATGTGTAATATTGGGGAAGTCAGGGCTTCTATGGTCCTCCATTGATACCACCATAGCCCGTTGTACTCTATCTGGAACGTTGGTAGGTCCAGGTACAAATAAAAAATTCCGTCCAGCCATATTGCCTCCTTGAATGGACTGGACTCAGTCCAGCTCTAGTCAATATATAGCATAAGACAGTAGATGTCAAACTTTTTTATGTTAACCAAATACGGTTGCTATTTTCCTAACTTTCTTACAAATTGCCAAATTGGGGGATTTTTTTGTCTTGTGCCTGGGTCGCCGCCCACTGTAAGTCTAAGTTCAGGACTGACACCTTGACTGGCCTGACTAACAAACAAGGCTATTTGCCTGTCTCTAGTGCGGATTAGACACAGTCCCGCGTCGTTGCAGGCCATATATACGGGTATTCCGCACTCGTCCAATCCTGAGATAAGCATACCATATTTATAGCCTGGTCAATTTGGCCAGTGGGTACGCCGTTTTGTTCGTAGCCTTCTTGAACCATTTCAAGATAGCCTCGGCCGGGCTCTTGAATGTAGGTTTGATCCGTCATTTGGTATGTGAGTGCATACACAAAATGATCGCCTAGGTTAACACGCACACGGAATCTTGTATAGTAATAAGGATAGCCTTCCAGCCGGTCTAGTGCTTTTAGGTCGGCTCGTGTAATATCCCAGAGCACTCCATAACAAATACTGCCGGGAGATTTTGCTATATCTGCGTGGGTACGGAATACAAATTCATAATTATCAATCCAGGCGGCGCCTAGACTCACCGCCGTTGGACAGCGGCGTTCCATTTCTGCTAGATTAGTGTTCATTCCATAGGCAAAATATTTCATAGTCTGTTATTATATACACTGTAATCTTTATTGTCAAATGGCCAAAGTTTGTTGCAATTTTGTTAAGTCAGCACAAGTGTATTTTTGATAACTATGAACCAAGTGTTGAGGAAAAGGAATTTCCTCAATCAGCGCACCATACTGGTTAGCTATGCCTTGGGCTACTTCTCTAAATGAACGTGTAGTGCCTGTCCCCACGTTCCATATGCCGTTCTCGTTAATGTCTTGATTAATAAATTGGAATTGCACTCCTAACACTTGTTCAACTGGAACAAAATCTCTGTGGAAATTTTCACTATTTTCAAATACTTTTATAATTCCAGTGGATTGAGCTTGAATAGTGAACTGATAGTATGGACTAGCCTGCGTTCCTTTATGCATTTCGTTCGCACCATATACATTAAAATACCTAAATCCTTGGCACCGAATATTACCCGGATTCTGTTTAACATAGTGTTCGAAGAGATATTTGCTCCACGCATACGGACTCCGCGGATCAACGGGCGCGGTTTCTCTAAAATCTGTACCAAGGCCATACACGCTCGCACTGCTACTCCATTGAAGATTGACATCGTGTTTTTTACATTCCTCATAAAGCCACACACTGAAATCATAGTTTTGCCGCATTACCCGATCTACGTCGCGTTCGGTGGTGCTGCTAATGGCTCCAAAATGAAATACCCAATCTAGGCCTTGTATACGTGGTAGTGTGCGCTCTTCCCACTCGTAGGTATAAATGTCGTGAGCATTCATTTTTTTCCAAAAACTCACGGCGTGGCTACCAATGAAGCCTCTACTTCCGGTTATTAATATTTTCAATTATTTTACTCGTAGAATAATTTTTCACTAGATCATAATACTTGATTTCATCACAGTATTGTTGACCAGTGATTGGTTTGCCTCTGTAATCACTGCCTTTTACCATTAAATGAGGTTTGTAAATCTTACAGATATGTTCAAGTTCTTGTTGTGTATCAAAAATCCAAACAGCATTGACTGCCTTTAAATTTTCAAGTTGCAGTTTTCTGTCCTCTTGATTGTTAACGGGTCGACTTTTGCCTTTTAATTCTTTAACTTGGCGATCACTATCAATTGCCACCAACAGGTAAGTTCCTTGACTCTTGGCAAAGTTGAGCATTTCAATATGCCCACGATGCAGGATATCAAATGTACCGTTAACTATTACTCTTCTGGCTATCCCCGGGCTGTACACGATAATTGTCCTCTACTGAGTCTGGTGTTGAAACTTCTACTACTGTACCTTGTTCTACACAAATCAACTGATGTGGCATACACGGCGGATTGTGCCAGGTATCTCCTTGATTTAGTTCTTTTTCATGTTGTTCGGCTGTTTTGGTATCGATATACTTTACTACAAATTTGCCATTTAGCACATACCAAGTCTCATCTTTTTCTCGATGAAAGTGCATACTAAATCGTGCACCTTGATTGAAGCTCATCATTTTGCCACAATATTTGTCATTGGTGGCCCATATCAATTCGTTACCCCAACCTTTTGAAACATAACCTTCTAGTCTTGTCATATTTGTTCTATTTCCGCTAATGAAGGACTATACACACCAATATGTTGAATAGTCACGCTGGCTGCTCGAGTAGCAAACTTTATGGCAGCTAGTATATCCAAAGATAAAACGTAGTTGTATGCGAGAGCAGACAAAAAAGTATCACCTGCCCCGCATACATCAAACGCCTCTACTTGTGGAGTAGAAAACTTGTGTTCTTTATATCGTACACCATCCCGACCGAGGGTAACAATAAGGTCAGTAGGATATGTTTTAGCCGCTTCAAATTCCACTTGATTGATTTTAACGAAACATCCTTCGAAGCGGGCCAAGTCGCTTTTCTTTGTATCAACAAATATTGGACCCGAATAATTCTTGCGAAGTGTTTCGATAGTCTCATATTCAATTGATCCTTTGTTGTAATCGCTAACTATAATAGCATTATACTTGTGTATGTTGGTATAGTCAATTTTTACGGCTTTGCTGGGAATGTCTTGATCTATCCTGACAAGATGTTGACCAGTCTTGCTATCAATCACTCTAGTCTTGATACAGGTTTTTACACCGTGTACAAATTCTACTTCTACTCCTAGTTTTAGCAGATTGTCTTCGACATTTGCAGCCATACCTGGCTTGGTCACTGTATGTGTGTAATTTAACACAGGTACAGGTGCTTCAGGACTGATTCTGGTCACTGTTCCAAATTGATATTGATCAATACCGTTATCACCTAGTAGTAAAATTTTCATGCTACTATTTTACTATACAATTGAGGATTTTCAAAAAAATCCATTATGCTTTCGTTGAATCTAAGGCTTGCGACAATCCTGGTGTTGTTGTGTTTTTTATCAACACCATGAGGTATACAGGCATTGACCCAATTTGCAGTTTCATAGCTGCACCTTCCTATTTCTACTACGTTTTCATCTTCGTATCTGACCGCGCCAGACCCGTCGGCAATTTTGCCATCGAACATATAGTATTCACCAAACGGCATATTGCTTTCTGTGACACTTTCGGGAGCATACCAAACTGTCCAAGAATTTTCGCAATTTAACAC
>Ga0129336_10001409_pt1 | contig 14552 bp, 13 predicted proteins | sample CPB6_02_DNA_FD_96878 | JGI IMG/M metagenome (GOLD analysis project Ga0129336, IMG submission 96878) | Freshwater to marine salinity gradient microbial communities from Chesapeake Bay, USA - CPBay_Sum_0.6_0.2_DNA | ecosystem: Environmental > Aquatic > Marine > Coastal | place: USA: Chesapeake...
CACCCGCGCCCGCGAGCGGCTGCACCTCGTCGAGGGACTCTTGGTCGCGATCATCGACATCGACGAGGTCATCCAGCTCATCCGGGAGTCCGACGATGCGGCCAAGGCTCGCGAGCGCCTCATGACGGTGTTCGACCTCTCACTGGAGCAGGCCAACTACATCCTCGACATGCCGCTGCGGCGGTTGACGAAGTTCTCACGGATCGAGCTGGAAGCGGAGCAGGACGAGCTGCGCAGAACCATCGACGAGCTGACCCGCATCCTGGGCGACCCGGCCGAACTGCGCGCCCAGGTGTCGCGGGAGATCGGTGAGGCCGCCCAGGCGCATGCCACGCCGCGGCGCACCCTGCTGATGGAGGGATCGGCCCCGGTGAGCGCCGCAGTGCCGCTCGAGGTCGACGACGGGCCCTGCCTGGTATTGATGTCGAGCACGGGCCTGCTCGCCCGGATGCCGGAGCCGAGCGGCAGCGCCCTGCCCACGATGGACTCGCGGTCCTCGCACGATGTCGTCGTCAGCGTGGTGCCAGCCACCACCAAGGGCGAGATCGGCCTGGTGACGTCCGCCGGACGCATCCACCGGCTCGCCGTTCTCGACCTGCCCGGCCTGCCTGCGGTCGCCGGCACACCCAGCCTGTCGGGCGGCGCGCCGCTGGGGGCGTTCGTCGACCTGCCCTCGGGCGAGCGCCCGCTGTGCCTCACGACGCTCGACGAGGCGGGTGCCCTCGCCCTCGGCACAGCGCAGGGGACCGTCAAGCGGGTCGTGCCCGAGACGCTGCAGAGCAAGTCGGCCTGGGAGGTCATCCGGCTGGACGACGGCGACGAGGTCGTGGGAGTCGCGCGCCTGCCCGAGGGTCTTGCCGAGACCGCCGACCTGGTCTTCATCACGTCCGATGCGCAGCTCCTGCGCATGCCCGCGGCCTCGGTGCGCCCCCAGGGCCGCTCGGCCGCCGGCATGGCCGGGATCCGACTGTCCCCCGGCGCAGCGGCCGTGGCATTCGCTGCCGTGCCGGCCGACGACCGCGCGCAGGTCGTGACCATCTCCGGCTCCTCCGCCGCCCTGCCCGGGACCGAGGCGGGCAGCGTCAAGGTCACGCCCCTGCTGGAGTATCCCCGCAAGGGCCGGGGCACCGCGGGGGTCCGGTGCCACCGGTTCCGGTCCGGTGAGGACCGCATCATCACTGCATGGGCCGGATCGGGGCCCGCACGTGCGGCGACGGCCTCCGGCGTCCCCGTCGCGCTGCCCGACCCCGACCCGCGTCGGGACAGTGCCGGAACGGGCGGCACCGCACCTATCGATGCCGTGGCGGGGACATGGTGACCGAGCCCTGCTCACTGCTCTCCGCGGAGATCGGCGAACCGCTGGCCGGGACCGCGCCGCACGCCCTCACCTGGGTTGCGGTGGAGCATCCCGGGCCATGGGGACGCGATGCAATCGCGGAAAGCGTCCTGCCCGATGCGACCCGCGCACTGCTGCTCGCGTTCAAGGCCGCAGGCGTGCAGGTCGTGCTCATGCGCCGGCCGGGGCGCCGCGAGGCCGCCCACGGCACCGTCGTGCTGGTGGCGCGCACCGCCCCGGGCGGGGCCTACACACGACGCGCGGTGGTGCCGGACCTGGCCGACCTCGGCGACCTGGCACGTGTCGACCCGGCGGACCTTGCCGCCGGTCGGCTGCCCGCGCTCGAGCAGGGCACCCGGGAGCCGGTCCTGCTCGTCTGCACGCATGGTCGACGGGACGCCTGCTGCGCCCGGCTCGGACGGGGCCTGCTGGACACGCTGGCCGCCCTCGCCACACCCGAGCAGTCCGCCCGGATCTGGGAGTGCAGCCACCTCGGCGGCCACCGCTTCGCCCCGGTGACCCTGAGCCTGCCGAGCGGCATGGTGCATGGTCGCGTGACGGTCGATGAGGCGGCCGCGCTGCTCGATCGGCTCGACTCCGATCGCGTGATCGTCGACCGGTTGCGTGGCCGGACCGCACTGCCCGCACCGATGCAGGCCGCCGAGATCGCCGTCCGTCAGGCGCTGGTCGAGGACCGTGCCGACGTCCTCGACGTGCTCGCCGTCGTCAACGGCCGCGCCGTGCCCGTCGACGCAGGGTGGGCGGTGCCGACCGTGGAGTCAGAGCTGGAGGTCCGGCATGCGGACGGCCGCGCGTGGCGGGTGCCCGTGCGACCGGTGACCGGTCAGCAGAGGCGGCCCGAGTCCTGCGGAGCGGAGCCGACGCCGGTGCATCGCTGGGAGACCGGAACACCCGCCGCCGCCGCGCACTGGCACTAGCCGCCGGGTCAGCCTTGCGCGATCTCCAGCATGCGGTCACGCTCGTGGATCGTCGTCCGCTCGCGTCCGGACTGCTGGCCCAGTGCCTGCTCGGCAGCATCGATGGCGTCCCACCCCGAGGTCGTGACGACGTCCACGCCGCGTGATGCCAGCAGATCCTCGATGGGCTCGGGCGATGCGGGGGCCGGCAGCACCCCGGCCCGCGCGTCGGCCAGGAGCGACTCGACCGTGCCGACCGCGTCCTTCTTGTTGGTTCCGATGATCCCGGTCGGGCCGCGCTTGATCCAGCCAGCCACGTACATGCCGCGCACCGGGGAGTCCCCGTCGACGACCCGACCGTCGACGTGGGGGATCACGTTGCGGCGCTCGTCGAACGGCAGGCCCTCCAGCGGCGTGCCGCGGTATCCCACCGACCGGACGACCAGGTCCGCCGCGATCTCCTCCATCTGGCCCGTGCCCTCCACGCCGCCATCCGGTGTCAGTCGCGTGCGCTCGACGACGACGCTGCGAACCCGGTCATCGCCGAGCAGTTCGACCGGTCGGCTCAGGAACCGCACATGGATGCGCCGGCCCCGTCCCGTATTCGGTCGGTCCGCCCATCCGCGGATCACGTCGACGTTCCTGCCCACCGCGCGATCCTCGGCAGCGAGTGCGGCGCTGGGCTCGTCCAGTTCGATCTCGTCGGGGTGGACGATCACGTCGGCGTCGATCAGCTCGCCGAGCTCCTTGAGCTCCTTGGTCGTGAAGGTCGCCTGGGCCGGACCCCGCCTGCCGAGCAGGTGCACGTCCGTGATCGACGAGGCCGCCAGGGTGTCCAGCACGTGCTGGGGCATGTCTGTGTGGTCGAGCTCGCCGACCGTCTTGGCCAGCACGCGGGTGACGTCCACGGCGACATTGCCGACACCCACGACCACTGCGGACGTGGCCGTGGGGAGCAGCCGCTCGAAGAGCTCACGGTCAGCGTCGGGATGGCCGCAGTACCACGCGACGAAGTCCGTGGCCGCGACGCTCCCGTCGAGGTCCTCACCGGGGATGCCCAGGCGCCGGTCGCGCGAGGCGCCGTAGGTGAGCACCACGGCGTCGTAGTGGGCGAGCAGTTCCGCCGTCGAGACGTCCTGGCCCACGACGACATTGCCGAGGAAGCGCACCCCGGGCTTGGCGAGCACCTTGTTCAGGGTGTCGCGGACCGAGCGGATGCTGAGGTGGTCCGGGGCGACGCCGTAGCGGACCAGCCCGAACGGGACCGGCAGCCGGTCGATGATGTCGACCTCGACGGGGATCTCGTCCTGCGACACGAGGGCATCGGCCGCGTACACGCCCGAGGGACCCGAACCGACGACGGCAACGCGCATGGCTACTCCTGTGAAAGGCCCAACAGCGACCGGGCCAACCTAAACCCTGGCCCGGGGTCCGTGGGATCCAGGTGCACGGGCACCAGCCCGACCGCCTCGGATCCGCGCAGGTTGACCGGCTGGTCGTCGACGAAGACGGTCGTCGTCGGATCGATGCCCATCCGCTCGACGATGAGCCGGTAGGCCGCCGGGTCGGGCTTGTAGACACCCTCGGTCCGGCCGTCCACGATCACGTCGAACTCCCGCAGGATCGTCATGCGCTCGAGCCACTCCCGATCGTGGAAGCTGGTCAGGTCATTGGTCAGCACCCCGACAGGGATGCCGGCGGCTCGGGCGTCGGCGATGAGCCGACGCGCGGCGGGCCGCACGAGCTCGTCTTCCGTCCCGGCGTACATCGGTGCGAAGAGTGCCGGCATCGTGGCGGGCTGTCCGGTCAGCGCGCTGAACTCCTCGGCACGCCGCGCCCAGTACTCGCGCTCGTTCATGCCCCCGGACTGGAAGGCCTGCCAGTCGGCGTCGGCCTCGGGATCGAAGGGACCGGTCCAGGCGAACTTGCCAGTGGCCAGCCCCAGGTTGCGCTCGCCCACATGGCGGAGCTCGAACGGGGTGAGGAGCACGGGCCCTCCGAAATCGAGGACCAGGGCCCTCGCCTCGCCCGCTCCCAGGGTCAGTGCTCCGCCTCGGTGATCGTGACCATGTCGAAGCGCACGACCTCGCCGAACCAGCTGCACTCCCCGCACCAGGTCATGAAGTGCCGGGCGTCGCCAGCCCAGTACTCCGTTGTGATGCCGCCGTCGGTGTCGAGGCCCTCACCGCACATGGGACAGAACCGCGGACGGTCGAGCAGGTGACGCTCGGCATCCCTGGCGAACCACGCGCTGGGCGGCGGGAGCCGGTGCGGGTCAGGCGGGAGCATCACGCTCACGCCTTCGCCTTGGCGCCCTCGCGGCGTGCCCAGGCGTCGGCGTGGAGGTCCAGCAGGGCCTGCTTGTTGGGGCTGTACCGCATGGAGCCCATCGTGATGAAGGCCTCGGCGAACTCCCGCTCGGCACCGAACTTGTCGCGCTCGCAGGGCAGCGGGATGATGTCGTGCTTCTCACGGACCGTGCCCAGGGGATCCTCGCCGGCTGCGACCTTCCTCATGTTCTCCTTGAACATCTTCCGCAGCATCGCCACGCCCGCGTCGGAGCGACCGAGATGCTCCTGCGTGCGATCGGTGATCGGGCCCTGCGAGACCCAGGCCATGATGTCCTGGCCCTCGATGTAGTCGGTGATGAAGCGGCCCTGCTCATCGCGCCACCGGTACTCGTAGACGACCGGACGGTCCTGCGGCTCCCAGACACCCGCCTCGGGTGCATGGTTGGAGTAGAAGAGCTTCCACGTGGTGGTGTCGTCGATGGGCACCCGGATCTGCATCTGGTCGATCCCCGCTCCGCCCACGCGCATGTAGAAGGGGAACACCAGCGGGTGACCGACCTTCCAGTCGTCGTTCTCCTCCGAGCCGCCCTCGAGCACACGCCTCTTGAGGATCCCCCACTCCATCTCCTCGAAGCCGGTGCGCAGGTGCTTCTTCTGGAAGGCCTTGGGTGCGTCGAACCCCTCCGTCTGCCCGAGGAACTCGAAGTAGTAGCCGTGCAGCCACTCGACGTGGTGCGGATCCACGGAGTTCTCCATGATCTGGAGCCAGTTGCAGGGCAGGGTCGCGTGGCCGACGTCCTTGACGCCGTCCATGACGAAGACGTCGAAGCGCGGCAGCTCCGGGGCGGGACTCGGCCCGACGTAGACCCAGACCATGCCGCCCATCACCTCGGCCTTGCCGACCTTCTGCTTCACGCGCGTGCGGAAGTTCTCGTTGTCCGCCTCGGCAGGCTGCTCGACGCAGTTGCCGTCGAAGTCCCACTTCCACCCGTGGTACCCGCAGCGGATGCCGTCCTCGTGAACGACGCCGTAGGTAAGGGAGGCATTGCGGTGCGGGCACGCCTCCGCCGCGATGCCGTAGCGACCGCCCTTGGGCGTCTTGAACAGCGTCCAGTTCTCCCCCAGCAGACGCACCGTCTTGGTCGGGACGGTGTCGAAGTCCTGCTCGAAGGCGATGGGGTACCAGTAGCGCCGCAGCAGCTCGCCCATGGGCGTTCCCGGTCCGACGCGGGTGAGCTCCTCGTTCTGTTCGACGGTCAGCATCGTGGTGTCCTCTCGTGGTGCGGTGGTGCATCGATCGGTGGTGAGTGCCGTGCAGGCTGTTGGATCCCTACGCGGTTCCGTCGGGCGGGCCCTGGTGCCTCCCGCCCGACGGAACCCATGGTGCAGTGCTCGGTGGTCAGACCAGCGTGACCACGCCGTTGGTGCCGTCGACGCGGATCCGGTCGCCCGTCTTGATCGTCGACGTGGCAAACCCGGTACCGGTGACAGCCGGGAGGCCGTACTCGCGGCAGACGATGGCGGCGTGGCTCATCATGCCGCCGGTGTCCGTGACGGTCGCCTGGATCTTGCCGAAGATGGGCGCCCACGACGGTGCCGTGAGGGGGGCGACCAGGATCTCGCCCTCCTGGACCTCGCTGATCTGGTCCGGGGAGAAGATGACCCGGGCCAGGCCCTCGACGACGCCCGGCGAGGCCGACATGCCGCGCAGCTCGCCGTCCTCGCCCGCTCCGCCGCCGAGCCAGGCGCTAACGCTGTCGGTGGTGATGCCCCACAGCATGACGGTGAACGGCTCGGTGATGACCTCCGGCGGCACGCCCATCGCCGGCGTCGGCTTCCACGCGGCGAGGGCCGAGTGGATCCTCCGGCGCCGCTCGATCTCCTGCGGCCAGTGGGAGGGACCGGCCGCGGGGGCCGGGGTCGCCCACGAGTGGAAGTAGTCGAACAGGGCGTCCTCCACCTCGGTGCGCTTGAGGAAGAAGATGTCGTTCGCCTCGGTCCAGAAGCCCTCCTTGACGAACAGCTCGCCCAGCTGGCGCATCTTCCGCCAGATCACCGAATGGCTCCAGTGCTCGACGTAGAAGTTGTGGTTCTCGACGTACGGGAACACCACGCGGGCCAGGCCCAGCTTGCCCTGGAATGCCTCGCGGTCCGCATCGCTGGGGAGCAGCTCGGCGTACTCGTTGACGATCCGGTCGCGCTCCGCCCGGATGGCCTCCATCGGCCGCGCGAGATCCTCGCCCTTCTGCAGCTTGCTGATGTAGTTGCTGATGAAGTCGAACGGGATCTCGACGTTCTCGATCCAGATCTTGTCGGAGTGGTAGAAGCCCGAGCCGGTCGAGAAGTTGAACCACGGCTCCGCGGACTCCTGGAACGAGGCGATCCAGGCGTTGCCCGCGTCGCTGCCCTTGAGGATCTGGCATGTGGCGTCCACATCGCCCGTGGCGAACGCCTCGGCAATTCCCGAGTCGAGGGCGAGGCGCGCAAGGCGCTTCAGCTCCTCGTCCGGACGGAACAGGTCGACCTCGACACCGGCGACCATCTTGGCGATCGCCAGGTCCGGGATGTTCGGCCAGGACTGCTTGCAGAAGCCGAAGAAGTCCAAGTAGGCCGCATAGCCGAGGTTGAGAAACTCGAAGTGGTACTGCCACAGCTTGAGCGCGAGGTCCAGGAGCTTGTGGTAGTCGGCCTGGATCTTCCAGCCGGATCCCAGGCCCGCACCCGACTTGACGATGCCGTCAGCGTCCTCGAGCTCGGGCAGCGGGTCGAAGTCGATGGTCTCGAGCTCCTTGACGAGATCGCGGATCTTCACCATCCACTTGTCGTACAGGTCGTTCCAGTTCATGAAGTAGAAGCCGGCACGATCCATGAAGTTCGCCACGCGGGCCTCGATGTCGGCCTCCGGGGCCGGAACAGGAGTGAGGTAGGCGTAGCCGTTCAGGATCCGGAAGTCGATGCCGTTGGCAGGCGGGACCTGCAGGTGCCGGGTGTTGTACTGCGAGAGCGATGTGATCGCGTACTCGAACAGCGTCGCGTCCCAGGGGCGCAGGGCCGTGGGCCAGTGGACGCCGTCCTGGAACCAGAACATGGAGTCCTCATATGCGCGTCGCCCCTCGGAGAACAGCGACGAATAGGTGTACAGCTGCTGCCAACCCTCGGCACCCTCGGGTGCCGCGATGTCGAAGGGGCTGGGGAACCGATCTGCCATGCGAACTCCCTTGAGTGTCGTGACTGGTGGTGGGTCGTACCGTGCTGGGGCTCGTGCTGTGCTAGCTCTTGCGACTGTTCAGCGGGTTCATGAGCGTGGAGACGATGCTGGACATCATGTCTGCTCCGGCTGCGGGAGACGGGGCTTCTGCCGACTTCTTGCTCCACACCGTCTCGGGCCGCGCCTGGAGCAGCACGATCGCGCTGTCCTGTCCGAGGTCGGCGTCGACGGCCCACTCGATGTCCTGCGGGCATCCGTAGTGCCGCTCGGCGGTGCGGGCCAGGCGCGCGATGGCCTTGATCTGGTCGTCGGTAAGGGATGCGGCGGATGCGCGCTCCCCCTCCAGTGGCCTCTTGACGACGCGATCACCGCCGTCGAGCGTGAACTCGACCTCCTTGGCGCAGACACGCCGCCGGGTGATCTCGTACAGGACCTTGTCGACGAGGAAGTTGTCAGGGGTGACTTCACCGGAGACGACACCCTCGCCGAACCCCCAGGCCGAGTCGATGGCGATCGTCGAACGGTCGCCGTCCGACGGGTTGAGCGTGAAGGCCACCCCGGCGGACACCGGGCGGACCATCTTCTGGATCACCACGCTCATCTCCACCGTGCGGTGCTCGTAGCCCATCTCGACGCGGTAGCAGGTGGCGCGATCGGTGAACAGGGACGCCCAGCAGCGCCGCACGGCGTCCACGACATCATCTGCACCGCGCACCCACAGGTATGTGTCGTGCTCGCCTGCGAAGGAGGCGTCCGGGGAGTCCTCGCTGGTCGCCGACGACCGGACGGCGACGGGGACGTCGGACACCCCGCAGCGGCGGCACAGTTCCGCGTAGGCGTCCCGCAGCGACTGCTCCACGTTCGCAGGGACCGGCATCCGGGTGATCTGCTCGCGGATCTGCCCGCAGCGGTCCGCGACCATGCCCGTGTCGTCAGTGTCGAGGCCGTGCAGCAGTCGCGCGAGCGTCGCGTCGAGGTCGGCCGCATCACGCGAGTCCCGGAACGCCGCCGTGGTCAGGGCGAAGCCGGGTGGCACCGGCAGGCCGGCGCCGGTCATCTCCCCCAGGCTCGCCGCCTTGCCGCCGACCTCCGGCTTCAGGCCCTCCCAGTAGCCCTCGAACCACATCACGTAGCCGCTCATGCCGAGACCTCCTTCGCCCTCAGGGATGAGGGCACAGCGCTGCCCGACAGCCCCTCCCACCAGTCCGGCAGCTCGTCCAGCGCCGGCACCTGCACCTCGGAGACCCGGTTCCGGTACGCCAGGAAGGCCCCGGTGTCACCCTCGAGGAGCTTCACGATGACCTCCTCGGTGTTGTAGGGCTCGCCAGGGTCGTACCCGTGGGCGGCCATCGCGAAGACGCGGATGGGCCCGGAGTGCGTCGCGACGATGATGCGGTCGCCGGGGGTCTCCTCGCGCACACGACGGATGCCGGCCCAGAATCGGCGGATGGTGGCCGACGGCGGCTCGAAGCACAGCATCGGTATCTGCGTCCAGTACGTGATGGGGTCGCCGCCGCCCTGCTGGGTCCGCCAGAACCGGTCGATCTCGACCAGCCACAGCGGGCGATCACCGTGCGCCACCCGCTCGTACCGCTCCATCTCCTTCTGGTAGAGCCGGAAGGCCCCCGTGACGTCGCGCAGTCCCTCCGGGGTCCAGACCTGGAAGTTGCGGAACTCCTCCATGCCCTCGATCTCGGCCGAGACGTCCGCCGAGCGTCCCCACATGGTCAGGCCGTCGAGCAGGCCCTTGCGGATCTGCTCCGCTGTCTGCCGGGCGCGGTTGGTCTCCGCGCACACGATCCGGATGCGCTCGCCCTCACGCACGCCCTTGCTGATGTCGAAGCCGCGACGGTGGGCCTGCCAGCTGCCGAGCGGGGTGAGCCCGCTCTCGGTGCTGTACCCCTGGGTCTCGCCATGCCGGATGATGTGCACCTGCGTGACCGTCCTGGGTCCGGCGGCAGCGGTGTCGGGCGGCACGATCTCCTTGGACTTCGTCTGGCGGGCGCGGGCCTGCGTGACGCCGAGGTCCGAGCCCTGCCACTCGGGCACGGGCTGCTCGAGCGGGTTCGCTCCCGTACGCCGGTCGCGGAAGCGGCGCAGGTAGAGCGGCGCATCCGACTCGCCACCGCGATCGTCCACCTCGTGCGGCTTGCCACCGCGGCCCTCGCGGTCGAGGTAGCGCTGCAGGTAGGCCGGAGCATCGTTGCGCTCGGTCCGCGGGAGCGCGGCCGGCGGCTGGAGCTCGGATGTCGTCATCATCGCCTCTCAGCTGTGCACGGTCAGGAATCGCTGGTTCACGACGCCGTCGTAGTAGAAGATGGCTCGCCCCATCTCCGCCTCGGTCCACGTGACGGGCGGCTCGTCCGGGTCGACCCAGTAGCCACCGGTGAACGCCTCGTTGCGGTTGCCCGCCGGGTCGAAGAAGTAGATGCAGTGGCCACGCGTGGCACCGTGCCGCGTCGGGTTCGTCTCGATCCGCACACCGTGGTACGCGAGAACGTCGGCTACCTCACGGATCGCATTCCAGTCGTCGACCCACCACGCGAAGTGGTGCAGGCCCCGGTCCTGCCCGGTGACCAGGGCGATGTCGTGGCTGTGGTGCGAGTGCTCCAGCCACGTCGCCACCTGGAACCCGTCGTCACCGAGGATCTGCTCCGTCAGGTGGAAGTCGAGCACGTCGACGAGGAAGGACGTGTTGCCCGCGACGTCCTCGCAGGTGAGGAACACGTGGTCCAGGCGCGGCGGCGCGAATCCCACGAGGCCGATGGGCCGCGGCGGGGGGTTGGTGTTGGGCAGCAGGTTCCCGACCTGCTCCATGCCGTGGACGAGCTCCATCACATGGCCGCTCGGCATCGTGAAGCGGATGGCCTCGCCGTGTCCGGGTCCTATCTCGCCGGCGGCGAAGCGCACGACATCGACGCCCGCGGCCTCGAGGCGACCGGCGTAGTGGTCGAGGTCTGCACGCTCGGAGACCTTCCAGCCCATGTGGTTCAGGCCGTAGGTGGGCGCGAACGTGAGGATGAGCGAGTGGTGCTGGTGCTCGTCCCAGCACTTCAGGAAGACGCGGTCGGGCTCCCGGGCGGTCTCGTACATGCCGACCACCTCGGTGTAGTACGCGGTGGCCAACTCGAGATCCGGCACGCGGATCTCGACATGGGAAAGTCTCAGGATGCTCATGTGTGCACCGTCATGAAGCGCTGGTTCACTTCACCCTCGTAGTAGAAGACGGCCCGGCCGATGTTGTCCTCGGTCCAGGTGATGGTCGGGAAGTCCGGATCGGGCTTATAGCCGCCGGTGAACACCTCGTTGCGCGTGCCCAGTGGGTCGAAGAAGTAGATGGTGTTGCCGCGGGTGATCCCGTGGCGCGTCGGACCGACGTCGATCTGGATCCCGTTGTAGGCGAGGATGTCGGCCGACTTGCGCACGTGATCCCAGTCGTCGAGCCACCACGCGAAGTGGTGCAGGCCGCCGTTGCGACCCGACACGATGGCGAGGTCGTGCGGGCGGCCGGACGTCTCCATCCAGACCGCCATCTGGTGCCCAGCCCCGTCGATGAGCTGCTCGGTCAGGCGGAACCCGAACACGTCCTGGTAGAACTGCGCCGAGTCGCCCACCTCCTCCGCGGTCACCAGCACGTGGTCCAGCCGTGGAGGTGCGATGCCCCGCAGCCCCTCCACGAAGGGAGCAGGGTTGATGCGTGCCGTCGCGCGGCCGGTCATCTCGACGTCGTGGACCAGTTCCATCTGCTGGCCCGAGGGCGTCTCGAACCGGATCGACTCCCCCTGGCCCACCGACTCGCCCTTGGAGACGCGGCGGACGGGGAACCCGTAGCGCTGGACGGAGTTCTCGAAGTCGTCGAGGTCGGACTCCCGCTCGACCTTGAAGGACATCTGGTCGAAGCCGACCCGCGGGCCGTAGATGAGCCGGAGGGAGTGGTGGTTGGGCTCGTCCCAGCACTTGAGGTAGACCGAGTCGTCGTCGCGCTCGACCTCGAGCAGCCCGATCACCTCGGTGTAGTACGCCGTGGCCAGGTCCAGATCGGTCACCGTGACGTCGACGTGGCCCAAGCGCAGGATTCCCATGGCTCCTCCGGTCTGCTCGCTGTGCGGTCCTGTCGCGGTGGCATGTGACCAAGACCACGATGTGCGGGAGGCTAGGCACAGGGTGTCCCGCATGGAAGCACAATGTCCCCATATGCGGGACGCTCGTGCTAGCGTCCGGGCCCATGGAGCCCGAGGTGCCCACGGAGCGGGGAGGGCCTGCAGGTGACCCGGCCGGGATGCGCGCGGCGATGGCCGCCTACATCGCCTCGCTCCACCGCGCCTACCTCGACGCCATCGTCGGACTGACCCCCGGGGACCGCGCCCGGCTGCCCCTCCTGCGCGCCGGCCGCTTCACGGTCGCCGCTGTCGGGGCCCGCAACCTGCACGTGGTCGGGACGACCGACGCCCTGCCCACACCTGCCGGCCCCGAGGTCGTGATCGACGGGCGCGAGGGGGACCTGGAGTGGGTCGTGCGCTTCTTCGACCCGGTCGTGCTGCCCGCCCTGGGCATGCTGGACGACACCTCACCCGGCTCCGGAGAGCGGATCCGGGGGCTCCTGGGGCTGAGCACGATCGTCTACCACCTGACGGTGCCGCCGGGCGGGGGCCTGACCGCCCATCACGCGCAGCACGCGGGAACCGGCCTGGCCCACACGCATGCGGCAGCCGTCCGCGACTACGACGCCCTCACCCACCTGCTCCCCCGCCAGGAGCGGCTCGTCGCCGAGATGCGCGCCGCCGAGCTGTCCGACCTCGGAGCCGCCACCCTGCTCCTCGCGCGAGCGCTCGCACCGGGCGACGACCAGCTCGCCGGTTGGGACCTGTCCACCACACCTCCGGAGCAGTCACGACGACGACTGCTGGCCGTCTCCCGGGAGCCCCGATGACCCCCGGTGCGCGCGAGGAGCCGTCAGCGGATCCACCCGAGGTCAGGGAGGGAGGCGAGGGCCGGCAGCACTCGTCGCTGTCGAGCGTGCGGAACGCGGCCCGCGTGCTCAAGGAGTTCTCCTACGGCCGGCGCGAGATCGGAGTCACCGAGCTGTCCCGACGCCTCGGCATCGGCAAGAGCACCGCACACCGGCTCCTCCACACGCTCGCCGAGGAGCGGCTGCTCGAGCGCGATCCGCACACAGGGGCCTACCGGCTCGGCCTCGCCATGTACGAGCTCGGGTCGGTGGTCTCGGCACACACCGACCTGCACGAGGCATGCAGCCCGGTGATGGATCAGTTGCGCAACACCACCCGGGAGACCGTGCAGGTGGCTGTGCTCGACGGTCGCGAGGTGGTGTACGTCGAGCGCCGCGAGAGCCCTGAGGCCCTTCGCCTCTTCGGTCGCGTCGGGCACCGCAACCAGGCGCACTGCACCAGCACCGGGAAGGTGCTCCTCGCCTTCCTGCCGCCCCCGGACCTCGAGGCGGTCCTGGCGGACTGGACGCTCACGGCGCAGACGCCGCACACGATCACCGACATGCAGCGACTGCGCGCGCAGCTGGCGGCGGTTCGCCAGCAGGGCTGGGCCGAGCAGGTCAACGAGACCGAGATGGGTGCTGCATCGATCGCCGCCCCGATCCGCAATGGGCTGGGCACGGTCGTGGCCGCGCTGTCCATCGCCGGCCCGGTGCAGCGCATGTCCGGGGAGTCACTGCGCCGCATGTCGCGGCCGCTGCTCGAGGCGGCAGGCGGTATCAGCAGGCGAATGGGGTTCCGCGATGCGGGACCGCGCACTGCCCTCACCGGCTCGTCCTGATAGGCAGTACCCCGGCGATGGGGCAGACGTTCCAGCACACGCCCGCCGACCCACGCACGATCGACAGGAGCGCAGCGTGACCCTCACCGACGAGCAGGCGCGCGCGCACGCGCAGGCACTGCTGCGGGCGCGCGACACGGGCGTGCCGATCGACCCCTTCACGCAGGCCCAGCCCGACCTCGGCATGGCCGACGGCTACGCGATCCAGACCCACCTCGTGCGCTCCCTTCTGGAGCGCGGCGAGTCGATCGTGGGCTACAAGCTCGGGCTCACCTCGCGTCCGATGCAGGAGCTGCTGGGCGTGGACTCGCCGGACTTCGGTCCGGTGTTCGCATCAGGCGTGTTCGGCGACGGGGCGGTGCTGCCCGCCGACGGCTTCATCGCGCCGCGCGTGGAGGCCGAGATCGCCGTGGTGCTGGAGTGCGACCTGTCCGGCCCAGGATGCACGGCGGCCGATGCGCTCACCGCGACGCGGGGGCTGGTGGCCGCGGTGGAGATCGTGGACTCGCGCATCGTGGACTGGCGGATCAGGCTGGCCGACACAGTGGCCGACCTGGCCAGCGCGGGTGCGATCGCGCTGAGCTCGCTCGTGGTGCCGGTCGAGGGCTTCGACCCGCGGCTTCTGGGGATGGTGTTCACCCGCAATGGCGAGCTGGTCGCGTCGGGTGCGGGTGCGGCGGCACTGGGTGACCCGATGGCGGCCGTCGCGTGGCTCGCAAACACGCTGGGCCCGATGGGGGTCGTCCTCCCGGCGGGCAGCGTGGTGATGACCGGTGCGCTGCACGCCATGGTGCCGATCTCTCCGGGTGACGTCTTCCGGGCCGAGTTCGACCGTCTGGGCCCGATCACGATCAGAATGGCGAGGGACTGACCATGCGCTGCGCGATCCTGGGGTCCGGGAACATCGGCACGGACCTGATGATGAAGCTGCTGAAGGGCACCGACGCGTCGGGTTCCGGCTCGACGCGGCTGGAGCTGGCGGCGCTCGTGGGCATCGACCCGGACTCCGA